>PDWJ01005128.1_pt1 | contig 10969 bp, 9 predicted proteins | sample 1430881 | NCBI WGS metagenome assembly PDWJ01 (sample SAMN01162460, study PRJNA174530) | Oral metagenome, whole genome shotgun sequencing project. | biome: Marine environment; feature: Marine mammal; material: Swab sample of the gingival sulcus; isolation source: swab sample of gingival sulcus... | reverse complement strand
TCGTGCACGGTTACCCATAACTTTATCGCCATCCTTTATTTGGCTGGTTCGTCGAATATCGATACGAACCGAAGCATAGAACTTTAGTGCATTACCACCGGTTGTCGTTTCCGGATTTCCAAACATCACACCAATCTTTTCACGCAACTGGTTGATAAAAATACAAACCGCACCCGACTTGTTTATTGAAGCTGTAAGTTTTCGAAGTGCTTGCGACATCAATCGAGCTTGCAATCCCATTTTTGAATCGCCCATGTCGCCTTCAATTTCACTTTTCGGTGTAAGGGCTGCAACAGAGTCAATCACAATAATATCGATTGCTCCCGAGCGAATTAGGTTATCTGTTATTTCCAAAGCCTGCTCTCCATGATCCGGCTGCGAAACCAATAAATTTTCCACGTCAACACCCAATTTAGCGGCATAAAAACGATCAAAGGCATGTTCAGCATCAATAAATGCTGCAATTCCTCCTAACTTCTGAGCCTCAGCAATTGTATGAATTGCCAATGTTGTTTTACCTGATGATTCAGGTCCGAAAATCTCAACAACTCTACCTCTCGGAAGACCTCCCACTCCTAAAGCAGCGTCCAACGAAATACTCCCTGTTGATATTGCCGGAATATCTTCAAACTCTTGTTCCCCAAGACGCATCACGGTACCTTTACCGTACTCCTTGTTCATTTTATCCAAAACAAGTCCTAATGCTTTTAACTTTTCTGCTTTGGTATCTTTTGCTGTATCTTTAGCCATATTGTCAATTGTTTTTATTCAAAATCTTCAAGGATTTGCGCAGCATGATCCTTTGTTTTTACTTTATTAAATATTCTAATAATTTCTCCTTTTTCATCAATCACAAAAGTATATCTATGGATTCCTTCATAGACTTTGCCCATAAACTTTTTGGGTCCCCACACACCGTAAGCTTCAATAATCTCTCGTTCTTCATCTGCCAATAAGGGAAAAGGTAGTTTATTTTTAAGCTGAAAATTCTTCTGACGCTTTTGTGAATCAGCACTTACACCAACAATCTTAAAGCCTTTTTCCTGCAACAGTTCATTATTATCTCTCAGGTTGCAAGACTCGGCCGTACACCCCGGCGTACTGGCTTTGGGATAGAAATACAAAATAAGCTTGCTGCCTTTAAAATCCGACAAACAAACCTCTTTCCCATCTTGATCAAGACCCTTAAAATCAGGAGCCTGATCACCTACATTTAGTTGAATCATAACTTCACTTTTTATTTACGAATTTAGTAAATATATGTGTAGACACCGCAATAGTTATTAACTAATTAGCGCTTTCACTTTTCTTTTTTTTAGCTCTAAAAAATTTGCAATAAGCACTTATTTCGCAAATTTCACACTTAGGTTTGCGAGCCAGACAAACATAACGTCCATGCAAAATCAACCAGTGATGAGCGATGGGAATCTGTTCTTCGGGTATAAATTTCACCAATTGCAACTCGGCATCCAAAGGGGTCTTGGCATTTGTGGTTAAACCGATTCGTTTTGAAACACGAAAAACATGCGTATCAACAGCCATTGCCGGCTTATTAAAAATCACACTCGCTATAACATTGGCAGTCTTCCGCCCTACTCCCGGCAATTTTTGCAAATCTTTAAGATCGGAAGGTATCACCCCTTGAAAATCGTCGATCAACATTTTTGCCATCCCAACAAGATGCTTTGCTTTATTATTCGGATAAGAACAAGTGCGAATTAGCTGAAACACTTCATCAACAGTGGCATGCGCTAAAAACTCGGCATTGGGAAATTGCTTGAATAGCGCAGGAGTAATCACATTCACTCGTTTATCGGTACACTGTGCGGAAAGAATCACCGCAACCAACAATTCATACGGATTATTATAATGCAATTCAGTCTCAGCAACAGGCTGATTCTTCTGAAAATAATCAAGAACCAATTTATATCTCTCCGGCTTTCTCATGGTAACAAACAAAAAGCCACTCCATTTGAAGCAGCTTTACATTAACATTTTTTTCTTTGATCAGTTCATAAACAAAGTAATTTTTCCTCTCATTACTGTATTATGAACGGATAAAGCTCTTGAATAAGAAGTGATTGAACGAACCAAGTGACGACTTTGTTTCAACTCATCACCAAAACGATTCTCCAACTCCTGAGCATCCATACTCATCACTTCATCATACGCTTGAGCTAATAATTTTTTTAGAGTAAAAATATCTTCCATAGGCAAATAGTAATTATGACTTAAAATTCAAAATACTAACGAGCTTCTATAGAAAATATTATCAAAATCAAAAAAAATATTTGACAAACACTTAACTTGTTAAAATGACATCATTATCCTCAACAATCTTTCGCAGATTGATCAAAGCATAACGCATTCTACCCAATGCCGTGTTGATGCTGACATCCGTAGATTCTGCGATGTCTTTAAAACTCATATCCGAAAAATGGCGCATCATCAACACCTCTTTTTGCTCTTGCGGCAAGTACTCTATCAGACTTCTAACATCTGCATAAATTTGCTCTTTGACCATTGCCTCCTCCACAGAATCATCCGTAAGGCGAATAGTGTCAAAAATATCATAGTCCGGATTACGAGTATCCACAACCGGTATTCGTTTCGACTTCCTAAAGTAATCAATAATGAGATTGTGAGCTATGCGCATAACCCACTGAAGGAACTTCCCTTCTTCATTGTAAGAACCTGAACGTAAAGTATTAATAACCTTAATGAAGGTATCTTGAAATAAATCATCAGCAAGTTGCTTATCCTTAACAACCATTAAAATGTACGCATAGATCCGATTATAATGACGATTTATAAGCCTTTCTAAAGAATGCTCAGAACCCTCTAAATATTTACGAATCAGCTCCTTATCACTAACCTTTTGAGCCTTCATAGTAATGTATGTAATTGATTAAAATCGTAAATATTTATTCAATAACGCTCCTCCTTAAATTTTATGTTTTACCTAGATTTTTAAATATACTCTCTTCGACTAACTGATCAACAAAACTATAATAAACAATAGTGAATTGCAAATTTTTATTTATTAATTTTGACGAAATTTTCACACAAAAACCAATAAATGACTGATAAAGAAATAGATAACATAAACCCAAAAGAGAATTTTATTATTAAGGGAGCTCGAATGCACAACCTAAAAAACATTAATGTAGTCATTCCGAGAAGAAAATTGGTTGTCATAACGGGACTTTCCGGCTCCGGAAAATCATCATTAGCCTTTGACACCCTCTACGCCGAAGGACAAAGACGCTATGTAGAAAGTTTGAGCTCCTACGCCAGACAATTTATGGGGAAAATGAGCAAACCCGAAGTTGATTATATTAAAGGCATTTCTCCGGCAATCGCCATCGAACAAAAAGTAAACACACGAAATCCCAGATCAACAGTTGGAACATCAACAGAAATATACGAATACTTAAAACTTTTATTTGCACGAATCGGCAAAACACACTCCCCCCTCTCCGGAGAAATTGTAAAACGACATAATGTTCAAGACGTTGTTGATTTTATTCTTAACAAAGAAGAAGGCACAAAAGCCATGCTTCTCTGCCCTTTGCTCATCAGAAACAACAGAACAATAAAAGAACATCTTAAAGTTCTACTTCAACAAGGGTATAGTCGATTGATGTACGATGACGAAATCATTCGCATCGATAGTATTAACGATAAACATTTGAAAAATCCTGAAAAATTATCCATTCTTATTGATCGATTCATCGTCAGAAATGAAGACCAAGAGCTTAGTTCAAGAATTGCCAACTCAGCACAAACAGCTTTTTTTGAGGGGCACGGAGACTGTTACGTCCTTATTGTAACACAGCAAGGAAACACAAAACATGTATTTAATAATCGCTTCGAACTTGATGGAATAAAATTTGAAGAACCCAGTGTCAATTTCTTTAGCTTCAACAATCCTTACGGAGCATGCAAAACCTGTGAAGGCTTTGGGAGTGTAATGGGCATTGACCCTGACCTTGTTACTCCGAACAAAAACCTCTCCATATATGAAGAAGCTATCGCCTGTTGGAAAGGCGAAAAAATGCGTGAATGGAAGGAGTTGTTAATTACCAATGCTCACAAATTTGATTTTCCGATACACAGACCGTATTACGACCTCAGCGATGCACAGAAAGAACTTTTATGGACAGGAAATAAACATTTCCACGGCTTGAATGACTTTTTCAAACACCTTGAAGAACAATCGTACAAAATACAGTATCGAGTAATGCTCTCTCGATACAGAGGCAAAACTACCTGCCCCGACTGCAAAGGATCAAGACTAAGAAAGGATACGAACCACGTAAAAATTAACGAAAAATCCATCACAGACATTGTTCTTCTACCCATTTCGGAATCAATAGTGTTTTTCAACAACCTGAAATTAAGCACTTATGAACAAGATATCGCCGATAGGCTTTTAACTGAAATAAAAAACCGTTTGCAATTTCTGAATGATGTAGGCTTGGGCTATTTAACACTGAATCGACTATCGAACACTTTATCCGGCGGAGAATCGCAACGCATCAACCTTGCCACCTCCTTAGGGTCTAGCCTTGTGGGATCTATGTATATTTTGGACGAACCAAGCATCGGACTCCACTCCAGAGACACAGAACGACTTATTGGTGTTCTTAGACAATTACGTGATATAGGCAACACGGTCATTGTGGTTGAGCATGACGAAGACATCATTAAAGCTGCAGACGTTATTATCGACATCGGCCCCGAAGCAGGTCGACACGGAGGTGAATTAATCTTCAACGGCAACTATACCAACTTATTGAAAAACACGAAATCATTGACAGCCGCTTACCTAAAGGGTAAAATGATGATTCCGATACCAAAACAGACACGGAAATGGAACGATTATATCGAGATAATTGGTGCTTCGGAAAACAATCTGAAGAATATTAATGTAAAATTTCCCTTGGGTATCATCACCGCTGTTACCGGGGTCAGCGGCTCCGGAAAAACAACATTGGTAAAAAATATTCTTTACCCGAGTTTGAAAAAAATTTTCGGTGGTTTTGGTGAAAAAACAGGGAAGCATGTTTCGTTAGGGGGGGAAATCGAAAAAATTGAAGGCGTTGAGATGATTGACCAAAACCCTATTGGAAAATCATCACGCTCCAACCCTGCAACTTATGTAAAGGCTTTTGATGAAATCAGACATTTGTATGCCGAACAAGCCTTGGCTAAAAAAAGAAATTACAAAGCAGGTTTTTTCTCATTCAATATTCCCGGCGGCAGATGTGAGGAATGCGAAGGCGAAGGAACCGTTAATGTTGAAATGCAATTTATGGCTGATATTCAATACACATGCGAATCATGCAACGGCACTCGTTTCAAAGAAGATGTGCTGAGTATCAAATACCGAAACAAGAACATCTCCGACATTTTGAACATGACCATCCGCGAAGCTATTGAGTTCTTTCAAGCTGATAAAGAACCTACAAACAGCGTAAAAAAAATTATTCAACGCCTTCAACCCTTGGTAGATGTCGGCTTAGGTTATCTACAACTCGGACAATCATCAAACACGCTCAGTGGCGGAGAAGCACAACGCATTAAACTTGCGTTTTTCCTTTCCAAAGGGAACTCCAAAAAACCGGAACTTTTCATTTTTGATGAACCAACCACAGGTCTTCACTTTCACGATATAAACAAATTAATGGACTCGTTCAATGCCTTAATCAAAAATGGGCATTCCATCATCGTAATTGAACACAACTATGACGTTATTAAATGCGCAGACTGGATTATTGACTTAGGACCTGAAGGCGGAGACAAAGGTGGCAGGATCACATACGAAGGGACACCCGACAAAATGAAAAACATCAAAGACTCATACACTTCAAAATATCTTGAAGAAAAATTACAAACCTAACGTTCTGCTCTGTACTTCACAGGAGCTACGAGAACATCTGAACACTAAAAAAGGAGCTTAGACATCAGCTAAACTCCTTTTCGTTTCAGTCTTTCAGACGATATACAGCATACTATTTTTTGTACAACTCTACTGTCCTGTTGTTTAATGGCATTACAGGTCTGTAGTTATCATGCAATATTTTTGAAAAAGCTTTCAACTGTTCTTTAGAAGCTTGTACCGGAGTCGCCAACACATACCAATTAACAACCTCAGAACAAGGAGGAGTCGTTAACGAACCATCATAATGGTAATAATCCTTATTTTTTGGAAACAAAGCCAACAAGTCAATAAGATCATCCGACTTATATTTTCCTTTTTTTGTTGGAATATGGTTAAGATATTTCTTCAACAGCTTGTTTTCATTTCCTTCCTCAAACATCACTCCAAGAACTGCAAAGTCACTATCAGAATGCTTGTGAACAAAATGAACTTCTAACGGGTAGTGCTTACCATCAATTGTATGTTCACTCAAAGCATGATAGTGGAACTGCAATAGTTGATATTCCTTACCTTCTATATTTACCTTATTATCAGGGTTATCAATATTAAACTGCACAGTGTGTGAATTATTAACAATACTCACTTTAGACTGACCATAATCAAACTTGATAGGCAATAATTTCTTTCCCACAAGAGCCTTAGCTTTTTCAATATTAATTGGAGACTGCGCCTTTCCACCACAATCGGAAAAACCATCACAAAGATTTGCCCAATTTTCAGGTCCATTTTCACCTTGTTGATGCGACCAAGTCACACTTTTACAATCTTTTTTACCATCAACAACCTTTTGTTCATTCGCCTTCTTATCTTGTTTTGATTCATTTTGAACACAAGATGTCATCACTCCCAGCATAGCAAAAAATAGCACTGCTATACCGATTCTCTGTTTCATTTTATTCATGTATTTACTTTAATTATTTTTCAATCGAAAACTCTATTTTCTTTATCCCAAATCAATAAAAAACCATCATAGAGCAATTCTAGAACATACCAATCACGAATATGTTCAAAAAACACAAAAGTCTCGCAGCGATCAAACAGAAAACATTTGAACAAATTCACACACTCGAAACAGGCTCACATTTCAACAAACTTCAAATTGATCAAAAGTCATAATTAGAGCTCAAAACTTAATAATCAAAACACAAAAGTTAATTTTAATAAACTAAATATTAATTTTATTTATATTTCATTAGGTTTTATCAACTATTTATTTACCTTTGCAACATAAAAACAAAACCAAACCATGAAAAAACTTCCCATTAATTGCCCAAGTTGCGAAAAACCCTTGGCTGTAAGTGAACTCACATGCTCCGATTGTGAAACTGTTATATCAGGAAGCTATTCACTCCCCGTATTGTTGCGACTATCGGCGGAAGAGCAAGATTTCATATTTGAATTTGTCATGTCGAGTGGAAGCTTAAAAAAAGTTGCCGTAAAAATTGGTAAAAGCTACCCGACAGTAAGAAATAAGCTGGACGACATCATTGAAAAAATAAATCAACTTCAAAAAGACAAAGACCATTCCACGAAATAATTACACATTTATTTAACAATCAGTAAAAAACAAATATATGAAGACACTATTTAACCCATTTGAAAAATATTCGGAGAAAAAATTAATTCTCTTAGGCATCGCTTTCACATTGATAGGAGCTACACTTTCCTACTATTTTAAGGCAAGGTATGACGGCATCTTAGACTTACACTTTGTGCCGAATATTTCAATTCAAGAAACGATCGTAGACAGCTTGGTAAACATCATCAGTTTGGTTAGCTTTTTATTTTTATTCGGAAAAATCATAAACAAGAAAACCAGATTTATTGACATCCTGACGACATCCATGATTGCACGTTTCCCGATGTATTTGCTATCAATTTTCAACAGTAACGAGCTTATGAACAAAGCCCTTAACGAAATCATACAATTGATCAGCAAACAAGCAATTGATCAAATCTCCTCTTCAACATGGACAATATCAATCATATTTGGCTTGTGCTTACTTCCAACCATGATATGGTATATTGCTTTGTTATTTAACGGGTTTAAAGTAGCATCCAACGCCAAAGGAAAACAATCAATTATTTTGTTTATCCTTGGAGTTTTATTTGCAGAAATTGTATCAAAATTATTAATCTACCAACTCAACTAATCAAACAACAGACTATATAACAGATTATTACAATCTTTGAAATAAAAATAAACAGATAAAAATATAAACAAATGAAAAGAACAACATTAATTTTATTTACACTATTGATCACCACCTCTTTATTCAGTCAAAAAATAACAGGCTATTGGTATGGTGCAATTGAAGTACAGGGAACACAGTTGCGCTTAACATTTAACATCACTGAAACCGACAGTGTATACAGCGCAACCATGGACAGTCCCGACCAAGGAGTAAGAGGTATTCCTGTAAGCTCCATCAGTTTTGAAAACCCAACCCTAAAGATCGAAATAACAAATGCCGATCTGAAATACGAAGGAAATATAAACGCAAGCGAGGTAATCATCGGCACACTAACACAGTTCGGTCAGAAATTTGCTATGAATTTGTCGCGCATTCCGGTTCAAAAGAAAACAAACAACAGACCCCAAGAACCGACAAAACCATATCCCTACTATACCGAGGACGTGACTTTTGAAAACGAAAAATCAGCCATCACTCTGGCAGGCACTTTAACATTGCCAAAAAAAGAAGGAAACTACCCTGCCGTAATCTTAATTTCAGGAAGCGGTCCACAGAACAGAGATGAAGAACTGCTGGAACATAAACCCTTTCTAGTTATTGCTGATTATTTAACCAGAAATGGAATAGCTGTTCTAAGATATGATGACAGAGGTGTTGAAAATTCGACCGGAACTTTTGAAAACTCCACCACCGCAGACTTTGCTTCGGATGTGGAAAGTGCCATGACCTATCTAAAAACAAGAAAAGAAATTAACAAAAACAAAATCGGACTAATCGGTCATAGCGAAGGCGGAATTATCGCTCCAATGATTGCAGCACAAACTGACGATGTTGCATTTATAGTTTTATTAGCAGGGTCGGGAATACCGGGCGACGAACTGCTGGGTCTCCAACAAAGACTGATGGGAAAAGCTTCGGGACTAAGTGATGAACAATTGGAACAAATGTTATCAATAAACAAGAAAACGCTTGACATTGTAAAAAAATCTGACAGCCTCAAACAACTGCACAACGATTTATATAATTTCTTCAAACAAGTATTGACTGAAAACGTGAACACGAAAAAACCGGCTGTAATGACTGATGACGACTTCATCCAATACCAAATTGACCAAGTAGCAAACCCTTGGATGGTATATTTTGTAAAACACGACCCTGCCGCGGTTTTAGAAAAAGTTAAATGCCCTGTTTTAGCACTTAACGGAGAAAAAGACTTGCAAGTTCCCTCCGAAGTAAACTTAAACGCAATCAAAAAAGCACTTGAAAAGGGAGGCAATAAGAACATCACAATAAAAGAACTTGCAAGTCTGAATCATCTATTCCAAGAGTGTACAACGGGTTCTCCCGCAGAATACGCCAAGATTGAACAAACATTTTCACCAAAAGCATTGGATGAAATAAAAAATTGGATTTTATCACAGGTGAAATAAAACCAATTCAAGACTACGGAAAAATATTCCACACAACGATTGGTTTCGCATTTTTCTAACTTTTTTAGTATCTTTACATTCGGTAGCAGGCACATAAAAGTGCCTGCTTCATGAAATTTAAGCAGACACCAAAAAAGATATGACAAACAGACTATGTCTGAGACAAATAGTAAAACACTCGCCGGGAGGATAAAGACATCCTTAACCGAGTTATTTACAAAACTTTAAATGTATGAGAGAATTTAACACATCAGGACCAAATATCCCTGAAAAACATTATACCATTCAAAGAACAGACTTAATAGAAAAAGGGATTAACCTCGTTAATAATGACAGGTATTTCACCATTTGGGCACCTCGGCAAACGGGTAAAAGCACCTATTTCAGACAACTTGCAAAAGCTTTAACTAAGCAAGGTTATAAAGTTGCGCATATAAATTTTGAAAATTATAAAACTGCCTCCTTGGAGAGTTTTTTATTTAATCTTACTGATGAATTCAAGCAAGTTTGGAATATAGATTTGACGAAAGAAAAAGAATTGTCTACGATTTTCAAACTCATCTCAAAAAAGAATGATACCAAATGTGTACTAATCATTGACGAAGTAGAAGGCATTAATCAGGAATATTTTGGTGACTTTTTGCATTCCATCCGCAATGCCTACCATTCCCGAGAGAGTCATTGTTTGAAAAGTGTGATTCTCGTTGGGGTTTCCAATATTGTTGGAATTGTCAGCGACAATGCAAGTCCGTTCAACATTACCGACAACCTGAATGTCCCCTATTTTACAAATAATGAAGTCTTTGAATTGATCGGGCAACATGAAAATGAAACCGAACAATTATTTGACACCAAGGTAAAAGAAAAAATCTCGGAAATCACGGCGAATCAACCCGGACTGGTAAACGGTTTTGCAAAAATGCTCGTTGAAAACAATCCCGATAAAAAACAGATTGATTACGATGATTATTTAAAAGTCGAAGATTGGTATTTGAGAATTGCTATTGACAAAAACTTTGAGAACATCCATAACAAAGCTAAGGAAGAACGGCATTTTGTCGAGAAACTTTTGTTTACCAATGCCCAAATACCGTTTGATATAGATCGACCAAGTATAAAATTGCTACACACCAACGGACTCATTAAGGATGACGGAGAAGGTTTTGTTACTTTCTGGGTACCATTTTACAAGAAACGGCTGTACAAAGCTTTTTACCCCTACACCAATGGTGAAAAAGATGAGATTAACCTAACTCATATTCCCGCAGACTTTTACGAAAACAATAAATTCAACATCCTCAAGCTGATTGAAAATTATAAAAATTACGCAAAAAGGCGTGGTTTTAAGGCTTTTATGGAAAAAGATGAAAACGGAAACTACAAATCCATAAAAGAAA
>PDWJ01005127.1_pt1 | contig 10972 bp, 11 predicted proteins | sample 1430881 | NCBI WGS metagenome assembly PDWJ01 (sample SAMN01162460, study PRJNA174530) | Oral metagenome, whole genome shotgun sequencing project. | biome: Marine environment; feature: Marine mammal; material: Swab sample of the gingival sulcus; isolation source: swab sample of gingival sulcus... | reverse complement strand
ATGAGTGCGAATGGAAGCGTGACGTTATTGGGTTGTAATGAAAAAGTGGTTCGTCGCGACGAACTTATATCTTGACAAGCCTTCTCATGGAAGAAATGCTGGTCAAATCAAACAAAATTGCATTAAAAAAAGGGCTGCCTGAAAGCAGACAGCCCTTTTTCTATGAAGAATGAGGAACCCCTCACCCATATTTTTCTGTAATTACAACTACCTTGCAACCCTTACCCATGAAGCCTGGGGGCCTTTATCTCCCTGAGATTCACCATAGTAGACATTATCACCTTCCTGAAGCTCATCCATCGTGATATTCTTCAATGCGTTTTCATGAAAGTAGATATCCCGCTCATCGCTGCTTTTGATAAATCCGTAGGATTCATGAGGCAAGAGCTTTCTGATAAATCCGTAATTATCATTTGCCATATCTGCTTCACCTGTTTTATTTCCCTTCCTCTTCTTTCTCAATTTTTCTTTCAACTGTAAGGCAAGAACATCAAAAGCCTCCACTAACAAGGATCGCACCACCCCACCTTTCCTGCTGACCACCAGTGTATCATTTGGTACAGATGCAACAAGCTTAACCTCAAAGCCTCCCTCCTTATGGGCAGATGTGGCTTCAATAGCAACCCGTAAGTGCAAAACAAAACCCGCATAATGTCGAATGAGTTTCTCTTTTTCCTCGTCTATTTTCGTTTGCCATCCTTTTCGCAATTCAACATTCCGGGCTTCGATTCTTATGTCCATAAACTACCTCCAATGAATGTTTTGGTAACATGATAAACAAACTGCCACCAGCTCTTTGTATCATTTTTCTTTCAACCCCTGCGGGCAGGTGATACAAACCTTGTACTATGGCAGGAAAAACCTTCCAGAGAAGCAGAACTCTCCTGTCATACTTTTATTATATTGTCAAAGACTTCAATATCAAGTAAGAGGGCATGGTTTTCGTCCTAATCGAAAAGAAAATGTTGATATCATAAAGAAGGCTTTGCATCATATCAGCTGATGGTGTAACATTCATAGTCTAAACTAAAATAATTCATCTTCGCCATGCAAAATTCTATAGGTGTTATTCTTCTCAATATGGGAGGACCTGATTCGCCAGAAGCGGTTGAACCTTTTCTCTACAAGCTTTTCTCCGATCGATCAATAATACGGCTGGGACCATGGTTCCTGCAAAAACCAATTGCCCGTTTTATTGCAAAAAGACGGGCACCGCACAGCAAAGAGCTCTATAATCTCATTGGTGGAAGTACGCCTCTTCTTGAAATCACAAACAAGCAGGCGAAGGGACTTGAGAAACTGCTGCAAGAAGAGGCAGGAGAAAAAACTAATTTTCATGTGACCACAGCCATGAGATACTGTGCTCCCACCGCTGCTGAGGCCGTCACTTCACTCATTGCCAAAAACGTGGGCAGCATCATTGCCCTGCCACTTTACCCACAGTACAGCAGGGCAACCGCTGGTTCCTCACTTAAAGATCTTAAAAAAGCTGTAAAGACCTATGCCCCCTGTCTTCCACTTGTGGAAATCCACGGCTGGCCGACCCAAAAATCCTACGTACGTTGTTTTGCCGAACATATCCTCGATGGAATACGCTGCTTTGATGACGCATCTGAAAAAAACCTGGCTGTTGTTTACAGTGCGCATTCCCTTCCCATCTCGTTTATAGAACAGGGCGATCCATACCTTGATCATCTTAAAAAGAGTATAAAAGAGATAGAAGCTATTACAAAGCATACAGGTCATCTCTGCTTTCAAAGCAGAAGCGGTCCTGTAGAATGGCTTTCCCCGTCAACTGATGAAATGATTGATGAACTGGCAGAAAAGGGGTATCAAAACATGCTGATAGTTCCGATCAGTTTTGTATCCGATCACGTCGAAACCCTCTACGAAATTGATATGCTCTATCGCGGTAAAGCAGAGGAAAAAGGAATCACCTGCCGCACCTGTAGATCTCTTAATACGTCTCCGCTTTTTCTTCGAGCGTTAAAAGAACTGGTACTCGAACACGTACCTTGGTTTTTTGCAAAATAATCTCTCGTTCATCTCCAGCCAGGCACTGTTGTCCTTTCAGTGGCTACAAGGCTGCTTGCTATTACAGAAATAATTCCTATTCTTAAAGAATAGCCGACGAGAATCCCCTTTTTATTAACCCCCTTTCATATAGTCTTCTACCAGTACAGGTATATTTCATGGTCAACACACCATCAGATCACATAGCATTACAAACACACACAAGCAGCTATCTGCAGCTTCCAGACAAATTTTATCAGAAAGTATCACCGATTCCTGTTAAGGCACCCAAGCTGCAAAAATTGAATGCAGCACTTGCCAAAGATCTTTCCCTGAACCTTGAAAATATTCCAGAGGACAGGCTTGCATCCTATTTTTCAGGTAAAACTCCATTTACAAACTCACCTCCCATAGCCCTGGCCTATGCCGGTCATCAGTTTGGTTTCTTCGTCAATGAGCTGGGCGATGGAAGAGCACATCTTATTTGCGAAACCGCAGACAAGACGGGTAAGAGATGGGATATTCAATTGAAAGGATCTGGTAGAACAAGGTTTTCCAGAGGCGGAGACGGCCGCTCTGCCCTTGGCCCGGTAATCAGGGAATATCTGGTCAGTGAGGCCATGCATCACCTGGGAGTACCGACAACACGTGCACTTGCGGTGGTTACAACAGGAGAAGATGTATTCCGTCAACAGGGAGCGATCCCCGGAGGAATCCTTACCAGAGTCTCTTCAGGCTTCATTCGCATTGGAACCTTTGAATATTTCAGCAGCAGAAACGATCTGGAAGCCGTCAGCCAACTCAGCGATTATGTAATCAAACGACACTACCCGGAGGCAGGAAAAACAGACGCACCCTACCATACCCTTTTCAAAATGGTCTGTGAAAGCCAGGCAAGACTGGTGGCAAAATGGATGCTCATTGGTTTTATCCACGGTGTCATGAATACAGACAATACCGCGATCTGCGGTGAGACCATCGACTATGGCCCCTGCGCCTTTATCGACGCCTACGATCCACATACAGTTTTCAGTTCCATTGATGTCCAGGGCCGCTATCGCTTTATCAACCAGGGTTCCATTATTACCTGGAACCTGGAAAGATTTGCCTGTTGTCTTCTGCCATTTCTGGATAAAGATCCCCAAAAAGCAGAAGAGATTGTCAATACAGAAATTGAAACATGTTCCCATCTCTTTATGACAGAATGGCAAAACGGCATGTTCAGGAAAATAGGTCTTTCTAAAACATCCCAACAAGACAGCCATCTTCTTGGAGAACTGCTTGCGATTATGCAGGAAGAAGAAGCTGATTACACCCTCACTTTCAGATATCTCTCTGACAATATTGAAACAGATACCGTACAGTTTACAAAACTTTTCAACGCCACCGATAAAATCACTGGCTGGCTGGCAAAATGGCGGATACGAATCAAACAGGAAGATATGCCTCCAGCGGAAATAAAAACCAGAATGGATCAGATAAATCCAGCCTTTATCCCTCGCAACCATCAAATCGAGAAAGCAATTCAGGATGCGGAACAGTATGGTAATTTTGAAAAAACTCACCTGCTGCACACAATCCTGGCAACCCCCTATCATCTGCAGGAGGCACATACGGATTTTATGAAACCACCACGACCGGAAGAGAGGGTCATACAGACCTTCTGCGGTACCTGACCCCAAATATTATAAATATGCAGTGCGCCTATACTGGCAATTACCGTCCCTGCTGTTTTTGATTTTGCGGGAAACTGCGCATACTCACATTGAGTAAAATCGCAATGGCAGCAAGGGTGGTAAAAAGCGATGAACCGCCATAGGAAACAAGGGGCAGAGGAATCCCGACAACAGGAAGAAAGCCCAGCACCATCAGAATATTGATAACCGCCTGCCAGAATATCAGCATAACAACACCATAAGCAAGCAGCATACCGAATCTATCCTTCGCATTCATAGCCACACGAAGTCCCCAGATCAACATGAAAAAATAGACCGTTAAAAAGAAAGCGGACCCGATAAAACCCCATTCCTCACACCAGACCGAGAATGCAAAATCGGTATGCCGCTCGGGCAGAAAACTTAAGTGTCCCTGTGTCCCCTTAAGATAGCCTTTTCCAAACTCCCCGCCACTTCCTACGGCAATCTTGGACTGTAATATCTGATAACCATGACCGCTGGGATCATGCTCAGGATTAAGAAATGTCTGGACACGCTGTTTTTGATAGGGTTTCAGAAGGTTATTCCACGCAAAGATTATTCCGGCAACACCCGCGCTACCAAGAATAAGATAGGATGAAATCCGCAATCGAACAAAAACGGTCATGGAAATAAAAATTATAGCCAGCATCAGAGCTGTCCCCAGATCCGGCTCTATCAGAATCAGAGCAAAGGGAATTCCAGTGAGCAGTCCGGGTATAAACAGCTGCCGGATCGTATACCCATCATATATTTCTTTTTTGGAATAATAACTGGCCAGCATAATAACAAGCATCAGCTTGGCTGGCTCAGATGGCTGGAGACGAAAAAAGCCAAGGTTTATCCAGCGTTGCGCTCCCCCCGCTGTCTGTCCGACAACAAACAAGGCCACTAAGAGCAACAATATCCCTATATAGAAAGGATAATTAAGAATATGAAGAATCTTATAATCAAACAACAGCATAAACACAACAATACAGAATCCCGCCAGATAGAAATAACTCTGTTTCATATAGGGGGGCAGGCCATATCCTTTTGGAGGATAGGAAGCACTGTAGAGATTGAAAAGTGCCATACCGCAAAGAAGTAACAACAGCAGCAACAAGATCCAGTCAAAATTCAGAAACAGTCTTCTATCAATACGAAACATAGTCTATCTTCCGGCCTCTTCGCTCTTTAATCTTTTCCCGAGACTCCACCAGCATTCTTCTCCGGCAGCTTTTTTTACATTTCCGTATTCTTATCATCTCCAAGCCTGCCGGCAAAATATGCTTCCAGCACCGCCCTGGCAACAGGTGAAGCCCCCGAACTTCCATGAAGACCATGTTCCACCAGCACAGTTACAGCAATCTCTGGTTTATCAGCGGGAGCATAACAGGTAAACCAGGCATGATCCCGATATAAATATGGAATATTTTCATCTTTCATGCCTTTGTATTTTTCCCGTCTCACAACCTGGGCTGTTCCGGTTTTTCCGGCAATGGTAAGTCCCTTGATTTTCGCTCTTCTTGCAGTACCTTTCTTGCCATGCACAACATCGAACATACCCTGCTGAATGAGTTTCAAGTCATCTTTCAGATTTGAAATATCACGCACAAGCTCAGGCTTCAGTGAAAATATCTCTTTTCCATCAGGACCAACTACCTTTTCCACCAGCTGAGGCTTATAGAGCCTGCCGCCATTGGCAATAGTCGCAGTCATATTTGCTATCTGTAGAGGAGTCACAAGATTAAACCCCTGACCAATGGCAACTATCACAGTTTCGCCATCCTGCCACTTTTGTTTATATTTATCTAATTTCCAGCTCTGGGTCGGAATTATCCCCTTTCTTTCAGATTCTATTTCAAGACCTGTACGCTCTCCCAGACCAAACATTTTTGCATATTTAGCCAGTTTATCTACCCCAAGCTGATAACCAACCTGGTAAAAAAAGACATCGCATGACTGTTCGATGGCCTTACGCAGATTCACCGCACCATGCCCGCTGTGTTTCCAACAGCGGTATGTCTTTCTACCAAGTTTAAAAAAACCGGGACAGTAATGTACAGTATTCTGATCCACAACCCCCTCTTGCAATGCGGCAATCGCCGTAATCATTTTATAGGTGGATCCCGGAGGATATTGCCCCTGTACAGCTTTGTTCACCAACGGTTTTTTTTCATCATCAAGATATTTACTCCACTTTTCAGGTGAAAGCCTACCAACAAAATCATCAAGATGAATACCAGGTGTGGATACCAGACTCAAAACCCGGCCACTGTTCACATCCAGAACCACCGCAGCTCCTGCCTTACCATCCTTATTCATTGCAGCTTCTGCAACAAGCTGCAATCTGGCATCAAGCGTCAACTGCACCTTACGACCAGGCAGCGGTTCTTCATACGTCAACTGCTCCTGTACAAAACCACGGGCATTTACTTCAGAAAGACGTGTTCCCTTCTCACCGCGAAGATCGGCTTCACGCAGTTTTTCCAGGCCCCGTTTACCAACCAGATCACCAGCTTTATAAATACCCTTAACTGCGTCATTTAACTTCTGTTGATCTATCTCCCCCAGATATCCTATTATATGGGCGGCCAAATCACCATAATGATATACCCTTCGAGGGGTCACTTCGATACTGATCCCGGAGAAATCATGATTATGATTTTCCAGATACGCAAGCTGCTCCCAGTTGATATCAGTCTTCAAGCGAATAGGTATATGGCGCGGCGTATTTTCTGCTTTGCGTATCTGATCCCATAGCTCAGAAACATCGGTATCAAGTACCTTAGCCAGTCGTTTCAAAAGCTCCGAATCATTTTTTATGTTTTCACGCACGAGAACAACATCAAATGAAGGACGATTCGTAACAAGCTCCAAACCGTTACGATCAAGGATATGACCACGTGGAGGAGCAACCCTGATCTTCCGAATCCTGTTATTATCAGCTTTTGAGATAAATTCATCGCTGTTGGAAATCTGTAAAAACCACAGTCGACTGAGAATAATACCTGCAAAAATGAGGATAAGCATCATGGCCCACATCAATCGTGGTCGCAATGTATCAAGGGCAAGCTCATCGTGCCCGTTAATTTCCTCTACAGTTCTGTTAAATACTTTTTTTTTCTTCATTATAGCTATTGCCTCTATCGGCGGTTCTTTTTCTTTTTCAAGACCCGATATCCAATTCTTTTATCACTGAGATATTCATAGAGTCGACTGAAGAAGAGAAACATGGGAACAGTTACAACCACAAGAATGATAGTCTCCTGAATAACTTTCATCCAGCTTATTTCAGAAAGGGTTTCTGGCAGGATAAAGGCAAACAGGACATAAAAGGCTATCTTCGAGACAAAATAGCTCACCGCAACCAATGGAATCTGATATGCTACCTCTTTTAACGGACTTTTCTCACAGACTATTTTTAGAAGGGAAAACACAAGAACATACTGCAACGGGAACACACCAAGATAGATACCGGAAACTGAATCAACCAGCCAGCCCAGTATAAATACAAAGACCAAACCGTTAACCCAACTGAATGTATAGGCAACAAAGGAAACCAGTACAAACAGGAGATCAGGCCTGGCCAACCACTCTGGAAAAGCAGGCAGCAACGTTGACTGAATTACAATGATGGCCGCCCCAATAAGAGAGAAGACAAAAAATGACATCACTCATCCGGCCTCCCACTATTTAATTCCTCCTGCCATGATAATTTTTCTGTAAGCTCGATAAAGACAATCTCAAGACGCTGAAAATCCACAGAGGGTTTAACCACCAGCTCCTGAAACATCCCACGATTTTTACTGCGAATGGCCGCTACCGTACCCAAAAGAATACCTGACGGAAAAACCCCACCAATGCCGGCAGTTACAATTCTATCGCCAAGCCTAACATTTGCATTCTTCAATACATAATTCAAAGTGAAGGTATTGTCATCCTTGCTGGAACCTTTCAGGATTCCACGTACCCTGCTTCTCTCTACCATCGCATCAATGGCACTGGAAGGAGCATTTGCCAGCAGGATCTTAGCGTAATGTGGCGAGACCTGAATAACCTGCCCGACAGCCCCCTGTTCAGTACGTACCGCCATTCCCTTCAGCACACCATCTGTTTTGCCCTTATCAACAATAATGGTCTTAAACCAGAAAGATGGATCACGGCCAACTACTGTGGCTGTCACCGAAGGAAATTTTTCTTCCTCAGGGAGCTGCAGCTTTCCTCTCAAAATGAGGTTCTCTTCAAAGATCCTTCTATAATCTCTTTCTTCCTTTTCATATTCGGCAATTTTTTCCTGAAGGATTCTGTTCTTTTCACGCACCCCCCAGAGTTCAATATAGTCATCCCAGACCCAGCCAACATTTTTTGTTACCGTATGTACAAAAGCCTGAACAGGCCCCAGGGATTCCAGAGAGATCTGGTGGAAAAACCCATATTTCCCACCAAAAGAAGAAAAAAGAAGGAAGAAACAGCAGACTAATAGAACAATCATCAGGGTACCAGCAAGTGTTGTCTTTTTCTGTCGCCCCTTTTTGGGAATACTTTTTTTTCGCACAGTTACTACTCAAGAAACATAAGGGATAGCAGAATCAGCACAATTTTAGAATGGCACTTCTTTTTACAAGGCTGCCATTCAAAAAACTGCCCCAGTAATATGCCCAATTCCTGCTAGTTGATTGTAACTTCCTTGAGGATATCAAGGTTATCCAAAGCCTTACCAGAGCCAAGAACAACTGAAGATAATGGATCTTCCGTTACAATAATAGGCATCCCGGTTTCCTCTTTTAACCTGCTATCGAGGTTTTTCAATAACCCTCCACCACCAGTCAGGACAATTCCTTGATCCACGATATCTGCCGCAAGTTCTGGAGGGGTAACCTCAAGAGCTACCTTCACCGCATCGATAATAACATCCACCTGTTCACTGATAGCAGATTTAATCTCATCAGCAGTAATGGTAAGCGTCTTGGGAACACCAGAGACAAGATCACGCCCTTTGATATCCATGCTCTCATAGGGCTCTTCAGGAATGACATTTCCAATGGTCGTCTTGATAAGTTCAGCAGTCCGCTCTCCGATAGCCAGATTATGCTTTCTTTTGATATACTGAAGAATCGCCTCATCCATTTTATCACCGGCCACTCGGACAGATTTCGCATACACAATACCAGCAAGAGAAATTACAGCAACTTCTGTGGTACCACCACCGATATCAACTATCATATTCGCCGTCGGTTCGGTAATGGGAAGATTGGCACCAATTGCTGCAGCCATGGGTTCTTCAATAAGATACACTTCCCGGGCACCGGCTGATTCAGCTGATTCACGAACTGCCCTTTTCTCGACCTGAGTAATGCCAGAAGGAACAGAAATCATGATACGGGGATGCACCAGGGTTCTCCTGTTATGCACCTTATTGATGAAATAGCGTAACATAGCTTCGGTGACTTCAAAATCAGCGATCACACCGTCCTTAATAGGCCGGATTGCATTGATATTACCAGGTGTTTTTCCCAACATTTGCTTTGCTTCCTGCCCCACAGCAAGTACCTTACTGCCTCGTGCATCCTGGCGAACAGCAACAACGGAAGGCTCCCGTAAAACAATACCCTTCCCTTTTACATAGAGTACGGTATTGGCCGTGCCAAGATCAATGGCAAGATCATTTGACAACCATCCGAACAAAAAATTAAACGGTGAATACATGAACTCTTTCCTTTTGGAAAAAAAGTGAAATTTTTACCTATTCTAAGTTTCGGGGGAAAAAGATTTTAGACATTCATAATTTTTCTAAAAAACAATCGTCAATCCCTCTTATACAGCTTGTGTAACATACCAAAGCTCCCCACTATTCGCAAGAATAATACCTCTGACAAAACCAGAAAATTTTATTAAAGCACAAGAAGATACAGTCATCAAGCAATTACAAAACACAGCATCAGAAACAACAACATAAAAAGGATCGAATAATCTATTTCAAAACATCTCGTGCCACAAGGGTAACTCCTGTTCACACGAATAACAAGATGCACACCTGAAAAAAACCACCAGGAATCTCTTGCTTGTTTGTCTTCTTTTTTACACTTTTTTAATTGTACTGGATAAAAAATTAGAGCGATACAGCCAGGTTTATATTGACATGTACCATAAACCCTGGTATAGATTTTTGCTCACATATTACGATCCTCATGGGGCTATAGCTCAGCTGGGAGAGCGCTTGACTGGCAGTCAAGAGGTCGTCGGTTCGATCCCGTCTAGCTCCACCAATGATATCAAGCACTTAACTTATACGAAGTTAAGTGCTTTTTTTGTTTATATTTTGTTTTTTACTTGCACATCACACCATATTGTTTGAAATAATTATGGTATTATCAAATGGTTATCTGTCTTTGAAGAGAATTAAGGTAACCAGTTGTTTATTACATATTGTTAATGCCCTGACTCTTACTAAAAAACGCTCGAACCTCATCTGAATCAAGCCCGTATCTCTTTAAGACCTCGAAAGCCTCCTCATCTGTCCCGCTATAAACAATTGCCGCATCCGGCCAAACTGTCATTGGGACAGCACCAGGTATAGCCATTTTATCCGCCCACCCTCGTGGTAACATATCTATCAAATCGCTTCTTTTTCCGTCATAACAAAATACGACCATGTTGGTCTCCTCAGCTTGACAATTTTAGAATCATTTTTTGCCCATTAATACGGAAAAGCCCTTTATCTGGTTTCTTTTGAGCATCTGCTTTTTCTTGGTAATAATCATAGATATCATACACTCCAGCGCCCCCGTCCTGGACATGGTTCAGCCCCCTCTCTACTATGCTGTTTTACATTCAGTCGAGAAAGCAGAGTTTTTGCAATCCGACGCAACTCATTGCTTGTCCTTTTATAAGTTCCACCTTCTTCCTGTATTTTAATCCTGGTAATGTATGCCCAAAAGAATTCTTGGAGAATTGGATGAAATTCAAAATGATCGGGGAAACAACTGTCTCCTTCTCCTTGACCATTCCAAATGATTTACATCACGCTTTTTCAGCCGCCTTCCAGCGGCGGGAAAAGCGTGAGTCGGTCACCCTCTTTCAACACCTGTTCTCCCTTAGATAGCCGGCCATTCACCGAAATAACTTTCGGCGCATCTGGCGGGATGGGAAGAGATGAAATAACATCGGCAACCGTTGATCCAGAAGCAAGCTCCAGGACATAAGGATTCGGTCCCTTTCCCAAAGCCTGCTCGAACGTCAATAGAAGTTGGATTTCAATCTTCATGGAGACTCTCTTCCAT
>PDWJ01005126.1_pt1 | contig 10974 bp, 6 predicted proteins | sample 1430881 | NCBI WGS metagenome assembly PDWJ01 (sample SAMN01162460, study PRJNA174530) | Oral metagenome, whole genome shotgun sequencing project. | biome: Marine environment; feature: Marine mammal; material: Swab sample of the gingival sulcus; isolation source: swab sample of gingival sulcus... | reverse complement strand
GTGGGATCCTGCACATCGGCGATGATCTCGAACTCCCAAGTTCTGCTCGGCTGGTTACCCCAACATTTCGGAAGCGGTAGTGGACGATCATAGAGTTTACCGATGTTTCGCAGTTCGGCCACGAGCTGTAGGTGTTGATCGTCTGTCTGAAAAACCTGGGGAGACGTATTCTTTGGCAATTTACTAAGTTCGAGGATCTGCGCAGATAGCGATGGTAGTACCGAAGCATCCAAGTCGACGCAACTCTCAGACAACATCAGCGGTAGTTCAAGAAGCTGGATTTCATTGGTTTTAGCGGCTTCTCGCCAAACCTTATTAAAATCACTGGTGCTAGGATCGCCATTTGAATCGCTATCGTCATGAGGTAACAGTACTATCAGTTTCGTTTTATTCACGCAACGGGCGAAATTCGTTACAGCGCGAGTATAATTTTTGATGCCCAACTCGCCAGTTCCCCAAATGTCTTGGGAGTACTCGAAGCCTGCGAAGTATACGGTGTGTGGCGCGAGTGGCTGATAGTTGTTGCTTAACTCATGTTCAAGCGAGGTTTGCTCGGCTTTTTCGTGCATGACGACGGAAGTTCCTGACAACGCATGAGCTAGGCGTCCAGTGAGAATTCCAGCTATTACTTCTGCCTGTGGTTTACGGGGAGCCGCAAGACCAGCAGCTACAAGTCTTTCCTGTGCCTCTTCAGAAGCTGATTCCACATAGCGAGCTGGTGGTTCTGTTGGAGTATCAGGAAAAGGAGTAACGGTCTGCTGGAAAGTGGATTTCAGAACGTCAAACACTGCGGCTGGGAGACCTAGTCCGTGGAGACGATCTGCGAAAAACGCATGTTGAAGTGAATTGTTTGACCTTGACGTGGAGACGAACCCGACGACGCTATGATTGCCGAAATAATCCCAAGCGATAACGGCGAACGAACGGTTTTCGCGTAAATCGGTAATCCATGCAGTCATTTGGCCAGACGCGAATCGAGAGTCGGTGTAATTGTGGTGAATACTTGTCGACATCAAATGCTCTAGTCGTCCGGCTAGGTGATAAGTTGCGAGTCTTTCAACGATGGTGAAGGTCAGCGGGTAATCGATCGCAGCTTCTTTCTCAGATAGTCCGGTTAAGAGACGTTTCTCGCGACGGGCGTTCAGTGCCCTATAAGATTCAGTGATGGCGCAGCCAGTACCTGACAAGCGACTTGATAACTTGCGTATAAAATCATGGAAATCAGCAGTCTCAGGAGCGAAGCAGAGTATCTTATGGTTGGTCATTGAGATCGCAGCTAGAGTGCCTGGATCGTGATCAATCACGACTGTCTGGGAAGGGGCTAAAGCAAAACTCTGCAACAAATCAGGTAACGCAGAAGCGATTGGGTCGTCATCAAGTTTCACCTCGATGACGGCTGCGGAACGCGATTCGTCTTGGTTTTTAGGCAAATCCGATAGACCGTAGACGAAGTTAATGATGCCGGCGTCGGCCATCACCTTCATGGAGGTGTTATCGATTGTACCGTTTTCCAAGGAGCGAGCTAGGCTATCTGCCTCCCAATAAATTGCGCGGACAACTGGAAGGTCGGACGTGTCCGGCACATCTAGAACTTCGATATTTTCTCCGAAGCCTTGGGGAACTTCGGGCAGCGGAGAGGATTTGTTGACGAGCGTACTTTGTTTATGAGCTGCTGAATATTCAGCCACAACATCAGCAGCCGGGCCGTCCATCCTCAGCTCTCCTTGGTGCATCCAAAGTGCTCGTTGACACATATCCGTGATCACGCTGTTAGAATGCGATACCAAGAATACGGTGCTCGCTTCGGATAGCATTTGCTTGATCCGGCGCATCGAGCGTTCCTTGAAAGCCGCGTCGCCTGTAGCCAAGGCCTCATCGATCATCAATATGTCTGGTTTCGCTGCAGTGGAAATGGCGAAACGGAGCCGGGCACCTTGGCCAGATGAGTAAGTGGACATGGGGCGGTGAATCGCTTCTCCAATGTCTGCAAGCTGGACGATCTCGTCGTATCGTTCTTGGATCTCTTCTGGACTCAAGCCTAGTGCTTGCCCACCAATGTATACGTTTCTTTCTCCGCTTAGTTCTGGCAGCAAAATCGCATTCACGCCCAACAAGGAAGGCTCGCCATTGAGCCATACTTTGCCGTTAGTCGGCGGCAATAGGCCAGCAACGGCGCGAAGTAGTGTCGATTTACCTGAGCCATTGTGACCGATGATGCCGATCGATTCACCCCGGCCAGCGACGAACGAGACATCTTTTACGGCGGGGACATACTGGATTTGACCAATCTGGCTTTTCTTTTCGAATAGTCGCTTAAACCAAGACTGCTCACTTTGGGCTTGGGCCACTCCCCGACGTTTGCTTCCGAAAACCTGGTAAGTGATGTCCAAATGCCAAGCGACCACCGCTGGGTCAGCTGGAAATGAATTAACCTCGTCCATATTTCGCCTCGTCAAACCAGAAAATCCACAAGCCTACAGCGGGTAATATTATCGCCCAGCCTATCCCTACCAGCCATGGCATAAGGCTCAACTCGTATTGGGACATTAGAGCCTGCCTCGCCAATGACAACTGCAGTGCGAATGGCTGCAGATCAAGAATCAGTCCGATCACAGGGTGGTTCGCAGTGACGTGGCTGATACTGAAAAACACGCCAGACAGATAACGTAAAACTCTAACTGCGACTACAATCATGTTCCAGGTGTCGGTGCTAGCATTAACGATTCGTGCAAGTATAAGAACGAACCCTGTTTGCATAAGTGCTTGTAAAGGCAGCGCTACTAGGAACAGTAGCCAGGACCAGGTTGGAGTTTCTCCCGTAAACGGCAGCACTATCAGTAATACCGCAACCGCAGGTAGCAGTGACACGAATTCTGTCATTACTGCTGCCAGCGGCAACATAGCACGCGGGAAATGCAGTGCGCGTATCAGGCCTGTGTTGTTACGAATGGCTCGAGACCCGGATGTGAGGGTGGCGGCAGTAAAAGTGAACAAGATGACCCCGATTGAAAGGAAGCCCACAAAGTTGTCTATTCCGCTGCTGGTCTTAAGTAAAAAGCCGAAGATGAATAGGTATGTGGCTATGAGAAGCAAAGGGTTGATGATCGCCCATGCCTGGCCGTATTTTTGGCCCTCGTTTCGAGCGTAGCTTCTTGCTGCGGCCAAAGTCCAAATAAGCGCTCGTCGGCGCCAGAGCTGTTTGAGGTACTTGCCGAATGGGGGACGGGACCCGATTAGATGCATCCCGTTCTTCCGGGCGAGTGAAGTAACCTCTTCAATGCTCAAGTCAGCAACCCCGTTTGCTTCGGTCGGTATGCGACTCACGCACTCCCCCTTCGTTAGTGAACGCTATCAGTATACGAGTGCTACGTAGCTGGCTGGAGAGAGGCATGTGATCCTGCGTCTCCTTCAGAGAACTGTGCCGCTACACCACGCTACCCGTCCTATGCGTTTTCGTCACATTGGGAGTAGGACTTCGGGCATCGTTCGTGCATCCTAGAATTCATCTCCCCTCCAGCCACTCGACGAACTGCCGGTGAAGGCTGTCATGGAGAAGCGTCAGTAGCATCAATTCCCGGCGGCAGTTGTCCCTCAGTCACCGCCTAGGGGTTCACAAGTGCTGGGAACTTGCCTTGATGGTGCTCTGGTTTGGGTGGCACAGCAATCGCGATCCACTCTGCTACGCTGCGCAGGTGGACCTCGCGCGAATGCTAGTAACCTCATATTGTTTCCCTCCCTACAGTGATACGGCCGGTGTGGTTGCAGCCAAGCGAGTTCGTCAAATGGGCGAACCTGTCGATGTGATTTGCAATGCGATGGACTCGATTCGTCGAGTGGATCCGTCGTTGGTACAAATCGGGGGCGAGCTAGTGCAGCGTTTCGTAGCCCTGCCGACCCCTACTAGGTTTTCTTCCTGGAGTTCCATCGTTTCCTTCGTTACGGATGGCTATGCGCTCGCGCAAGACTGGCAAGCTGAGCAGGGCGACTACGAGGTGCTCTATTCAAGGGCTCAATTTGTCGCTTCGCACTTCCTAGCTGCCCGGATAAAGGTGGATCAGCCGCATACGAAGTGGATTGCAGAGTTTTCAGATCCGCTTTCACACGACGTTGAGGGCAAAGTGCGGTCGGCCGTTCTCACCGAAGATGCGTTGACATGGTTGCTACGTTCCCGTGTGGAAGGGATCGGCTACGCATTGCCTAATAGTGACAACTTGCTCGAGTGGAGCGAGTGGTTGCCGTATGCTCTGGCGGACGAAATCATCTTCACCAATCGCAACCAACGCGATTTTATGTTGAGCCATGCCCCGGAGGAGCTACGCGCCAGAGTTGAAAGTATTTCGACGGTGTCGCATCATCCGACGTTGCCGCGGGACTTCTACCAGCTTGCACCCACGTCATACGAGTTGCCTGACAACAAGGTAAACATTGGATACTTCGGTAACTTCTACTCCACCCGAGGCGTGGGGATGGTTTTCCAGGCCCTAGCGAAGTTGCCGAAGCGCTTTACCAACTTCCTGCTGTTGCACATCTTCACATCGAACCCAGACGAGCTAAAGGAAGAAATCGATGCTAAGGGGCTCGGCGATTGTGTCAAGGTTGGTCCCTACGTGCCATACCTGGAATTCCTCAACATCACCGATCACATGGACGTTCTGCTAGTTAATGACGCGGTGACCCCTGAAGCGGTAGCTATGAATCCTTTCTTGCCGTCTAAACTCAGCGACTACAAAGGGAGTACCTCGGCAATTTGGGGGATTGTGGAGGAAGGCTCCCCGATGGATCAACTCGATGTGTTTGACTACAAAACTCCGGTGGAGCACTTCACCTCGATTCAGTCCACCCTGGCCCAGCTGGCAACGCTGAAGTGGGATATAGCATGCGATCCTGCAAATAAGAGTCCTTTCACAGGCACTGACTGCTTCCCCGGCTAGGGAACCTCGGTTTCGTCGATGCTTCCTATGGGGGTTCTTACAAGCCCAACCGAACTCAGTTCCCGATACAAGATCGGGGTCATCGTCCGCGCGTAGGTGTCGGTGATATGGCTGCCTTGGCGATAGATGCCGATGCCGTCGATTGCAACTGGACAAAGTTCTCCGGTTGCGGCAGGGCAGATCCATTTCGCCAAATCTATGAATGGATACCCGCCGTCGGTAGCGACATCCTGTAGCACCTGATTCGAGATCGGGTCTTGCCTAGGGAATTGGCACGAGGAGAAATCATCCGGGTGTTGCACCAGGCACTCGTATACCGGCGCAGTGCTCGGGTACTGGTTGTTCGAGATAATTGCAATAGCAATGCCTAGTGCAGCGGTATCGGCTAGTGCTTGCCGGAGTCCCGTCTCGACCTCGCCGGGGCGGATAGTGCCACTCGACACGATGATGAGATCCGGTCGTCGTTCTGGGGATGCAAATTCGGCTACCGTTTTACGCACGAACTCGGCGCATTCGGGTTCTGCAGGAGTCGTGTAAGAGAATGGGCATGCCGACTTGAGATATAGATCCAGGCGTTGATTTTCTTGCCTAGCGATGTGGTCGAGAGCTGTGAACCATTGCCCGGCCTTGCTGTCCCCTACTAGCGCGATCACGCGAGAGGAGCTTTTGTCTCCGTAGCTGCAGTGTCGTTTGAGGTTCGAGTCGCCTTCCCGAACCTGGCAGTGGTCTTGGTAGAAGGCTGGAACATCCAGGGGTGCTGCGAAGCTGGGTGGCTGCAACGTGCCGGCAGCAGTGAATACTTGTTCCGGAGCAGTCGTTACCTGCCAGGGGATATCTACGACATCGGCGATGAGTGACAGGGCACCTCGTCCGGTTACCTCGCTTGCCTCCGGTCGCTCTGCCGGTGCCGTGCCTATCCGAATGCTCAAGGCTAGGCAGAGGGTGGCAGCCATCATGAAGGCTGCGACTGCCAACGCTTTGCGCGGTTTTGCGACGAGCGTACTGTTGAACCGAATTGGGTCCTCAAGCAGTTTCTTGGACAGCCAGGCGGCCCCAACGGATAGGGAACTTACAGCAAGAAGCATCTTTAGCCCGGCCTCTGGGTTCAGCACGAGCGTGTAGTTGATCAGTGGCCAATGCCACAGGTAGATCGCGTAAGACAATCCGCCAATGAATACCATTGGCCGGATCGAAAGAAAGCGGCTGGCGAGTGTGTCTTGGGTTGCAGTTCCTGCAGCGATCACCAAGGCCGTGCCGAGAGTGGGAACGACTGCTGCTACGCCAGGCCATGTTGTCGTGGTATCAAAGGCTAGGCATGTCACCACGAGAAGAAGTAGTCCGCTGCCAGACAGTAGCTCGGCAGCCCACTTGGGCAACCGGCTGGCTTTGGTGGCCAACAGCGCTGTCAATGCGCCTGCGGCAAGCTGCCAGACTCGGGTGGTGGTGTAGAAATACGAGGCCGGATCGTTTCCAATGAGGTGCCAGGCGCTATAGCCAAGCGAGGCGGCGAATACCGTCAACAGGGAGACGAAGGCAAGTCTCGCAAACCGCTTCCGGCTGCCACGCGCCACCGCCAGCACCGCCATAAGTAGCAGTGGCCAGAAGATGTAGTACTGCTCCTCTACCGAGAGAGACCAGTAGTGTTGCAGTGGCGATGGGCCAACATCTTCTGCTAAGTAGTCCACTTCTCGCCACGCCAGGTTCCAGTTCATGAAGTACAGCGTCGAGGCGATGGTGTCCTGGGTTAGCTCCGGCATCCGGTTTCGCGGCAGGATGAGCCAACCTGCGACGGTTGTCACAAGCAGCAATAGCGTTGCCGCCGGCAGTAGCCGTCTGGCCCGGCGGGCGTAGAAGCCGGCGAGTGAGATTTTCCCCGTTCGGTAGCCTTCTCGAAGCAGTAGTGATGTGATCAGGAAACCGGAGATGACGAAGAAAACGTCCACGCCAGCGAAGCCGCCGTTGAACCCCAGGGATACTCCTCCTATGTCGAGAAGCTTTACTAGACCCACGTGGTAGAACACCACCATCGCGACGGCTACTGCGCGCAATCCTTCGATGTCGCGGCGGAACCGTGACGTTGCGCTAGCGGCGGAACCGCTGGGGCGCTTCGTCGACGAGAGACCGGTCGCAGCCATACCGGACAGGCTATCGGATCAGTCGGATCCGGAGAGCGGCGAAACAGTTGGCTAAGAGCGCTTGTATTCCTCGTAGTTGAGGCCCACGATCCCCGCTAATGTGCCGATCCCTGAGGCGATTCGGCGGATCCCTTTGATCCGGTTGTGGGGTTTTACTATTCCGAGCAGCAACAGCGCGAGTCCGTTGCCACAGCGAGCTATCCCTAGCCCAACGCAGATCAAGGTTTGTGCCGCGCCAGGTTTAATCAGGCGACGGCTCAACGTATCGCCGGCTCCGGATCGAAAAGCTCGTTTAACCAGCCAAGGTAAAGTGATCCGCTGCTCTGGGACAGTCTCCGTGACCTCAGCCTCGTTGTTCCACACGATGGTGAACCCGTGACGATGGGCGCGCTGGAAAAAGTACAGGTCGCTTGAGCCTGTGAAGCGGAAATCATCGGTGAAAGCCGGGGTGACCGACTCGAACACTTCGCGGGCGACCAGCGCGTTGTTGGTGTAAGCCTTGCTGAGCCTGTCCCCGGTTCTATGCCTGCCAACGCTGTTATAGACATCGGAGTGGCTGGCCCATTCCGGAGCGGTGGGTGGCAAGATTCCGCGCACTGGTCCGGTCACCACGTCAGCGCCCGAGTCTTGTTGAGTGGCAACCAGTTGTGCTAGCCAGCTAGGGCTGGCCTGTTCATCGTCATCGATGAAGGCCACGAAATCGTAAGAGCGGGTGAGGTCGACGCTGCGTTGCCTAGCAGCAGGGATACCAGGCTGCGGCTCGATGCTGTAGTGAATTGGGAAAGGGCCGCCAGCAGATGCCACGATCCGGTTCGCGCTCGCTTCGGGGTCGTTGTCGACCACCACGATCTCGAGCGAGTAACCACTTGGAAGCTCCTGTTGCTGCAAGCAGGCCAGCAACTCTTCCAGTAGATCAGGTCTGCGGTATGTGATGACCGCTACAGCCAAGCGCACCCGAGTCACGCTTGCCCTAGTCGGTTCCCGAGTCGAACGAGGAACGCTCCACGGCCCTCGCGACGACCTCCGATTCAGCCGGGGTGTCGCGATGGCTGATCGCCTTGGCCTGACCGGGGGACAGCTCGCCCACCAGCGCGGCCTGGTCGCTTTGCAGCGTGCCGCGGGCCGCGTACAGCTCCAGCTTTTCGCGGGAGTCGGCGATGTCCAGGTTGCGCATGGTTAGCTGCCCGATGCGATCAGTCGGCCCAAAGGCGGAGTCCGTTACGCGCTCCATCGACAGCTTGGCCGGGTGGTAGCTGAGGTTCTCGCCACGGGTATCGAGGATGGTGTAGTCATCGCCTCGGCGCAGCCTCAGATCGACCTCGCCGGTCACGGCGGAGGCGACCCAGCGTTGGATGGATTCGCGCAGCATCAGCGACTGCGGGTCGAGCCAGCGGCCTTCGTACAGCAGGCGGCCAAGGCGCAGGCCCTCGTTGCGGTAGTTGGCCAGTGTGTCCTCGTTATGGATGGCCGACAGCAGTCGCTCATAGGCGATCCACAGCAACGCCATGCCGGGGGCCTCGTAGATGCCCCGCGACTTGGCCTCAATGATGCGGTTCTCGATCTGGTCGCTCATGCCAAGCCCGTGGCGGCCGCCAATCTCGTTGGCCAGCATCACCAGCTCTACTGCCGAGTCGAAGCGGCGGCCGTTGATGGAGATCGGACGCCCCTGCTCGAAGCCGACGGACACGTCTTCGGTGGCGATATCCACCGCCGGATCCCAGTACTTGACGCCCATGATCGGCTCGACGGTCTCCAGCGAGACGCTGAGTTCTTCCAGCGTCTTTGCCTCATGCGTGGCACCCCAGATGTTGGCGTCGGTGGAGTAGGCCTTCTCCTGCGGGTCACGGTAGGGCAGGCCGCGGGCTGTGAGCCACTGGCTCATCTCGTCGCGGCCACCAAGCTCGGCGACGAAGGCCTCGTCCAGCCACGGCTTGTAGATGCGCAGCGACGGGTTGGCCATCAGCCCGTAGCGGTAGAACCGCTCGATGTCGTTGCCCTTGTAGGTGGAGCCGTCGCCCCACACCGACACATCGTCTGCGAGCATGGCGCGCACTAGCAGCGTCCCCGTGACGGCGCGGCCGATCGGGGTGGTGTTGAAGTACACCTTGCCCGCGCTGCGGATGTGGAACGCGCCGCACGCTAGCGCGGATAGCCCTTCTTCGACCAGGGCATCCTTGCAGTCCACGAGACGGGTAATCTCGGCCCCGTACTCGGTGGCGCGACCGGGCACCGAGGCAATATCTGGTTCATCGTATTGGCCGATGTCGGCGGTGTAGGTGCAAGGCACCGATCCGGCCTCGCGCATCCAGGCGACGGCAACCGAGGTATCCAGGCCGCCGGAAAAGGCAATTCCGATGCGCTCGCCAATGGGCAGTGATGTTAGGACTTTTGACACGGCGACAAGCCTAAAGCTCCGACGCGGCCGGGGCCAACCTGTCCAGCAGGCGGGCCTACAACACCAGGACAATCTTGCCGATTGCCTCGCCCGATTCGAGTAGCCGGTGGGCCTGCTGCACGTCCGCGAAGTCGATCCTCGTAGTTGGGGCCGGTTGCAGCTCGCCTGATGCCAACAGCGGCCACGCTCGCTGCTCGACCTGGCGGCAGATTTCGGCTTTCGCCTCGCTGTTGCGGAAGCGAAGACTCGTGGCGGTGATCGTCCCGGCCTTGTTGAGCAGCCTCCCCAGATTCAGTTTCCCCTTGGTGCCGCCCTGTAGCCCAATGGTGACGATGCGGCCGCCGTAGGCCAGCGCCCGGACGTTGGTTGACAGATACTTTGCACCGATGATGTCGAGGATCACGTCCGCGCCCGCGCCGTCGGTCGCTTCCCGTACTCCGGTTACCCAGTCGGCCTGGTAGTCCAGTGCCACGTCCGCGCCGTGATCTAGGCAGTGTTCCCGCTTGGCAGGTGTGCCTGCGGTCGCGATCACCCGGCAACCCAGGGCGGCAGCGTATTGGGTTGCGAACGTGCCGATGCCGCCCGCCCCGCCATGAATCAGGATCGTTTCGGTTGGCTGCAGACCGACGTGGTCGAAGTTGGAGACGACGGTCGCGGCCACCTCGGGCAGCCCGGCTGCGGTAACCAAATCCACGCCCGCCGGTGGGCGCAGCAGCTGCCCGGCGGGAACCACGAAGTATTCCGCGTAGCCGCCCCCGGCCAGCAATGCCAGTGCCTCCTCGCCTACCTGCCAGCCCGTCACCCCGTCGCCCAGCTGTTCGACGATGCCGCTGGCTTCCAAGCCAAGTACGTCACTGATTCCCGCAGGCGGCGGGTAAAAGCCGCGCCGCTGCAGCAAATCTGCGCGGTTAACGCCAGCGGCAACGGTGCGCACTAGCACTTCGCCGGGCTGCGGTTTGGGAACCTCGGTCGAGGCGATAACCAGGTCGTCGATCCCGCCTGGGGCATTGACTTGTACACTGCGCATGGATCTAGTTTTTCATGCCGCGACGGTGCGGCTGGGCGAAACGAGGAAGCTATGGTGGGCCACATTGGTCAGGTCGCGGTTGTCGGCAGCATGAGTATGGATACGACGGTCGTCGTCGACCGTTTCCCAGGTCCCGGCGAGACGCTATTGGCGTCGGAGCTGCGCAAGGCTCCTGGCGGCAAGGGCGGTAATCAGGCGGTCGCGGCCGCGCGGGCAGGTGGGGCGCCGGTGCGGATGATCGGGGCCGTAGGCGCGGATCCAGATGGTGAGACGCTGCTCGCGGCGATGACCAGCGATGGCGTGGACACCAGCTGGATCAAGCGAACCGATCAGCCCACGGGCATTGCGCTGATTACGTTGGATGCGGCCGCCGAGAACCAGATTGTGGTCGCTGCTGGCTCCAACGCGTTGGTGAGCCTGGCCGACGCCAGCGCGTTGGCCGGGGTAGGCGTGGTGCTCGGCCAGTTGGAGATCCCGCAGGCCTCA
>PDWJ01005125.1_pt1 | contig 10977 bp, 10 predicted proteins | sample 1430881 | NCBI WGS metagenome assembly PDWJ01 (sample SAMN01162460, study PRJNA174530) | Oral metagenome, whole genome shotgun sequencing project. | biome: Marine environment; feature: Marine mammal; material: Swab sample of the gingival sulcus; isolation source: swab sample of gingival sulcus... | reverse complement strand
GCGTCGGTACACTGGGCCGCCATGATGGTGGCAATGAGCAGTTGAAAGGGGGTGTCATGATCAAGCTGGGTATTGACAACCGGGTACCGGTTACTTAATTTTTCCAGAATCGTTTGAATAACATTAGCCTCCATAAACGCACGTTATATATGAACCAAAATAAAACCACAACAGGGATAAAGGCATTGGGGCTCTGCTCCGGGGGATTGGACAGCATGTTGTCGGCCCTGATTCTTCAGGACCAGGGAATTGATGTCACCTGGATCAGCTTCGAGACTCCGTTTTTCCATTCAACAGCGGCCAAAAAAGCATCAAAACAGACCGGGATTCCGCTTATTGTAAAAGATATAACATCTGAATACATGGAAATGATGCGGGCCCCAAAAGCTGGGTTTGGCAAAAATATGAACCCTTGTATGGACTGCCATGCCTTGATGTTTAAACTGGCGGGCGAGATAATGAAACAACAGGGATTTCATTTTCTGTTTTCAGGTGAAGTGATCGGGCAACGACCTAAATCTCAGACTAAAAACGCATTGCGCTGGGTGGAAAAGCACTCGGGCTTTGACGGATACCTGGTCCGCCCGTTGAGCGGAAAGCTGTTGCCAGAAACCAAAGCGGAATTGGAGGGCCTGGTGGATCGGAAGCAGCTTTTAGACATCACCGGCCGGGGTCGAAAAGTACAGATGGACCTTGCAAAAAAATACGGCATCACCGAATATCCCTCTCCTGCCGGTGGCTGCGTATTGACAGACAAAGGGTTTTCAATCCGTTTAAGGGACCTGCTCTACACCCAGAACACCGAAGACCCTTTGGAGCTTTGCATGCTCAACCACGGCCGCCACTTCCGCCTCAGCCATGATGTCAAACTTGTGGTAGGCAGAAACAAATGGGACAACAAGCAGATCATGCAACTCTACAACCCGGACTGTCACATCCGTCTGCGCCATGCAGGGATGCCAGGCCCAGATGCCATCTTTTTTGGTCCCCCGTCCGAGGCGACCATCACGCTGGCCGCTCGGATCACAGCCGGCTACACCAAAGCAAAACCCGGCACCCCGTCACGTGTACGCGTCACCCAAGGAGAAAAAAGTTGGGAAGTCGAAGTAACCACTCCGGCATCAGGCGCTTTCCACGACCTGTTGATTCCACCGCCAACCTGAGATCTAACGATCGATATTATAATAAATTGATTTCATTACATATTATTCAATACTAACATAATGTCTGACATATCAAAACGGTTGGGTATCTAAAGCCGCGTTGAGAAAAATGGTATCAATTGGCATGGCAGATGATTGCAACCGTCAGGATCTATTCCATCCACCGATCAGATGTAGATGAAGATGAAAAATTTCCTGTCCGCCGCCCTTTTCTACATTGAACAATAATTTATATCCAGACTGGTCCACGCCTTCCAGCTTTGCCATTTTTCCTGCCAAAGTAAACAGTCCTCCCACCAAAGATTCCTGACCGGTCTCAATGTCATTGGCACTTCGGATGTGGATCTTTGGCACTAGCAACAAATGGACCGGCGCTGCGGGATGAATATCCCGGAACACCACATAGTCATCATCTTCAAACAAAAATTCACTGGGTTCCTGGCGGTTTACAATTTTACAAAACAGGCAATCGTCATGCATCAGTTTCCTCGTTGTTTCATTTTTGATTCAAATCATCAATGTCTTGAACCAATGGTTAGGGCAATAAAATTTATACGGGCATATCATTATAACTCATTCATTTTTTTAACTATTTATATCCATTCAAGCCTCAGGAAAAGTCCTTGGGTTGACCATGGCCGGTGATGTTGTCGATCTCTTCCATCAGCTTTTCCATGGCCGTTGTGGCGTTCTCCTTGAGAAAGACATCCGTCAACCGCCGGGTATACTCAGACGGACGAGGATTAATCTCAATAATGGTTGCATTGGACGCCTTGGCCCGAGATGGGATCATATTGGCCGGGGCAACAGTACCAGTGGTACCAATGAGCACCATACAATCAGTTTTCTCGGCGGCCTTGAAAGACAGGGATGCGGCTTTCTCAGGAATGGCCTCCCCAAAAAAAACCACATTGGGCTTCAACACGCCTCCGCAAGCGCTACAAATCGGCGGCAGCTGGTTCATGTCCACCTTTGCCACCGGCACTTTTCGGCCACAGTCCAGGCAGAGAATTTGTTTAAGGGATCCGTGAAACTCATGGACCATATGAGTGCCAGCATCCCTGTGTAGGTTATCCACATTCTGGGTGATCACTTCCCGAACCAGTTTCCGGGCCTCCAGCTCCGCCAAGGCGTAATGGGCTGTGTTGGGAAGCACCCGGCCAAACAACTCATAGAAAATATTCCGCATGGCGGCCCAGGATGAAGCTGTGTTTGATCTAAAGTAGGAAATGTCAAAGGTCATGGGGTCATATTTATTCCATAAGCCCCCTTCTCCTCTGAATGGGGGCACCCCGCTTTCAACGGAAATACCCGCCCCGGTGAATGCGGTACAATACCGCGCGTTAACGATGAGCGTTGCAGCCTTTCGGTAGTCGTTCATATTTGTTTCCTTATTCAAGATCCATCACCTCAAGGGTATTTGTCCATAAGTCTGCGATCAGCAATTTATTTCTTAGAGTCTTCCCTTTGCCTATCAACACTTTAACGGTTTCTGCGGCCTGGAGAGATGCAATAAAACTGGCACAGAAAGACAGATTACCGGCCCAGGTTTCAATCCCCCGATTTTCCAGGTTTCCATCGGCTCTATCACGGAGAATATCCCCGTAAATCCGTTCAAATCCTGGATCTCCGGGAAAAATCACTGTCACTTGCCCGGTAACCCCAGCAATGGCCCCAGAAACCAGGGGAATCCCCAGAGCATCGGCTGCATCCTGGAGATGAAGCCGTGCCTGGATCGTATCCAGGCAGTCCACCACAATATCCGCATTCTCGATCATTTGTTTTAAATTATCAGGGCCAGCATACGCCTGGAACACCGTTGTTTGGACGGTAGCATTCACCTTCTTTACCCGCTTTGCGGCTTCTTGAGCTTTGCTGTGACCGATATTATCTTCAAGACACATCAACTGCCGATTTAAATTGCTGATGTCAAAGGAATCACCGTCAATCAAAGTTAAAGCACCGACGCCGGTGCGGGCCAGCAGTTCACACACCCCACCCCCAAGCCCCCCAAGCCCCAGGATGGCCACCCGGCTCTTACCCAGTTTTTCTTGATCTTGGGGACTGAGTGTATTCAAATTTCTTGAATATCGCTGATCTAATTCCTGACGTTCCGACATGGTCTATCCACCTCCCACCGGCGGGAAACACGCCACCTGCTCCATATCATCTAGTTCAGCATCAGGGGGTGCCTTTCTGCCATTGATAATCATCAGCTTCACCCCATCATCAGGGATGCCCAGTCCCCGCATCATTTCGGCAATAGTGGCTCCAGTTGCAATTTGGCCATCTTTTCCCGATGCCAAATGATGTTTGACCAAGGCCATAAACAATTTTAGCTCATTTAAGATCATTATTGAGTTTACACGCTTCAATTCGGCCACTGTTAATTACGGACTTTCTGCCTAACAATCATGGGCCAACCTGGTTTTTCATCAAGGTTTGCCTAAGTCTTTCATTTTACGGCCACAAGCCGTCCTGGATCTATCAACACCCAGGCACAGTCCACAACGAAAATTGAAAGATCTGAGTGAATTACACAGACTTTCTTATAAAGAATTTAAGGATACAATAAATTACGTCTGGGTAAAAGATAAATCCAATCCAACCCTTTTTTTATTCAAGTTTGGATCAAACGCAAAATATATGATATAGCGTGTTAAGATTTGACGTTGACAGTGAGGATAATTCATTTCGATGAATTTGAATTCAGCGAACGTCATAAATCAAATTTTGGAATAGGTAATGAACATTGTCGTTTATTTTTTATCATGTTTTTGTGATGAACATGGAATCAAATATGCCGGAACCTAAATCTTAAATATTGCCACCTAATATAGATTAAGACCCATGATCAGAACAAAATTACCCATCTGTTTGTCTTTAAGTCACCCTCAACGTTACACCGACGAATACCGACATCAAGCATACGTCAATTGGTGTGCCTTGATGGCCCCTTTAAAACCGACGTGGCTTTAACAGGTTTCATTCTGACCATGAGCATGATTCAATTTATTCCATTTCGCCAATTAAGATAATTAAGAGAATTAGGAGCTATTCCCATGATCAGAAATTCAATACAATACGGCAAATTCACCTTTGGTATTGTGGATGACGACACCTTGCTCAAAGAAATCTTTCGACTTCGTTTTCAGGTCTTTGTAGAAGAATTCGGTTTTGAAAACGAGACAGATCATCCAGGTGGGCTGGAAACCGATGAATATGAAAATGAGGCTATTCATTGTGTTTGTTTGAACGAAGAAAAAGCGGTGGTTGGCACCATTCGATTGATTTTAGATTCGGATAAAGGATTTCCCATTGAACGTGTCGTTTCCGATTTTTCATTTTTCAAAAAGATACCGGACAGAAAAAAAATTGCTGAAATCTCTCGACTGACAATTAGAAAAGACCATAGAAAAAGAAAAGAAAATAAAAAATACAGGTTAGAGTCCTATAATAAAAAAAGTAAAGTAGCATGCGACCCTGTGACGGAAAGGTTCCTGAAAAATTCCGGCGCAAAAAGAAATCCAATTATCCTTGGGCTATATCAAATCATCTACCAGGAAAGTAAACGTCAGGGAATAACCGAATGGTATATGATTACAGAAAAAAGAATATACAACGAATTGAACACATACGGATTTCATTTCCACCAAATTGGAGAACCAGTCCAGTATCATGGAAAGCGTATCCCATTTTTTGGTATAATAAGTGAAATAGAACAGTATCAAATTAAAAACAACCCAGATATGACCAAAACCATGCTCAAAGGGCTTGACAGGGAGTATCACCCTCATTTTACGAACAATGACCAAGATTAAAGAGCTGTATAACGTGAATAACCCAGGCGACAACAAAAAGACTGACCGTAAAAAGACCCCCCAGATGACTGGGGAACTTACCGTAGAGGAACTGGCACGAAACCTGGCAAGTTTTGCCATCGACCGTACCGATCTCAAATCACTCATGACCAGCCTGCCAACCCCCAATAGCCTGAATATGACAACTTTGGAATACGAATTAGGGATACTGAAAATACTCAGCGTAGGATGGGGAATCGCCTTTTACATGGCCGCCACAGATAAAAATAAAGCAGCTCTGACCCAAACGTATTGGGAGATGATCCGTGAAATTTCACAGAATATCTCCACCCTCACAGAGGCCACCACCGGTACAAAAATAGATTATTTTACGATCCTAAAAGAACGGCTGAATGGTTTTGTGGGAATACTGCAGGAGAACCCATCCGGTGCCACTGAACCCACCACCGTCATTGGTCCTGCCTTTGCTTCAGCCTGCGGCAGCCCGGATGATCCCATGGCCATTCTTGCCGGTACAAAAATGTTTACGTTAAGCCTGGGCGCCGTCAAAGAATACCTTGCAGTGATAACCATTAAAGATATTACCATCCATTAATACAATTACAGATGCTCTCCCTTACGCCTAAAAAACTGATAACATATATGATCTGGGCCAATGGAATATTGTATGTCCTCTCCTTGCTGTTTTCAGGCAGGAGTACCGGCCTGACTTTGAACCCCCTTAACGCCCTGTCCCCATCGCTTCAAGCACTGACCTTTATGGGCGCCTCTGGCACCATTCCCATCCACCAATACCATGCCTGGTGGAGCCTATTCACGGCCAACTGGCTTCACGGCAGCCTGCTGCACATCATTTTCAACATGATCGCCCTGCGCAACATAGGGCCGTTGGTGATCCATGAGTTCGGCATGGCCAGAATGTTTTCCATCTATACGCTATCAGGAGCGGCAGGTTTTTACCTCTCTTGCCTGGGCAATGTGCAGGTGACCATTGGGGCATCGGCCGGGCTCTGCGGTATGATTGGAGCCCTTCTGTTTTTTGGAAAAACCCAAGGGGGCATCTGGGGCACCCAGGTATTTCAACAGACCAAGGTCTGGATATTCAGCCTGGTGCTCATTGGATTTCTCATCCCCAACATCAATAACTGGGGACATGGCGGTGGCCTCATCGGTGGGGTGATTCTCGCCCTGCTCATGGGGTACAATAACACACGACGTGAAAACAAGGCTGACGTTCTCCTTGCTGTCGGGCTTTTTATGGCCACCCTGTTTTTCTTTCTTAGGACGATGTTTGAAGGATTCATACTAATGCTTAATGGATAGCTCACACAAAGCGTTCCGACATCGTTCATGCCAACAAGCTCTTCGTCGCAACAGCGGTTCATAAAGGGTTTTTACACAATTTTTACACTGTTCCCTTGCATTGCGCCGCTGCTCTCACTTATATGAAGCCCATGAATTTGACCAACCCCTCCATGCATATCAAACTGCCCAATATTGCCGTGGTATCCTTGTCTGGCATCTTTCCAGGCGCTGCCACAGCTGATTTGTTTATCGACAATATCTTGGCAAAACGAAACGCGGTGGCACCCGTTCCCGCGCATCGATGGTCCGCACCGATACAGTCCATGGTTCAAAGGGCGATTGATGGTCCGGTAACCGACCGGGCCGCTTCGGACAAGGCAGGACTGATAACGGATTTCAAATTTGATCCCCAAGGCTTTAACATACCCGAAGATCTCGTGGCGGGACTGGATCCGGTCCATCACCTGGTATTATCCGCGGGACGCGACCTCATGGCTGGCTGCCGCATCCACCCTGACACCCGGAAACACACCGCAGTGGTGCTGGCCGCCATCGCCCTGCCCACATCAGGTGCCGACCGTCTCTCCAGGGAACTTTTCTGCACGGCCCAGCCATCCCCTGTATCAAAGGTGGCGGCATTGGCCGCATCCATGGTAGGAACGCCGGCCCATATCTTGGCCTCAGCATTTGGATTTGAAGGCGGGGCCTACACCCTGGACGCCGCCTGTGCCTCATCCTTGTTTGCCATTAAGCTGGGGTGTGAACAGCTTGTTTTCGGCCAGGCCGATGCCGTGGTGGCTGGTGGCGTGTCAAGACCCGACGCCCTCTACACCCAGGTGGGGTTCACCCAGCTTCAGGCCATATCCCCCACGGGTAGATGTGCGCCCTTTGACATGCATGCCAACGGCCTCGTTGTGGGGGAAGGCACAGGTCTTGTGCTGCTCAAACGTCTTGAAGACGCTGTGGCAGACGGGGATACCATCCATGGGGTAATTAAAGGCTGGGGCGTTTCCAACGATATTGACGGCAACCTGGTGGCCCCGGCATCCGACGGGCAGGTCCGGGCCATGACCGGCGCCTATGACATGGCCGGTTGGTCCCTGGGCGACATCCAATATATGGAATGCCATGGTTCAGGCACCCCCAAGGGCGATCAGGTGGAGTTAACCAGCATCACCACCCTGGGGCAGCAATTTGGGGCTCAAGATTCATGCCTATCCATCGGATCGGTAAAGTCAACCGTGGGGCATTTGCTAACCGCTGCTGGCGCTGCAGGGTTCATTAAAACCCTTATGGCCATGAACCGGGGCACCCTGCCTCCGTCCCTTAATTTCACCCAATTTCCCGATAACAGCCCGGCCCTGGGGACAGGCATCCAAGTGCAGTGCGACCCTGTGCCCTGGGCCCCGCAATCAATGTCTGATCCCAGGCGGGCCGGGGTATCCGCCTTTGGTTTTGGCGGGATTAACGCCCATATTCTGCTGGAAGAATGGCGCCGGGACGCTAAAATTCACCCCGTACCCGCAGCGCCCAAAGCCGAATTTGTACCCTGTGCCATCGTGGGCATGGGCGCCCTTTGCGGTGTAGCAAAAGATATGGCAGCGATTGAAGCCATTCTCTGTGGACAACATTCACCCAAGTTCACCCCAGCCGGTAGTCGGTGGCCTCGCACCGACCATCTGCCTGAAGACCAGGTCCAGGCCCCCAGTCTGTTCATGGAAACAATAGACCTGACCCTTGGAGAATTTCAAATCCCGCCCAACCAACTCAACGATATTTTACCCCAGCATATTGCCATGCTAAAGGCCGCCCAAGCCGCCCTGATAGATGCAGGCATCCGCCCCCGGCCTGACAACACTAGTGCACCGCGCCACCATATCGGTTGTGCTGTGGGGATTGATTTTGATTTTGGTGCCACAGATTTTCACCTTCGTTGGCACTTGCATCACCATCCAAATCAGGTGCTGGACCGTTTGGGTCCAGGACTGAACTTTGACAGAACCCTGGGCGCCTTAGGGGGGATTGTTGCATCCCGACTGGCGCGGGCCTTTAAACTTGGCGGCCCCTGTTTTACCCTGTCCAGTGGAGAAACCGCCGGCATTCGCGCCGTTGAAATTGGCTGTCGCTCTCTGGCCGCTGGTGAGACTGATATATTTTTATGCGCAAGTGTGGATATGGCTGGCGACATACGACACATGGCGAAACAATCCGCCCTATCCCCCAAAGATCCCAATACGCTACCCTCGGAAGGTGCTGGTGCAGTTATTCTTAAACGTCTGGACACAGCCCTTGCAAAGGGCGATCCAATCTACGGGGTCATCACCGGTACCGGGGCCGCATCAGCAAACCTCCCGGGGCAATATGCGGCCTCACTGAAACAGGCGCTAACAATATCGGGAAACACGCCGGAGCAGATTCATCTCATTACCACTCAACAGACCTCAGCCCATCCCTTGGGACAGATGGAAGTCCAAGAAACGAGCAGCATGGGATTTACTGCCCCCCAGTTTTGCCCGGCTGCAGTCATAGGCAGCACCGGAACAGCATCTGGAATCTTTTCGCTCATCGCCACGGTTCTGGAATTGAAACGCCGCAGCCAGACCCATGCGGCTGTGGGGAGTATCACACCGGACGGTGCTGCGGCCCACCTGATCCTGACCGCGCCCCCGGAACATGCTCCGTCAAAGGCGCCCACGCCCCAACCACAGCCGAACCAGGGCCAATCCAGGGTCAGCCTGCCGGTTTCACCGCCCAAGCTGCCTCAGGACTTGCTGACTCTGATTCAGAAAAATCCCACTGGGACCACAACCAATACATCAAACCGCCAGGTGCCAGCACAGCTTAATCGTCTATTGGAACAATTGGCCCATACTCATGACGCCACCACAAGGGCCCATGAACGGTTCCTCGACATCACCGCCCATAATATGGATCAAATGGTCCGGCAGTTAGGGGCCATTGCTGCTCAAGCGCCTGCTGTGGTGCCCCCCCCTGCCCTGGATGCCATGCAGCCTGATGCATCGCAAGTATTCCTTGACCGAGACCAATGTTTGGAATACGCCGTGGGACGCGCCGGTAATGTATTGGGTCCCCCATTTGAGATCATCGACACCTACCCTGTGCGGGTCCGTCTACCCGATGACCCGCTGATGCTGGTGGACCGCATTGTTTCCATTGAGGGCGAGATGCTTTCCATGACCTCCGGCAAAATTGTTACCCAGCACGATGTACTGCCGGATGCCTGGTACCTTGACGGCGGCAGGGTCCCGGTGTCAATTTGCATTGAAGCCGGCCAGGCCGACCTGTTCCTCTGTGCCTGGCTGGGCATTGATCATATCGTGAAAGGCACCCGAAAATACCGACTTTTAGATGCCAAGGTCACCTTTCACCGCAACCTGCCCCAGCCTGGAGAAACCATTGAATACCATATTGAAATCGAGCGGTTCCTTAAACAGGGGGATATCTACCTTTTCTTTTTCCACTACACAGGGTATATAGACGGGTTACCATTGATCTCCATGCGGGATGGGTGTGCGGGTTTTTTCACTGAATCAGAGATCAAAAATTCAGGCGGCATTATTTTACAGGATCAGGAGCGAAAAAAGATCCCCCAAAAACGCACAGTAACACCTCCGGCTCCGATGCTCAGGGAATCTTATACTGAGCACCAGGTGGACGCCCTGCGGCGGGGTGACCTTGAAACGGCATTCGGCCTTGAGTTTAAAGGCAAGACGCCGGGGAAAAATCAATGGCTGCCTGGCGGACGCATGACTCTGATCCACCGGGTGCTGGACCTTAATCCCCGTGGCGGCCGCTATGGATTAGGCAGGATCATTGCTGAAGCGGATATCCATCCTGACGACTGGTTCCTGACCTGCCATTTTGTGGATGATATGGTGATGCCCGGCACTTTGATGTACGAATGCTGTGCCCATGCCCTGCGAATTTTTTTTCAGCGCATGGGATGGCTCTCACTGGATGAAACCGCCCATTTTGAGGTCCTTGTTGAAAATGAAAGTGATCTCAAATGCCGAGGGCCTGTCACCCGGGACACCCAAAAGGCAAAGTATGACATAGACATCAAAGCAATGGGATACGGCCCTGAGCCCTACGTAATCGCCGATGCCCATATGTTTTCCGATGATCTGGAAATTGTTTTATACAAGGATATGGGAATGAAGCTGGCCGGTGTGACTGCCGCGCAGATCCAGGCGCTCTGGAAATAAGCAGGACAGGATGACCGGGTCTTTCATACAAGGGGATGCCCAAGTACCCTATGAAAAAAAGCGTAAAAAAGACAATTTAACCAATTCACATACAACCCCATGAAATATACCAACGTATTTATCGAATCATTTGGATATGAGCTGCCGCCTCGCATCGTCACCAGCCGTGATATTGAGGAAAAGCTATCCCCTTTTTATACATCTGTAGGATTTCCCCCAGGCCAGATAGAGGCCATTACCGGCATCAGAGAACGGCGCTATTGGGATGAAGACCACACCCTGGCCGAACATGCGGCCGTTGCTGGACGTCGGGCACTGGAAGATGCCGACATTTGTGCCGAAGATGTGGGGGCTTTAATTTTCTGCGGGGTGGGCCAGGACGGTTTTGAACCTGCAACGGCATGTGCTGCGGCCAGTGCGCTGGGGCTTGGTCCAGACGCCATGGTATACGATGTCAAATCT
>PDWJ01005124.1_pt1 | contig 10980 bp, 11 predicted proteins | sample 1430881 | NCBI WGS metagenome assembly PDWJ01 (sample SAMN01162460, study PRJNA174530) | Oral metagenome, whole genome shotgun sequencing project. | biome: Marine environment; feature: Marine mammal; material: Swab sample of the gingival sulcus; isolation source: swab sample of gingival sulcus... | reverse complement strand
GCTGTGACAAAATCTCAGCTGATCGAAGCGATCGTGTCTCAGCGTGGGCACCCGCGGAGGGCTGTGGAGACTGCCGTCAACGCCATCTTCGATGGGATGGTCGAGGCCCTGCAGCGCGGCGAGCGCATCGAGATACGTGGCTTCGGCAACTTCACCGTGCGCCGCTACCGCGCCTATGTGGGGCGCAACCCGAAGACGGGCGACAAGGTCGACGTCCCCGCGAAGCTGATGCCGTTCTTCAAGGTCGGAAAGGACCTGCGAGAGCGCATCAACGGTGACGCGCAGACCTAGCTGGGAGCGGGCCGGCTCCCGCGCTCGAGGCCGGACCGTCTTCGGGCCCGCTCGCGGCGTCGGCCGAGGCGCTTGTCAAGGTTTCAGCGCGCCGCTGGGCCAGTGAGCTGCGCCTTGCGGGCGCGGCCGATCCGGTCGAGGACCAGCACGATGGCCACGCCGGCGACGAAGGTGCCGATGGTCGCGCCGACGACGCCGTCGAGGCCGTCGGGCAGGACGCTGTGGCGCAGCCCCTCGGCGTCGACGTCGGTGAACGGCCAGAGCTTTCGCAGCGAGCCGATCATGATCCCGATGAGCGCGGCGAGGGTCGTGTCGGGGAAGCGGTCGAGGAGCCAGCGGATGAAGCGGGCGAAGGAGAGCAGGCCCAAGATCACCGCGACGCCAAAGACCGCGATGACGATGAAGGCGTCACCGTCTCGGTCGTAGATGAGGGCGCGAAGGTTGAAGAAGACGTAGTTGTACATCCCGAGCATCAGCAGCAGGAAGGAGCCGGAGATGCCCGGCAGGACCATCGCGCTGATGGCGATGACGCCGGCGACGAAGACGAACCAGAGCGCGGGGTCGCTCCCGCCGCGCGTCGGCCCGGCTTGGGTCACGGTCGCGCCCTCGGGCAGCCCCAGGCTGGCGGTGAGCTCGCCTGGCGAGAGGTTGGCGACCTGACCGGCCAGGCGCGCCACGACGGGGACCTCGATGGAGGTGGCGCCGGCGGGGACCGCCACTGGACGCGCGGGCAGGAACGCTACCTCGCGTTTTTTGTCGGCGCCGCCGTAGCGATTGGTCATGAAGACGGTGGACTCGCCGACGGGGATGATCTCGAGGGCCCCGCTCGCTGGCGTCGCCAGCGCGATCGTGACCACGCCGTGGGACTTGTCGGACTGGTCGAGGGGCAGATCGACGATGACGAAGGTGGCCACGGCGGCGAGGAGCAGCGCGACGCCCTGGCGGGCGCCCTTGGTGCCAACCATTCGCAGGGGGATGGCGATGGAGGCCACGACCAGCCCCAGGAAGAAGCCGTTCATCTGGGCGGGGTAGGCGCTCAGCAGGTCGGGGATGAAGCGCGCGCCGACGACCACGGCGCCGGCGATGCCGATGAGGAGGCTGCCCAAGAAGAGCACGTGGCGGGCGTCGCGCCCGACGGTGTCTTGGCCCAGGCTGTCGGGCGAGACGAGGCCGGCCTTGAGGCGGCGCCAGAGCTCACGGGTGAAGAGCTCGCGGATCAGCCGCGGCCCGACCGCGCTGATGGCCGTCACGAACTGTCGGTAGATGCCGAGGACGAGGGCGATCGTGCCACCGGACACCCCCGGGATGGCGTCGGCGATGCCCATGCAGGCGCCGCGGAGGATGTTGATGAGCCACGCGGTCACTGGGGATCCTCTCGTAAGGAAGACTGGGGCGGTTTGGCGAGCGCGGCACGGTATCAGCGGCAAGCGACGGCGGCAATCGCGTTCCTCACCGCGGCGGCCGCGCCCGCCGCGCTCGCTGCGGTTGTTGGAGCGTGCGTGGTGATTAGGTTCCCGCCGATGCTGCTGCTACTCGCCACGTTGTTCATCGGGCTGCCCGTCCTCGAGATCTACCTGCTCATCGAGGTGGGTGAGGTCGCCGGGGCCCTGCCCACCATCGGCCTGTGCGTGCTCACGGGCGTCGTGGGCGCGTGGCTCGCGCGCGGCCAGGGCAGCCTCGCCATGCAGCGCGCCCAGCACAAGCTCGAACGCGGCGAGCTGCCCACGACCGAGGCCCTCGACGGCGCGATGATCCTGATCGCGGGCGTCGTGCTGATGACCCCCGGCTTCGTGACCGACGCCCTGGGGCTGTTGCTGCTCCTGCCGCCGACGCGGGCCATCGCCCGGGTCTATGCGATCCGCTGGCTGCGAGGTCGAATGCAACAGCAGCGACGGACGCGCGCCCAGCTCTTCACCCACTTCGGCGCCGAGCCGCCGCCGTGGGCGAACCCGCGCCAGCCCCGGCCCAGCGGCCGGCGGCCCGACCGTCAGGACCAGCCCGACGTCGAGTTCCTGCCGCCCGACGTCGCGCCGCGCCCGCCGGCCCGCAAGCGCCCGCCCGTCATCGACGTCGACTGACGCTGCTATAGTCCGGAGGCCACTCCGCCGACGAGGTGAACGATGACCATGGGATCCATGCCGCCCGGGGGCCAGCTGCGCCTCGACCTGCGCCCGACGCCGATCGTGCTCCGGCTGATCATCGTCAACGTCGCGATCTGGTTCGTGACCGCCGCGGCCATCAACTTCGGCGGGGCCGGCGGCTTCTACGGCTTCCTGAAAGACTACCTGATGGTCAGCCCTGACGGCGTCACCGGCGACTTCTACCTCTGGCAGCCCTTCACCTACATGTGGCTGCACGACACCCAGGGCCTGGGCCACGTCTTGTTCAACATGCTGGCGCTCTTCTTCCTCGGGCCGCCGCTCGAGCGGCGCTGGGGCAAGCGGACCTTTGTCAAGTTCTACCTGCTCAGCGGCGTCATCGCCGGCGTCTTCAGCGTGCTGGCGGGGCTCATGATCCCGAGCTGGTTCGGCATGCCCACCCTCGGCGCCTCGGGCTCGATCCTGGCGCTGCTGGCGGCCTTCAGCATGGTGCTGCCAAACGCCGAGGTCCTGCTCTTCTTCGTGGTGCCCATCCGCGCCCGCTACATCATCTGGATCGCCATCGGGATCGATCTGTTGATGTTCTTCGCCTCGAACCCGGCCACCAACACGCTCGGCGTCCACACCCACATCGGCGGCGCCGTCGGGGCCTGGCTCCTCATCACCGGCAATTGGCGACCGCGGGTCGCGTGGGCGCGCCTGAACCGCAAGGTCGGCCGCGCCTCGGGTGGCGCCGCACGAGCAAACAAGAAGCCGCGCCATGGGCTGCGGGTCATCAAGGGCGGAAGAAGCGACGACGACGAGCCGCCCAAGTACCTGCATTGACCCCGGTTGGACGCCGAGTCGCGGGCGCGACCGGCGGATCCGCAGGCGCGTGCTGCCGCGCGTGGGCGACGCCCCCCGAGCGAACCCGCCGCCCTCGACGACGACCTCCGGATCCGCGGCGAACCCGCGCCCTCGTCGACGACCTCCTGATCCGCGGCGGACCCGCGCCCTCGTCGGTCATCGTGGACGCCGCCGCCGCCGTCGCACACCACAGCGGACGCTGGGAGCTCGCGGTGGGCAAGGGGGCCCCATCATCGAGCGCCCCCTTGACGAGCGCCCCCCTTGGCCTTGTCCAGCTTGCCGGTGCGGCTACTTGCCGATGACCGTGCGGGCCTTGAGGTAGTCGCGCTTGCCCCAAGAGATCCACTTGACGCTGATCTCCTTCGGACAGGCGGCCTCGCAGTCTTGGGTCCAGCTACACGCGCCGAAGCCCTGGGCCTCCAGCTCCTCGTACATCCGCACGACGCGCTCGTAACGCTCGGGCTGACCCTGGGGGAGCTTGGCGAGATGGCCCACCTTGGCAGAGGTGAATAGCATCGCCGAGGCGTTCTTGCAGGAGGCGACGCAGGCACCGCAGCCGATGCAGGTCGCGGCGTCGAAGGCGTCGCTGGCGGCCTCGGGCTGGACGAGCATCGCGTTGGAGTCCGGCGCGTTGCCCGTGTTGACCGAGTTGTAGCCGCCCGCCTCGATGATCTTGTCTAGGGCGCGGCGGTCGACCTGCAGGTCGCGCAGGACCGGGAAGGCCTTGGCACGCCAGGGCTCGAGGACCAGGTGGTCGCCGTCTTTGAAGCGACGCATGTGCAGCTGGCACACGGTGATGGCGCGATCCGGCCCATGGGCCTGGCCGTCGATCATGAAGCCGCAGCTGCCGCAGATGCCCTCGCGGCAGTCGTGCTCGAAGGCGATCGGCACCTTCCCCTCACGCACGAGGTCGTCGTTGAGGCCGTCGAGCATCTCGAGGAAGGAGATGTGGGTCGAGACGTCCTTGACGCTGTACTTTTCGAAGTGCCCCTTGGCGTTGGGGCCATCCTGGCGCCACACCTCGAGGGTCAAGCTGATGGTGTCGCCCATTACTTGTAGCTCCTCTGCGTCAGCTTCACGAACTCGAAGTTGAGCTCTTCCTTGTGGAGGGTCGGGTGCTGCCCGACGCCGTTGAACTGCCAGGCCGCGACATAGCGGTAGTTATCGTCGTCGCGCAGGGCCTCGCCCTCTTCGGTCTGGTACTCCTCGCGGAAGTGTCCCCCGCAGGACTCGTTGCGCTCGATGGCGTCGATGACCATCGTCTCCGCGAACTCCAGGAAGTCGGCGACACGGTGAGCCTTTTCGAGCTCGTAGTTGAGGCCGTGGTCGGCGTCCGGAAGGATGCGGACGTTCCTCCAGAACTCCTCGCGCAGCTCGCGGATGCGGCCGATCGCCTCCTTGAGCCCCTCGGCCGAGCGCGACATGCCGCACTTGTCGAGCATGACCATGCCCACCTCGCGGTGGAAGTAGTCCACCGGAAGCTCGCCCTTGATGGCCAGGAGCTTGGCCGTCTTCGCCTTGACGGCGGCGACGGCCTCCTTGACAGCCGGGTGGTCGTCGCCGAGCTCGCCGCGGGCGCCCGCGCCGTGCAGGTACGGCCCGATCGTGTAGGGGATGACGAAGTAGCCGTCGGCCAGGCCCTGCATCAGGGCGCTGGCCCCGAGGCGGTTGGCGCCGTGGTCGGAGAAGTTGGCCTCACCGAGGACGAACAGACCCGGCAGGTTGCTCATGAGGTTGTAGTCCACCCACAAGCCGCCCATCGTGTAGTGGGGGGCGGGGTAGATCTTCATCGGCACCGTGTAGGGGTCCTCGCCGGTGATCTTCTCGTACATCTGGAAGAGGTTGCCGTAGCGACCCTCGATGGTGTCCCGGCCGAGGCGGTTGATGGCGTCACGGAAGTCGAGGTAGACGGCCCGCTTGGTCGTCCCCACACCCAGCCCGTCGTCGCAGACGTACTTGGCGTTTCGGCTGGCGACGTCGCGCGGCACCATGTTGCCGAAGGTCGGGTACTTCTCTTCGAGGTAGTAGTAGCGCTCGGCGTCGGGGATGTCGTTGGGCGCGCGGGTGTCGCCGGCCTTGCGCGGGACCCAGACGCGGCCGTCGTTGCGCAGCGACTCGCTCATCAGCGTGAGCTTCGATTGGCTATCGCCCTCTTGAGGGATGCAGGTCGGGTGGATCTGCGTGTAGCTCGGGTTGGCGAAGAAGGCGCCCTTTTTGTGGGCCCGCCACGTGGCCGTGACGTTGCACTTCATGCCGTTGGTCGACAGATAGAAGACGTTCGAGTAGCCGCCAGTGGCCAGCAGGACCGCGTCGCCCGTGACCGTCTCGATCTCGCCCGTGATGAGGTCGCGAGTGACGATGCCGCGGGCCTGGCCGTCGACCACGATCAGGTCGAGCATGTCCTTGTAGGACAAGAGGTTGACCTTACCGAGGTCGACCTGGCGCATCAGGCTGGAGTAGGCGCCGTATAGGAGCTGCTGGCCGGTCTGGCCGCGGGCGTAGAAGGTGCGCGACACCAGCACGCCGCCGAAGGTGCGGTTGGCCAAGGTCCCACCGTACTCGCGGGCGAAGGGCACCCCCTGAGCGGTGGCCTGGTCGATGATGGCGGCGCTCACCTCGGCGAGGCGGTAGGTGTTCGACTCCCGCGAGCGGTAGTCGCCGCCCTTGATGGTGTCGTAGAACAGGCGGAAGTCGGAGTCGCCGTCGTTCTGGTAGTTCTTGGCGGCGTTGACGCCGCCCTGGGCCGCCACGCTGTGGGCGCGGCGGGCGCTGTCGTGGTAGGTCACCGCCGTCACCCGGTAGCCGAGCTCACCGAGGGTCGCGGCGGCCGAGGCGCCGGCGAGGCCGGTGCCCACGACGATGACGTGGTACTTGCGCTTGTTGATGGGGCCGATCAGCTGGACCGCCCCCTTGTGCTTTGTCCAGCGCTCCTCGAGCGGACCCGTGGGGCACTTGCCATCCAGCGTCGTTGTGGTGGTCATGTGAAAGCCCCCTTAGGTCAGTGCGATGAGGATCCACGCCGGGATGGCGGCGAACCCGAGGCCGAGCACGACCCCGAGGCCCATGCCGGCCTTCTCGATGAGCGGCGTGTAGCGGTTGTGGTTGAAGCCGAGCGAGCGGAAGGCGGCCTGGAAGCCGTGGAAGACGTGCCACCCGGTGATGAGGCTGAAGACGATGTAGAGCGCGCCCGACAGCGGGTCGCTGAGGACGCCGAGGACGCCCTCCCTGGCGCCCAAGCCGGCCTCCTCCCAGGCGTGGTGCTGCAGCCGCATCTGCACGATGTGAAGCACCAGCAGCCCCGCGAGGAGCAGGCCGCCCCAGACGGTGGTCTTGCTGGCGAGGATCCGCAGCATTGGCCGCGCCTGCTTGGTCCCGCTGACCTTGTAGCCATAGGCGCCGCGCGCGCGCTTGTTGTCGGCGGCGAGCCACAGCACGAGCGCGATATGCACCGGGAACAGGATCAGCATGCCGATGTCACCGAGCACGATGAGCGGGCCGTCGTGCAAGGCCTTTGCGTAGTCGTTGAAGGCCGACGACGAGCTGAATATCTGCAGGTTGCCCAGCAGGTGGATGATTAGGAAGAGCACCAGCATGATGCCAGTGATCGCGACCATCATCTTGCGGCCGCTGTTGGAGAAGAGCGTGCGTGTCAGCCAGCTCAAAGGAAACTCCCGGTCCTACGAGTCGAGCATAAGGCGCCGCGCGGCGGTGTGGCGACCCAACGATCGCGGCTCCGCTGTCGTTCATCGCAGATCCCCGGCCGCTCTACAACCCCATTTGTAGCGGGTGGCCGCAGGCCGCCGGGCCCTGAGGCGCTCCCAGCGCGTCCCGGCGGGTGACCGACGTTCACCGGCGCCAGCTCAGCGCTCGTCGATCCGGATCGAGAGCCCCTCGGCCGGGATGGCCGTGGGTGCGCCGCCGCCGCCCCGCCGCCGCCGCGGCGCTGCCGGCGCGGCGGCCTCGTGGGTGTGGATCGTCGTCCCGCCGGCGCGCGCCCGGCGCGCGCCGGCCACCGCCTCGCTGGCGGAGCGCTGGTCCGGGTGCTCCTCGACGCGCAGCACATAGGCCGCCGGCAGCTGGTGGATGATCCTCCCGTCGCGAAGGAACAGCAGGGCGCCAGCGGTCTGTCGGTAGCCGTCCGCGCGCAGGTCGAAGCTCTCGGTGAGCTCGGCCCGAGGGCCCATCAAGACCGCGTAGAACGCCACGACCTAGGCCGCGATGCCCGCGACGACGAGGACGTCGTGGTCTCGGAGGACTCTGGCCGGCGGCACCCCGATGACCTGCTCGTCGTCGACGACGGGCAGCCGCGGCCTCGGGCTGTAGGCGGTGTTCATGGCAAACGACGACTCACGATGCGCCCAAGGCGCGACAAACCTGCCGAGATGATAGCTGAACCAACCGGCGTCTCTCACGCTCTTCCGACCGCGACCGGCGGATCCGCCTCGACCTGCGATGCGTCGCAAGACGACTGCGGGATCGTCGCGGGAAGGCGCCGCCTCGGCCCGGCGCACGGTATACCCTATCCCACCTTCCCCGTGCTGTGAGGTGGTGCCCTTGCCGACCCCCGATACGCTCTACTCGGCCGCGATGGCGGGCCGCTACGACGCTGACTTCGAGGCGATCTTCGGGGGGGCCGACCGCGGCGACCTCGGCCTCTTCTGTGCGCTCGCCGCCCGCGCCGGTGGCCCGATCTGCGAGGTGGGCGCCGGGACCGGGCGCGTGCTGCTGGCGGTGGCGGCGGCCGCGCCCGCCGCGCCGGTGGTTGGCGTCGAGCCCTCGGCCCCGATGCGGACCAACCTCGAGGCGCGGCTGGCCGAGCTCGATCCGAGGGTCGGCGCCCGCGTCGGCGTGAGGGACGGCGCCTTCGGCCAGCTGCCGCTCTCGGATGGCTCGCAGGCCCTGGTGTACTCGGCCTTTCGCTCTTTTCAGCACGTGCTTGAGGTGCCGGATCAGCTCGCCGCGCTCGCGGAGATTCGCCGCGTGCTGCGGCCGGGAGGGCGCCTCGCCATCGACCTCTTCGACCCCGACTACCGGCTGCTTTGCGATGCGGAGCCGACGCTGGTGACCACCTACCGGACCCCCGCGGGCGCCACGGTGGAGCGCTACGATTCGCGCACCGTCGAGCGCGCCCGCCAGCGCGTCGACGTCGGCTTTCGCTGGATCGAGCGCGACCAGTGGGGCCGGGTGTGCTCCGACGACCAGGCGCGCTACGCGATCCGCTACACCTTCCCCTGGGAGCTCGTCCACCTGCTCGCGCGGGTGGGCTTCGAAGATGTCGAGCTCTACGGAGACTATCAGGGGGGACCGGTCGGCGCTGAGCCTCGCGAGCTGGTGGTCCTCGCCAGGGCGCCGGGCGGCGGCGGTCCCGGCGCCCGCGTCCGGGGCTAAAAAATTCGACGGGATCTCCCCGCGCACCGAAGCTCCTCGCCACGGATCGGAGCTGAGCTGTCCGTGGGAGGTAGGTCGTGAGCGAGCGGAACGAGATCGAAGCGCGGCTGGCCCGCGCGGGCGGCACCGAGGCGGTGACGCTGGAACGGCGAAGCGCCGCCGGCGTGGACGTCGTGTCCGCGGTCATCGAGCGCCAGGGCCGCGGCTTTCGCGGGCTCTATGTGGCCCATGGCCTCGATCGGGCAGGCCGCGACGAGCTGCGCGAGGCCGTCTCGGGTGGGCGTGCCGACCTCATCGAGGTGCCGCTGTCCGACGCGCGCCAACGCCTGGGCCGGGCGGTCCTCGCTCACCGTATCGCTGGCCGCCAGCTCCCCGAGTGGGCCCAGGCCGGTCACGAGCTGCTCGGCGACCTGCGCGCGCTGACCGACGCGATCGACGACGTCTACCTCTGCGCCGCCTGCGAGCGCCCCCTGGCGCCCGCGGCCCAGATCGCGTTGGCCCGGCAGGCCGGTCAGGCCGCCGAGGCCCTGGCCTGCCCGGGCTGCCGCGGCGACCTCGAAGAGGACCGCGAGGCCGAGCGCCTGGTGGCGTGGGCGTGGCTGCGGCTCCTCGCCGGTGAGCCACGCAAGACCCTTGTGCTCGCGGCGCGAGCCGAGGCCCTGCGCGTCGACTCAGCGCGCCTCGACGCGCTCCGCGGCGCCGCGATGCTCAAGCTCCAAAACCCCGTCCAGGCCACCGGCTACTTGCGGCGCGCCGTAGAGCGGGAGCCGGCCGATCACTGGGTGCGCGCGCGCCTGGTCGAGGCGCTCACGTGCGCCGGATACCTGGCCTCGGCCGGCGCCGAGCTGGCGCGACTCGTCAGCCGGCGGCCCGCCCTCGCCAACCATGGGAACGCGCTCGCGGCGGCCCTCGCCGACGCGCGCCGCGCCGCCGATGGCGGGGACCCCCTGCGGCTGAGGGCGGCGGCGGAGAGCTTCGGCGCCGCCGCGTAGGGGCGGCGCTCGCGGCGACCCCAAGCGACCGAGGCCTTGGGGCGCAAGTCGACCAAAGACACACCAAAGACACAGGGCCCGCCTGATGCCAGGCGGGCCCTGTGTCTTTTTGGTCGCTGTCAGCGGCTCGGAGCTACCGGTTGATCGTCACCGATCGGTTGGACCCGATGACCTTGTCTTCGACGGGGATGACCGCCTTCGCGCGGAAGGTGTAGACCTCGGTGATCTTGAACGTGCCGGCCACGCCCGAGATCTTGCCCGTGGCGCCGCGCTTGACGCCGACCTTCTTGCCGCGGTTGAGCACCAGGACGGTCTTGTTGCCCTGCGAGATGAGCTGCACGATCTTGCCCTTGATGGGGCCGCTGGCCACGGCCGGCTCATCGCTCGCCTGCTCGACGCACTTGGTGCCGACGCACTTGAAGCCGGCGCCGCAGGCGGGGTCGCAGCCCTTCTTGACGACCTTGACGCACTTGCCGTAGCGGCATTTCTCGCCGGCGCCGCACTTCTTCTTGTAGCAGGGGTCCTTGGCGCAGGCGTTGGTCTTGCGCGAGCAGTACTGGCCTCGGGGGCAGCGGCCGCCGCAGGGGCGCTCGCAGGTGCCCTCGACACAGACGCGGCCGCGGCTGCACGGGGGGTCGCAGACGTTGGGGTCCACGACGTCCACGCACTCGCCGCCTTTGCACTCCTGCCCGTCCCCACACTCGACCTCCGCGCAGGGGTCGGCGGGCGCGGCCTCGACACCGAAGGTGATCTTGTAGGGGGCGGCGCCCTTTGAGGCGCTTACTTGGACCAGGTAGTCGGCGCCCTCTTCGACCTCGAACTCGAGCTCGTAGCTGTGCTCGGTGGGGGTGATGGCGGTCTTGTCGATGGCGGGCGGACCCGAGGTCGGATAGACGCCGACTTCGCCGGTGACGCCATGGGCGTCACCGAAGGGATCCCCCACGACCACAGACAGGGTGGCCGTGCCCCCGTCGAAGGCGGTGACGGCCTTCCAGTCCACCTTGTCGTGCTTGTTGACGTCGAGGGAGTCGGCGACCTCGAGATCGGGAGGCAGCCGGGGTAGGTCCGGCTTGGACGGCAAGTCGTCGGTGTCAGGGGGCAGGCTCGGGCAGGCCATGAGGCCGACGGCCGCCACGAGCGGGAGCAGGATCGACAGTCTGCGCATGACTCGGATGCTCCTGGGTATCTCGGTTCTCGCAGGTCACCCCGAATAACACAGAAGCCTGCCGCCGCCAATCCGGTCCCGCTCGCGACGACGGGCGTGGAACCAGACTTGATTGGGACTCGAGGCGGCCGGTCGTGGTAGAGGCGGCCCTGGCCTGCTCTTACGTTCAGCAATGAGCAACGCCGGCGTGCACAAAATC
>PDWJ01005123.1_pt1 | contig 10981 bp, 5 predicted proteins | sample 1430881 | NCBI WGS metagenome assembly PDWJ01 (sample SAMN01162460, study PRJNA174530) | Oral metagenome, whole genome shotgun sequencing project. | biome: Marine environment; feature: Marine mammal; material: Swab sample of the gingival sulcus; isolation source: swab sample of gingival sulcus... | reverse complement strand
CACGGCTCTTCCAAAATGAACGGCCGTATCGTCAGCGAAGCCATCTTTGGCGTTATTCGCCTCAAAGTCTGCAGCTGGTTTACCCGCTACAACAGAAAAATCTAAGGCCCCATGAAAAGCACAGCCTGTTTGTTCATTCTTTCCCTTTTTCTGCCCGGATGCCATCGGGATATAAGCCAGCCCGGGAATGAAACCGGCGACTGGAACCATTATGAGCGGACCTTTGACTTCAGCGATTCGGGTCAGTTGAGGGATTTACCCTCTTATGGAACCGATCCCTCTTACATAGAAAACGAACAGTTAAAGTCGCCTATCGCTAAAGGCGAGCACAAAGGACTGGGGCGGAAATTTCACTTCAAATACCACGGTGGAGAACCAGACGAGGCCGAAATGGAATTCAGCCTCTGGCTGGCAGCTAATTTTCAGGAAAACGGGGTGGACAATGAAGCCGGGAAATTTTCCGGGTTCGAAGGAATCTATGACAGCAGTGCGGGCTGGGGAGGCAAAAGGGTCACAACACAGAAAAGCTGGTCGGTGCGAATCGCCCATGGTTGTGAAAACAGTGAGGGAAAAATACCCATTGGCCTGTATGTATATCATCCCGGTATGCCGGGGAAATATGGCACCACAATCGTTCCGGGTTTTTCGTTAAACAAGGAACAACGCTATACCCTGAAACTCTACATCAGGATGAATGATATCGATAAGGGAAACGGGGTACTAAGGCTATCTGTTGATGGCGATGAAATATACAGCGCCGATTCCTGGACCTTCAGAAACGCGCATTCGGTTCACATCAAATCGGTATGGCTGGACACCTATATAGGAGGCCTTACCCCTTCCCGGTCGGACACCTACACCCTGATGGACGACCTGGTTATCCGATGGTAGTCCTGTTGAACATACCACGCTAAACCCGGCTTAAAAGGCCCGGAGGAATTCAAACACCCCGGACACTTCAGTGCCTGCCCGGCCATGCCCCCCCTGCCCGGTTCCCCTGCAGTCGTCACAGCAGTCTAAGTTTCTTTTTTTCATCGCCCATTGATTGAAGCTGTGCAAAAAAAAACATACACGGGGGATTTGCTTTGCATTACAAAAGAAAGTTTTATCTTGTGCCCCATTAACAAAGCCAAAACAGCTGGAAGAATTCATCAAGACCGAGATCCTATGCACCGGATCTACACATCCATAAGAACCAAGTTTTTAACTCCTTATTACATGATACTATCAACTAATCCATCATGCCTTCAGGCATGGTAATTATTCATTAAATTTAAATCCTATGCGAAGAATTCTGTTGCTTTTTGCAGCGTGCTTTACGCTGATTGGAAGTGCTTTTGCACAACAGACTGTTACCGGGACGGTTACCGGAGATGACGGACTCGGAATCCCCGGAGTTACAGTCCTCCAAAAAGGGACAACGAATGGGACCACCACCGACGTGGAAGGTTTCTATAGTCTGGATGTCCCAACCGATGCAGTTCTTGTTTTTTCCTTTGTGGGTATGACTACAGTAGAAGAAGCACTGAACGGTCGTACAACCATTAATGTTGCCTTAGCCGAGAGCAGGATTGGCCTCGACGAAGTGGTCGTGACAGCACTCGGTATTCAACGTGAAAAAAAGACCCTTACCTATGCCTCTCAGCAGGTCGATGGCGAGGAGCTGATGAAAGCCAAAGGCACCAACTTCATGGATGCCATGAACGGTAAGGCTGCCGGTCTCGAGATTAAGAAGAGCTCCTCGGGTGCCGGTGGTTCCACCAGGGTTGTCCTAAGGGGTTTCAAATCCCTCGGCGGAAGCAGTGAACCGCTTTACGTAATCGACGGTGTCCCGATGATGAACATCAAACGCGGACAGCCCGGTATGTGGGGTGGAAGCGATCAGGGAGATGGTTTGTCACAGCTGAACCCCGATGATATCGAAAGCATCAACGTGCTGAAGGGTCTGAATGCCTCGATCCTTTATGGCAGCCAGGGCGCCAACGGTGTTGTGCTGATTACCACCAAGAAAGGACAGGAAGGGAAAGCCACAGTAACCCTGAACTCAACCACCACCTTCGAGAGTGTGCTGATATGGCCCGAACTGCAGTTCAACTATGGTGCAGTCGCCGGAGCAAAAGAAAGCTGGTCAGATACCCCGGGAGGTACGAACTACAGTGAAGAGCAGATGAAGAGTTTCTTCCAAACCGGAAACAACTTAACAAATGGTGTAACCATCAGTGGCGGAAACAAAAGAACCACCGCCTATTTCTCTTATTTGAACACCACTTCACGGGGTATTATTCCCAACAACAAGTACCAGAAAAACAACGTTACCCTGAAGCAGTCGACCAAGTTGCTGAACGACAAATTGGTCCTGAGTTCGAATGTGATGCTGTCGACCGAAAATGTGAAAAACCGGAATACAGCCGGATACTACCTGAACCCGCTGACCGGGCTTTACAACTTCCCGCGTGAACGAGACTGGGCAGACTACAGCACCAACTATAAGTACTTTGATGAGTCGAGGAACATGTACCTGCAGAATGTTTATGTAGTGGACCACCATATCAGTAACCCTTACTGGCTGATCAATATGGAGCCCACTGAAGAATCGAACCAGAGGATGTTTGCCACAGCCACCGCAGACTATCATTTTACCAATGAACTCAGCCTTACGGTGAGGGGAACCTACGATTATGTGGACTGGGGCAGAACCCGAAAAGATGCAGCCGGTTCAAACGTAACCAACGTGTCGGCCAACGGCAGGTATGCTTTTGCCAACAGTACCGACAGAAAGATCTACACAGACGCTTTACTGAAGTATGACAACACCTTCGGGAAGGTCAGCCTGCTCGGTTACGTTGGTGCCAGTTACAGTAAGAAAAAATGGGCTGGTATGGGTGCAGATAACTCGACAAATGATCTGCTGTATCCGAACATTTTCTCAACCCAGAACTACGCGCCTAACACGGTTATTGGGCAGTGGGGCGGTACAACCATCCTGCAATCGGTTTACGGGAACGCAACCATTGGCTACGACGACATGATTTATCTGGATGTTTCGGGGCGTAACGACTGGTCATCCACACTCATCGGTACCGAAAACGGACCATCCTATTTCTACCCCTCAGTGGGTATGGTTGCCCTGCTGAGCAATATGTTCACCCTGCCCGACTTTATTTCCTTTATGAAGGTAAGGGCTTCCAGTGCCAAAGCTGCTAAAGAAGTGCCCTGGAACGCCATTCGTTCCGATCACAGCATAGCCGGATCGCAGGGGGGTATCAACCGCCAGACCAGACAGCCCTGGACCGACCTGAGGCCCGAGTTGATTACCAGTAATGAGATAGGTGCTGAATTGCGCTTCCTCAGGGGACGGGTAGGTTTTGATTTTACCTACTACTACAACAACAGTAAAGACCAGTTCCTGAATGTCGCCTTGCCACCTGAAGAGAAGGGGCTCTACACAAACAAAAACATCAATGTCGGTGAGATTGTAAACAAGGGTTATGAAATCACCCTGAATGCCATACCGGTACAGAACAATGTGATTGGATGGAAAACGGCATTCAACTTCCACACCAACGACAATGAGATTATTGAACTGGATCCGGAGAATCCGGGCCGTATCATCAACATGGGCTCTTCCGAAGGCTATCAGACCTTCCTGAGAAAAGGAGGCTCCTATGGTGACCTGTATGGGTATATGTTCCTAAGGGATGAGCAGGGACGGATCATGATCGACGAAACCAACGGTCGTCCGCTGAAGACCCAAAACAGATACGATGTTAATGACTGGAGCGTGGGCTACATGGGGAATCTGCAACCAGATTTTACCCTGGGATGGAACAACAGCATCCAGGTGAACAGATTCAGCATCGGCGCACTTGTTACCGGAAAATTCGGGGGCAAAGTAGTCAGCCAGACCGAATCCATGCTCGACGGCTGGGGCGTGAGTAAGCGAAGCGGCGAGGCCAGAGACCGTGGCTATGTCGAGATCAACGGTGTACAGGGAGGCAATCCTGTCACACAAATTGATCCCTTCCTTTACTATGCTGAAGGGGGCGGTACCGGTGGCAGAAACGGAATCCTTGAGCCCTATGTTTACGACAGAACAAACATCAGGTTAAGCCAGTTGTCGATCACCTATGACTTCGATCTCTCCGGAAGCAGTGTTTTGAAAGCTGCAAGTATTTCACTTGTAGGACAGAACTTGTTCATCTTCTACAAGAAGGCTCCTTTCGATCCTGAGTTAGCGATGAGTACAAACAACTACGCGCAATCGCTCGATAACTTCAATACGCCTGCTACGAGGACTTACGGGTTTAACTTAAAAGTAACATTCTAGAAACGAAGAACCATGAAAAAGATATTTATTGCAATCATAGCAAGCTTTGTGCTCTTCGCTTGTACGGATAATTTCGAAGAGGCAAACCGAAACGAGTTTCTTATCTCGGATAAGCAACTGGAGCAGGACTACAATCTCCTGGGATCCCCCTTTCAGGGTCTCATGAGAAACCAGTTTGGGGGGCAGGTGGAGGAGGACCTCTGTCACGACAACTGGGTCCGCCACATGGGGACTCCCACTCCTTTTGTGGGGGGGAGCAACAACACCACCTATTACATGCGATGGAACTACTACTGGGGCCGGATCTACAATAACGTGATGTCTCCGGCAGCCCAGGTCATCAAACAAGCCGATGAAGGCGGCTACGAGGTGTTCTCGGCCTGGGCCAGGTTCATGCAGGTCTATGCCATCTCCAAACTTACCGCCTATCATGGGCCGGTGATTTACTCCAACTACGGCATACAGGGGCAAGCCAACATTTACGATAGCGAACCCGTGCTCTATGAGAAGTTGTTTGCCGATCTGGATGCCATCCAAAGTGTATTCTCGGCAAATTTGGACTACACCGGCCTGAAGAAGTTTGATGCCAGTTACAACGGAGACATGGGAAAATGGTGCAAACTGATCAACTCCCTGAGGCTGAGACTGGCCATGAGGCTTGTTAATGTAAATCCGGATATGGCAAAAACAGAGGGAGAAAAGGCCCTGGGCGACAGCAATGGGTTGATTTCTTCCAACGGGGACAATTTCACGATTTCCCTGTATGGGAACAAAATGCCGCTGAACGTGATTGCTTTTGACTGGAGTGACACACGCATGGGGGCTGCCATGGAGTCCATATTAGTTGGGCTGAAAGACAACCGTATTGCAAGCTTCTTTGCGCCGGCCACGGATGAGACCCTCTATCCCGATCATCCCGACTGGCCTTACAAGGGCATCCACAGCGGTGCATGGCTGGAAGCCAAGGACCAAAGGCTGGCCTTTTCGGCGCCGAATGAGTCCTTTAAATCTGTTACTTCCAGAAGGTCCTTTACCTATGCAGAGGTATGTTTCCTGAAAGCCGAAGCTGCCCTCAGAGGCTGGGCTGGTGCCGGGAATGCACAGGAAGACTACGAAGATGGCGTGAAGGCTTCCTTTGCCGACTGGGGTGCCGGTGGTGTGGATGCCTACCTGGCCGATGCGACCAGCACACCTATTGACTATGTCGATCCCAAGGATGACCGAAACAACTGGGAGAGCCGTTCTGAGGTCACCGTGGCCTGGAACGAGGCCGACGATAACGAAACCAAACTGGAAAAGATCATTACCCAGAAGTGGATCAATAACTTTACCAATGCCAATGAAGCATGGGTTGACCATCGCAGAACCGGTTATCCGAAGCTTCCGTATAACACGAAAAACACCAGCAATGCTGACTGGGGAGTTATCCCTGCTGATGACTTCCTCAGGCGGGTTCCTTTCACCAACTACGAAAGGGACAACAATTCTGAAGGGGTTGCAGATGCCACAGAAAAACTGGGCGGACCCGATGAAATCGGAACCCGCCTGTGGTGGGATGTAGAAGGCCCCAACTTCTAAGACAAGCCATCGCTTTTACTTTAAGGCCGCCATTTTCGAATGGCGGCCTTCTTTTTTTAATGATTCCCGGTCCCGGCCGAAAATGAATGGGCCTTGTTCTCTCTCAGATTCCGGAGAACGCTTTACTGCTGCAGGATTTTGCTCCCAGCAAGAAATAGCTTAACTTTTGTCGTTCAATAAGGGGACAGGCTCAGCCCAAACTTCATCACTACGCTTTAACCAAACCAAAGAAAATGAGAACGATCCTAAGACAAACGCCCAGCATGCTTTTAATAGGGCTTCTTTTCATGCACATTCATGCTGCAGCACAGGACTTATCGAATGCCGAAAACGGTTCTGTGATAAAGAATAAAACCCAATTCAATGGCTATACCAATCATTGGCAGAACAACTATACGCAGTGGTATCGCTATGGCAACCTCTTTAAAATGGCCGTACCCGAGGTTCCGCCAGCCATCCTGCAGAGCAAAGTTGACATAGCCGATGATCTGGGATTACCTGGTTTGTTCCTGGAAGAAGGCTTTCTCTCTCATTTGTACACATGCAGCTATCGGATTTTGGAGAATCCTGAACCAGCAGCCCTTGAAAAGGCACTGGAATCGGGGAATATTCTGGTGATCACCCATCCCGACAGTAGAATAGGGAGGATTCTTAAAGCAGAAGCAAAGGGTGTTTTTAGCTGGAAAGATGAACTGAAAAGCTATCAGTTCGGAGCAGCTGCCTATGAAGAGCTGGAGGCCTTCCGGCTTACGAATAAAGCCAACACTTTATTTGTAATCTCGTCAAAATCAAGAAATAGAGCTGAACAGCTGCTTCAGCAAATAGCCGATACCAAAGCGCTTCTTGAGCAATACGAATTGTACAAAGGATGGTTTGGGGCTTCAAGCCTGCTGAAAAGCGTGACCTGTACCCAGGGACATCCACTCGAGCTCATAGGAAAAGGCATGAATGAAGGCAACTCCTGGTTCATTTTTGACGGGTATATGGATTTTCTGGCGAAGGATGAAATTGAAGACTGGGTAAAGGAAGTGGACCTGCCCATTGTCGCCAATGTTGGTTTTTCACCCATATACGGCTGTGCAGATTATGAAGGCCTGCAGGTTCAGGACATGGCTACCAAGCAATCGTGGATAGACTACGCCCATAAAAAAGGCGGCTATGCCTTCCGGCGGGTTTACGATCGCGATTGTGATGACTTCGAATTCGACGGCTATATTGTCCATGAAGGGAACAAGGAACAGATCGACCATGAAAATGTACCCTTTATAAACAAGACCGGACAGTTGGCAGGAAACCTGACGTCTTCCATGGTGCTATTCATCGAGAAAGGGGAAGGACTGTCGAACGAAAGCATCTGGGATGCCATTATGAACCGAAGAGAAGTAGCCATTTTGGAACAGGCCAAAATGATGGGGCCGGCTAAATTCAGAAATGCCCTGCAGCTTTTGTATTTGGACAAGGACTACCTGGAAAACTATTTCGGCGACCGGCTGGACGTGGAGAGCAAATTCGAAGGATACAACTTACTGCTGAGGCTGAAGAATTACGAAACAAAGAAAATAAGGGGGACCGTTTCCATCAGACCCGGCACGGGACTGAAGGTAAAACCGGGCTTTACGGGCACATTTGAACTGGATGCCGGAGAAGTTCAGCAAATCAGCGTTCCGATGGAAGTCGGCCCGGCTGCCATGGGCAGGACCAATCCGGTGGCCCTGCATTTTTCATGGGGGAATGCAACGAAAAGCAGCCTGGCCATGCTTGATCTGCCCCCCGCAATTTCTGTACATCAGCTGCTCTACGCCCATGAGCCCACAGTAAACTACCCGGTTACCATTCACAATTTCAGCGAAAACAATGCTTTTCCTGTCGAGCTCAAGGTTTTTAAGAAAACAAATCTTAGAAAACCGGTTTTCAGTCAAACGCTTAACTGCGAAACAGCAAAGGCCAGCTATAAAGAACTGCAATTTGAACTGGCCCTGCCGGCCGGTGAATACCTTGTAAAAACCAGTGCCCTGGGCCTTGATTACGAAAGCCAGCTCGGGGTAGGAAAGGCCGAAGGCAAACCCTATGTATACGAAGTAGATTTGAACAGCGATGGAATCAATGAGTACAGGATGGAAAATGATTCGGTACAGGTGACCTTGTTACGAACGGGGGCACGTGTAATCGAATACATTGTAAAAAGCAAGGACGACAATGTGCTGTTTAAGATCTGGCCCGAAAAAGCGGAAAGCCACAAAAGGCCATTTCGCAGGCGAAACTTCTATCCTTTCGGAGGGTTTGAGGACTTCCTGGGGCAGGCAAGTATGGAAACGCACCAGATTTACGACGCCAGGATTACCCACAAAGAAGGCGACTTTGTACAGGTTGAAATGGAGACCGACTATTACGGGAACAGCCTGAAAAAAATCTTTACGCTCTATGGCAACTCTCCCCTTCTGGAAGTACGTTTTACACTCGATTTCAAGAATCCCGAAGCAAATGTTCTTGGGCCACAGCCCATTCTTCACCTGGGAGAAGAGCATGGTACCGAAGATGTCTTTACGGTTCCCACAATGGAAGAAGGCCTGAAAGAATACCGCATGAGACCGGAAAAATACTATGGACAGGCCATCAACGTAAAAGAGGGCTGGAACGCGGGATACGACACCGAAGAAGACATCGCCTTTGTTGGCGCATTCCCGGTTTCGCAACCCCTCTTTCTGCACATGTGGATGAATCATCCCGTAAATAAGGATGCCCCCCATTACTATACCGAATTTCAACCCTGGACCCCCATTGTTCAGAAAAGCAAGATGTACTTTACATACTATCTCTGGGGCAGCGGAGGAGCCTGGCAAAACGGGGTGGACGAATTGCGAAAACGAAACCTGATTTCGACACGATAAAACCTGCATTTGAATAATGAACCCGGGTACTGCAGATCGCTGAAACCTTTAATCAACAAATCGGGCACGATACCCGGGTTCTCATAAAACACCATAAAATGAAACGACTCCTTTTGCTTACCGGACTTTTCTTTTTTGCTGTCACCCTGCCTGCCAAAGAAAAAACAGGTACCCTGAAAATAGCGCACATCGACCTGGGCTATCCTCTTCCTGCCATCCCCTTTTACCATTTTAAAGCAGATCTTGAGCTGCCAGAGGCCTCAGTCATTGAAGTTGAAGCCATTGTAAACGGAAAAGCAATGCGTTTTGTAAACCTTTACAGAGGCGATGTTGAAGAGGACATGGCCAAACCTGCATTGACGCATCGTCCACCCTCGGGTTATGCGCTATCGCAGGACAATACCCTGTACAAAAACCCCGTCATCACGGGATGGCTCAAATGGCAGCCGGGAAACGAATATGAGATAGAGATCAGGGTGCGCTTAAAGAAATCGGCAAAACCCTCTGAAAATGACCGTTTTATATCCCAGAAGGTTAAGCTGACTGCACCTGAAGGCGTGAAGGTTTTTGATCCAGCCTGGAAGAATTACAAGTCGGTTGTATTGAGTGAGACGGCCGGGATCGACCGCAAGCAGGAACCCGTGGAGGTATTGCTTCCTTTCTACCCGGATGAGGCAAATGACCTGAAACGGGAAATCAGGGTTGTCGCCGTCGATGAAAAGACACACGAACTTAGGGAGGTACCCTGCCAGGTTTTTGATATACAAAAGTACGAGGAAGAAGACGACCTGGCTCCGATCGAAGAAGGGCAAGCCAAAAGGCACATCCCTCTGTGGATGCCAACGGTAAGCTGCAAGCTGGCCTTTCTGGCCGATGTGCCTGCAAAAACAAGCCAGGTTTACCTGGTATATTACAACAACGAGAAGGCGCTGGCCAAAACCTACCAGACCGATCTGCGCGTTCAGGGCGAACTGCCTGGTCTGGCCATTGACAACAAGTGTTTCAGTGCTGTTCTTCACCCCAATTCAGGCCATCTGGATCAGCTAAGCCTGAAATCCAGCCCCCGGCATCCCCTGTTTCACCGCATGGAAACCAATGGTGCCATACACTGGAACCCGGGGATCTATGTGCCACCACGGGCCTGGACACATACTGCCGACTGGAAACACGATCAAAACATGCATGCCATATCAGGACCCGTACTGGCCTGCAGTGAAGTATGGGGCGCTTTACGTGAAATGCCGGAAGTCGATGCCTCGGTACGCTACGACTTTTACCCGGGGGTTCCTTACTTTATCAGTACAACCAGCATGAGGATTAATGAAACGGTTCAAACCATTGCCCTGCGGAATGCCGAAATTGTTTTCAAACGGGAACTGATGACGCACGCCGCTTGGTACGACGTGATCAGGGATGAAGTAATCACCTATGACGTGGGAAAAATGGCCGACCTGACCGATTTGAAAATGGAGGCTGATGTACCCTGGATAAGCTTCTACAATGAGGAGACCAAAATGGGCTTTGCCGGCATTCAGCTGGAATATGCCAACGGGGCCCTGGAATCCCGCTCCCGCCTTCTGAACCCCTACTTCTACATCACCGGCGGCCCATGGATTTATTGGGCCAGAGCACTGTCATTGAGCTTTTTGGCTTCGAATATGCAGCAGGTAATACCCGCGATGAAAGGAAGTATGTTTATGGAAAAATGGGCCTATCTTATCTATGAAATTGACGAAGATGTCCCCTATAAAAAGGTGCTCGACTGGCAAAAGCAATTGACAAACCCCCTGCGGGTTCAGCTGGTCGAAGAAGTGGACGAGCGGGTCTCAAAATCGTTGATTGAGATCTATATGGATGAAGGAAAGAGTGGCTGGGAGGAAAGAGATACAGGTAAACATGGGCATTAATCCCGCTTTTACTGTTCCATCCTCAATACTATGCAGTTTCACTACTGCCGAGAGATCCACAGTACGCCCGCAATCGGCCCGGTTCCCCTGATCCGGTGGCCACAGAATTCATGTGCTCAAAGGCGCTTTGCAGCAGCGGCATGAATCGTTCCGGGATCCGGGATAGGGCCGGATTATTCTCCGCACCCTGAGCATGCAGCCTTCAATCCTTCCCCGTTGCGATAGAACAATCAAAAACAGGGCCAAAAAAAATCCCACCCGGGGAACCCGGATGGGATTCA
>PDWJ01005122.1_pt1 | contig 10982 bp, 4 predicted proteins | sample 1430881 | NCBI WGS metagenome assembly PDWJ01 (sample SAMN01162460, study PRJNA174530) | Oral metagenome, whole genome shotgun sequencing project. | biome: Marine environment; feature: Marine mammal; material: Swab sample of the gingival sulcus; isolation source: swab sample of gingival sulcus... | reverse complement strand
TTGAAGAGGGTTTTGAGCGGATAGACAGCAATATAGATATGCTGCAAATACAAAACACATGGGATATTTTCATAAATAATGAGGCGGAAATAAAAAACGACTACAAGTTAATAACAGAAGGTCGTGTATCGGAACAATTACCAAGCAGTTGCAGAACAATAGGCGATAATATTTTTGTTGAAAAAGGAGTAACTGCTGATTTTATAACCATAAATGCGCGCGATTCCTTTGTTTACATAGGTAAAGATGCTACCATTTTGGATGGTTCGCATTTGAAAGGGTCGGTGGCTATGTGTGAGGGAGCTGTTTTAAAAATGGGCAGTAAAATATACGGAGCAACCACTATTGGACCATTTTCTAAGGTAGGCGGCGAAGTTAATAACTCCGTTATTATAGGATACTCAAATAAAGGGCATGATGGTTTCTTGGGCAATTCGGTACTGGGTGAATGGTGCAACTTGGGAGCAGATACTAATACCTCCAATTTAAAAAATAATTACGCAGAGGTTAGACTGTGGGATTATTCTACAAAGCGGTTTGCCAAAACAGGTCAGCAGTTTTGCGGCTTAATAATGGGCGACCACTCTAAATGCGGTATTAATACAATGTTCAACACGGGAACGGTGGTTGGAGTATGTGCAAATATATTCGGTTCGGGATTTCCTCGCAATTTTATACCTTCTTTTGCATGGGGAGGTTCATTGGGCTTTACTGAATATAAATTAAATAAAGTGTTTGAGGTTAATGAGGTGGTTATGAAAAGAAGAAATATGGTATTTGATAGTGTTGAACAAGAAATATTGACTCATATTTTTAACATTAGCAAAGAATTTAGAAAGAGTTGGAGGTAGAGTTTTATATTTGCACTGACTTTACTTTACTAATGATTAGGGTTTGTTTATAAAAAAGCGAAATTTTGTCTTTGTGTAACTTTGTGAAATCACGTTGTGCAACTTAGTGGTTTTTAATACATTTTAACTAATAGTAATATTACCAAATAGATATTTATTTTATGAACAAGCCCTATATAAATGAGTTTAATACAACTTTCTATATTGCAGATTGCAATATTAAATTATAAGCTCTACTACGTATTTTCATTCTGTTTAATCTTTTATTCATCATACGAGGGTGTATCCTATTTGATAGAAAAACAAATAAAAAGCCTGTTCTTGGGTTTGCCCATACTACACAACCTGTAAAGCCGGTATGACCAAACGCACCCTGCTTTAAACTAAAGCCTAATGCTCTTTTTGAATTTTTGGGTGGAGTAGTGAAATATTTAATGGTAGATTTGTCGAATATTCTGGTATTAGCGTAAGTTCCTCTGTTCAACAGCATTTGAAATATAATTGCAATATCGTTGGCATTGGAGAACAAACCGGCATTGCCTGCAACACCACCATACAATGCTGCTGATTCATCATGTACGGTACCGTGCAACAGTTGTTTACGCCAATATCTATCATGCTGAGTGGGAATAATTTGCGATTTGCGAAACCTTCGTAAGGGTAAAAAACCTATATGTTGCAACTGTAAAGGATTATATATTTGACGATTAAGATAATTAACATAAGAACCTCTTATATTTCTCTTTAAAATGTCGTAAATAATATTGAAATTAGCATCGCTATATTGGTAAGCCTTGCTTGTATCTATTTCTAAATTATACAAACTAAAAACTATTGAATCTACATAGTCTTTACGAAAATAGTAATCGTTAGCCAACTTTATTGTGTGTACAGAATCCGGCTTTTCAGTAAAATATTTATCGTATCTGTCGGTTGTGGAATCCATGTACATAATATATTTAACAACCGGCATATTGGGTTGAATACCTGTTTTATGTATAAAGAAATCAAGTAGTTGATGGTTCTTAATGGTGCAGTTTATTGTGTCGTCAATGTAATATTTAATAGAATCGGTTAGGTTAATGCGCCCCTTTTGATAAAGCTTCATTGCAGCCAAAGTGGTTGCTGCAACTTTTGTAATTGATGCAATATCATATACATCGGTATTTTTAACTCTTCGGCGTTTGCTGTATGTATGATAACCGTAAGATTTATGAAAAAATACTTTTCCGTTTTTAGCTGCAAGAATTTGTGCTCCGGGTGTGGCATATTTTGTTATGGCATAATTAATCAATGAATCAACCTTGTATAATTTAACGTGGTCGAAATCGGCAGCTTCGGGTATTGTATACTTAAGTCTATTAATGGTTGAATATGAGGTTTTTATAGGGTTGTTGCCGGCAAGTGCAGGTATTAGTTTGCCTCTTGCCCTTACAGTTCCTGCAATTATCTGAGCTGCATTAATTTGTGAAAAATAATGATTATTGTACGCATATACAACTGCATCGGCAAACAGCAATTTTTCAACATTACTGCCAAAGGAAATTACTATTAAGTTCTTGTCTTTATTTAAACGTTTCAATTGTTTTATTAACGGAGCTTTTAATGTGTAAGATGTATCTATTAATACAATAATATTATCAGAGTTTCTAAGCCTTCCACTCCTTATTTTTGACTTTTGGGAAATTTTCTGAGTATTATAGCTTGTGTAACAATCCAAAATTTGACGAAAGTCCGAAAATTTATTGTTACTCAGTATAAGTAAGTCGGTTTTAGAATTTAATAAATTAATAAAAGGCAAAACATTTTTATTATTTTTCACCAAAGTCAATGATTTTTTGTGCAAATTCCATGACAGCATTATATTTTCCCTATTAAATATCCCGGAATAACTTATCTCCGCCGATTTTAATTTCCTGCGCCTCGGACGTGTCCATTTCTTAGCAGCTAATATTCTTCTTAACCTTCTATCAATATCAACTTCCGCTATAACATTATTTTCAACCAAATTCTTCAAATTTTGTATATATTTTTCGGGTATACCATCTGATACAAATAACTCTGCTCCCGATTCAAATATTAATTTTAAATCGTCAGGAGTAGGGGTTTCATGCAATGGTGCAACAATTAAACCTTCAAAATTGTAATATTTTCTGTAAAAGCCTGCAAAATTATGTATACAACTCTGTTTTGTGATACTGTCTATAATCTTGTCGGGAATTTGTATTGATAGAAATTGAGAAAACGACAATTCTTCTTTTCTTTTATCGCACAAAGTGTCTAAAGCCAAAGAATCTGAAACAAAAAATAAGCTGTCATAAAAATTAGTGCAACTTACTATCTTGTTATTTAATAGTTTATGATTGAAATATGAGGACTGTTTTACAGCAAGTTCCTTATCATCTGAAAACCCATAGAGGCAATTAGTGTTGTCAATATGATTTAAGCTATTCGTAAAGTCAATATTAACATCTTGTATTTTCAGTATGTCTACATATTTGGACAGGTAGGTGTATGCAAAGGCAGAGTCTTTTGTTGAGTTAATTATTTTACCAATAGGTAAACTGCAATTTTTTTGATTTATCAAATCTCCTCTTGAACCAACAAAAAGCGGCAACACACTCCTCGCTTGCAAATAGTTAGATATAATCAACCGGTCAAGTAGAGCTGTTTGTTTAAACACAATACCTGACAAGTTTAAAGATTGAAAGATTGAGTCAATTTTCTCCTTATCATCGCTTGAAGAATTATTAATTGTAGCAACAAATAACTGCCCCAATTTTTCTTCTATACTCATGTGTGCAATAACCGTATCAATTAAAGCATCATTTTTATTTAAAATATATACCTCCTCATGCTCAATAACTTGTATGTCTTTTATAACACTATAAAATACAATAAACAGAACCGAAACTATATATAAAGTAATTAAAGCTGAAATAATTATTTTAAATAATATGTTAAATTTATTCATTTATTAATGCCAATGGGTGATAGGTGATGAGTGATAGATGATAGGTTATAGGGTGATGATTTTTTTAATTTTAATTTTTAACTAAAAATTTATTTTTTACATTTGCAGCCTTATTTCACTTATGGAAATTTGTTTTAATCCTCATTCGGAGAGTAGCGCAGTCAGGTAGCGTACTACGTTCGGGACGTAGGGGTCGCGAGTTCGAATCTCGCCTCTCCGACAATAATTTTGTTAAAATAAGCCTCGTTTTCAGCTAAATTACTTTACTATTTAAGGTTTTTACCACTAATTACTACAAAGTTGCACTAAGTTTATGAGCTTAATGCAACTTTGTAATATTCTTTTATGTAGGTTAATGGTTTTTAATATATTGTAGTCTAAATACTAAATATACTTTATCCGACAAAGTATTTAATTCATATCATCGTAAGTAGATTTTAGTGCTTTTAAATAATTTTCCAAATCATCAGAACGGTCTTTGAACATTTTGTTAAACTCATTACGTTGTTCTGCTTCATTAAGAGTTTCAATTCTGACAAGGTCATATTCAATATGCTCAAATGACATTTCTATTTCCTGCAACCTTAGATTAATAATTTTTCTTTGTTCCTTAAATTCTTGTATGCTTTTTTTGCGTTTTCGGTGTCTTTCTATGGCTCTACTATATTCATGTTTTAACGTTTCACTATTTTCCAAATCATACTTCGACTGTAATTCAGAAATTTTCATACTAATTTCTTTCACCGAATTATTTGCTAATATTCTTTCCAATTTCTCATCTCTTTCCATCAAATCGTGAACCTGCTCCATATATTTATCCATTAAAGGAGTAATATCTCGAACAACTTCTCTTGTGTAACTATCCGATTTTTTTAGTGTTTCTTTAATACTTTTACTCAAATTGTTTAGTTTTTTCAAAAGTGCTTTCTTTTTACTTTCACCTGCACTTTGAGAAACTGTTTCAGTTTTAAGTTCCTCTTCAAAAATATCTTCATAAGGATTAAAGTTGTATTTCAAGTCAAACTTATTTTTATCCATTAGAATAAATACAAAGAAGTCTATAAAACTAAGTATAGCAGAAATACCTGTAAATAAAAGTAAAATATACAGTATTCCCAATCCCGTTTGTCCAAGATAAAAACGGTGCACTCCAATTGACCCCATCAAAAATGCGAGAACGGCTGCTATATTTTTATCTTTTTTAGGATGTTTATTTATTTTTCTAGGATGTCTATTCATTTTTCTAGGATGTCTACTCATAATGAATTAATCTTAATGGGTTCAAAACCATATGTTTGCTATGGAATATTTACTTATACTTCGGCAAAGTTATATATTTGTTATTTTTAATCCAAATTAATCTAGACTAAATGTGCCAACACTTCGATAAATTAGTAATTAGTAATTAGTAATTAGTAATTACATTTCTGATAATCAGGCTGTTACGGTAAAATTATCTGTTTTGTAATTCCTTGATTATAAATGTACTATAAAATATTTATGACCATTAGAGTGTACACAAAAACATGATTGTCAGGCAATAAGTCGTATAACAAAATAATTAGGTAATGTATATGTATTGGAGAAAAGTTAAACAAGGCAGCTGAATGCAATTAACCAAACAATATTTTAATAAAAATAAAGTTTTAGGTAAACAGGACTAAAACCAAAAGTTCGTACCTGTACCCAAAAGCTAAAACCCAATACCTGAAAACTCAAAAATAAACGTATGAAAAAAATCTTGTATATACTTATATTAAACGCCGTGGCATATAATTGCATGTCGCAAACTAATCAAGAAATAAGACTGTACGAAGACAGTATATTACATTATTTCAATAAAATTTTAAATTATAAAACCTCTTCAAATACTTATTATTATAGTAACCAAACCATAAAGGTAACCAACAAACAAGTTGTAACTGCAGATTCTGAAAAACTATCATACAGTGATAAAATTTCCGGTTTATTTAATAAAGTTTTAAACATTAAAGGTTCATTTAGTTATCCTTTTTCGAAACTTAAAAATGTCTCTAACTTAAAATCATCAGATTCGCTTGTGAGAGTAATAACATGGAATATCCCTTTGCAAAACGGAACATATAAGTATTTCGGGTTTGTACAGACAGTAGATAAGAAAAAAGACAAAATAATGGTATTTAAACTCACTGATAAGTCAGATACAGTGAAGAAACCTGAATTTGCCGGATTGAAGCCTCAAAAATGGTACGGTGCATTATACTATAAAATGCTTACAAACTCCTACAATGGTAAAACCTACTACACATTATTGGCTTGGGACGGCAACAACGGATTTACCAACAAAAAGCTAATAGAATGTTTCTCGATAAACAAAAGAAGACTTACTTTTGATGAAGAAATATTCGTTATGAAACAAGCAACACAAAATAGAATTGTTTTTGAGTATGCAAAATCTGTGGGAATGATGCTTAGATACGATAAAGATTTAAAAATGATAGTTTTTGACCATTTGGCACCCGAAAATGTTAAATTTACAGGACAATATATGTATTACGGACCTGACATGTCGCATGATGGTATTAAATTTATAAATGGGAAATGGGTATTGCAAGAAAATCTAAATTTGCAAAATAAAGATAAAGTAAAGGTGAAAAAGATGCCAAAAAGTTATTAGATTTGGTAATAATAAGCTAGGCAAATTATTCGGCAACCTTCGAATTCAATCTACTGAACTCATTTAAACTTTTTCTATTTCTTGAAAAATTAAAAGTTTAAATGAGTTCACTGTTTCCTATCCTCAAATTTTTTAAAAAAAACAGCTCTAAAACGGTTTTTTCTACCTCCACCCCTAAACCACCCCCGCAAAACAACATTTTTCTTGTTTTTTAAGTTAACTTTGCGCTACAAGCAAGTTTTTTTACTTTGTATCGGCAACCATACCTTACAATTTTCAAAACCTCGTGAGGTCTTTGCCGCCTGTTATCAATTTATCTAATCACTAATCATTAAATCTTAACTCTTATGAAAAAAACAGTAAAATTATCAATCGCAGCGGCATTTTTATTAATAATGCAATGGACAGTGGCACAAACAACCCACAACATCAACAACGAAGACGTAACCATAAGCACAAACGGCAACCACATCATACAAGGAGATGGAACGCCCACAACCAACACCATAAAAATAGAAGCAGGCATAACAGCCACCGTAACCCTCAAAAATGTAAATATAGATGTAAGTTTAACATTAGATGACTGTGCATTTAAAGTTAATGATACAGATGGAGATGCCGTACACCTAACCTTAATCCTTGATGGAGAAAACATCCTAAAAAGTGGAACTTATTACCGTGCAGGGATTGAAGTAAACTCCCAAAATACCATAGAAATAAAAGCAAAGACAGGCTTAAATGATAAATTAACTGCAATAGGTGGAAGCAACGGAGCCGGAATTGGCGGTGGTGGTGGACAGGTAGGCTCAAATATCACCATAAGCGGTGGTACGGTAAATGCAACAGGTAATTCAGGAGGAGCCGGAATTGGCGGTGGTTCTGGAAAGGCAGGCTCAAATATCACCATAAGCGGTGGTGCGGTAACTGCAAATGGTGGACATCAGGCAGCCGGAATTGGTGGTGGATATGATGCTGCTGGCTTAGATATCAAAATAAGTGGTGGCACAGTAAATGCAACAGGAGGAAATAGTGCAACCGGAGTTGGCGGTGGTTGCAATAAAGAAGGTTCAAATATCACCATAAGCGGTGGGACGGTAAATGCAACAGGTAATTCAGGAGGAGCCGGAATTGGCGGTGGTTATTCCGGAGAAGGCTCAAATATCACCATAAGCGGTGGTACGGTAACTGCAACAGGTGGAGACTGGGGAGCAGGAATTGGCGGTGGTTATAATGCATCAGGCTCAGACATCACCATAAGCGGTGGTACGGTAACTGCAACAGGTGGAAACTGGGGAGCCGGAATTGGTAGTGGCAAGGATGCTTCGGGAAATGCTAATTTTTCTACTAATAAAGCAAATGGCTCTCAGGGAAATGCCTTTATAACAACATCTTCTTTAGAAGATAAACCTGCCGCTAATTTACTATCAGGTGTAATAATAGAAGGCAACAACGGTTACGTTTACGGAAACCCAACTATCTCTACTGATGCAGAATTACAAAGTGGATATACTTTAACTATTGAAGCGGGACATACCTTAACTATTGATGAAAATACTACTTTTACAAATAATGGAACAATAATCAATAATGGCACAATTGCAGGTACAATGTCTTACAACATCAATGACGAAGACGTAACCATAAGTACAAACGGCAACCACCTCATACAAGGAGATGGAACGCCCACAACCAACACCATAAAAATAGAAGCAGGCATAACAGCCACCGTAACCCTCAAAAATGTAAACATAAACGTAAGCGGAACAACTACTACCTGTGCATTTAAAGTTAATGATACAGATGGAGATGCCGTAAACTTAACCTTAATACTTGATGGAGAAAACACCCTGAAAAGTGGAAATTATTACCGTGCAGGGCTTGAAGTAAACCATCAAAATACCATAGAAATAAAAGCAAAGACAGGCTTAAATGATAAACTAACTGCAACAGGTGGATATAACGGAGCCGGAATTGGCGGTGGTGGAGGACAGGCAGGCTCAAATATCACCATAAGCGGTGGTACGGTAAATGCAACAGGTGTTTCAGGAGGAGCCGGAATTGGCGGTGGTATTGACGGAGCAGGCTCAGACATCACCATAAGTGGTGGTACGGTAAATGCAACAGGTCATTTAGGAGGAGCCGGAATTGGCGGTGGCAAAAACGAAGCAGGCTCAAATATTACCATAAACGGTGGTACGGTAACTGCAACAGGTGGATATAACGGAGCCGGAATTGGCGGTGGCAAAAACGGAGCAGGCTCAGACATCACCATAAGCGGTGGTACGGTAACTGCAATAGATGGAGACAACGGAGCCGGAATTGGCAGTGGAAACGGTGGAAGCAGCTCCAATTTTAACACAACTGCCAACGGCAATGCCTTTATAACAGCTTCTTCAATAGGTGATAAAAGCAACCACGCTGATTGGAGCGGTGTAATAATAGAAGGCAACAACGGTTACGTTTACGGAAAACCAACTATTACTACTAATGCAGAGTTAAAAAGTGGTAAAACTTTAACTATTGAGCAAAATCATTCTCTAAGTATAGCCGGAAATACAACTTTTACCAATAGTGGAAATATTATAAATAATGATACCATACAAAATAATGGTACTATACAAAATAACGGTACCATACAAAATAACGGTACCATACAAAATAACGGTACTGTACAAAATGATAGTACTATACAAAATAACGGTACTGTACAAAATAGCGGTACTGTACAAAATGATGGTTTAATTACAAACAATAATACCATAAGCGGAAATCCTATAAGTACATCTGTAATTTTACAAGGTACATTTTCTAAAATTTACGATGGCAATACAACTACTACATTAGATGCGGGAAATTATATTTTTAAAGGAATTATAGATTCAAAAATTGCTTTGAATACTCCTATTACGGGGACTTATGATAATAAAAATGCAGGAAAAAACAAAACAGTTACATTTACTAATTTAGAAATTACGGGAGCTAACAAAAACAGTTATATCTTAACGACTACCAATGCAAGTGCCGGTATTGGTACAATCACAACCAAACCTATCACCGTAACTCCCAATGATAATCAAAGCAAAGTTTACGGTGATGTTGAACCTACATTTACTTACACACATTCAGAACTAATAAACGGCGATGATAGTAGCGTTTTCACGGGAGCATTAAGCCGAGCATCAGGCAATAATATTGGAACTTACGCAATTGAGCAAGGCAATTTATCGACAAATAATTATGCAATAACATTTACAAGTGGTAAAATTTTTACAATTACCAAAAAACCAATTACAGTAACTCCCAATGATAATCAAAACAAAGTTTACGGCGAAACAGAGCCTGAATTGTCTTATAAGGTTATTCCTGAATTGTCTTATAATGATAAATTTACAGGTAGTTTAGAAAGAGCATCAGGCGAAGATGCAGGAACTTACGCAATTGAGCAAGGCGATTTATCGATAAATTCTAATTACACACTTACTTTTACAAACGGTAAAAATTTCACAATTACTAAAAAGCCAATTACAGTAACTCCCAATGATAATCAGAGCAAAGTTTTCGGCGATACTGAACCTGCGGAATTTACTTACACGCATTCAGCATTGGCAAACGGCGATGATAGCAGTGTTTTCACGGGAGCATTAAGCCGAGCATCAGGCGAAAATGCAGGAACTTACGCAATTGAGCAAGGCGATTTATTGATAACAAATAGTAATTACAAATTGAATTTTATAACCGATAAAGTTTTTACAATTACTAAAAAAGCAATTACTGTTACTGCCGAAAATAAGAGCAAAGTAAAAGGTGCTACCGAGCCTAAACTCACCTACACAGCAACACCTCAATTACTTAATAATGACAAGTTTACAGGCAATTTAGAGCGTGAGAAAGGTGAGGAAGTTGGCGATTATGCCATTAAACAAGGCAGTTTATCGGCAGGCAACAATTATGCTATTACATTTATTGAGGGCAAATTTACGATAGTTGCCGTATCTGCAATAGAAGATATAAACGCAACAATCAAGTTTCGTGTATATCCTACCATTGTAAAAGAAGGAATTACTGTAGATTTGGGAGACAATCCAAAGAAATATTCACAATGCTCAATATTAGAAATTTACAATTTGTTCGGTAAACAAGTACATAGCGAAAAAATAACAGGTAACAAACAGTATGTAAACTTATCGCGCTTAACGTCAGGTAGTTATATTGTTCGTCTATGTGGGAATACTGATAAAATAGTAAAACAATAACCCTTTAACAAGCCGATGCCCCAAAAGTTTTAGCAGCCTTTGGGGCATCAACCATCAACTATCCATTATCAACTATTTTTTCATTTTTGAACTTTTAATTCACATTAATAGTTGGCAGTTTTAAAAAAAATATCTACCTTTGCAGACTTTAAAAATATAGTATTAATTAAAACATTTTAAGAGTATGAATCGTTACGAAGCCGTTTTCATTGTTACTCCCGTTTTGTCTGAAGCACAGATGAAGGAGA
>PDWJ01005922.1_pt1 | contig 10985 bp, 11 predicted proteins | sample 1430881 | NCBI WGS metagenome assembly PDWJ01 (sample SAMN01162460, study PRJNA174530) | Oral metagenome, whole genome shotgun sequencing project. | biome: Marine environment; feature: Marine mammal; material: Swab sample of the gingival sulcus; isolation source: swab sample of gingival sulcus... | reverse complement strand
GACTTGCATGTGTTAAGCACGCCGCCAGCGTTCATTCTGAGCCAGGATCAAACTCTCCAGTTATAATCCTTTTACTAAAACTTTAAGGTCATTCCGATTGTATCTTTCTCCCAATCGAATCGTTTTGTGACCCGCTCATTCTTGCTTCACTGACCAATTTTCAAAGATCAAATTTTGCCTTCAGATTCTTTCCTGCCCGACAAAACCAGATCACTATACACCTGGTTTTGTCCCATGTCAATCGAATTTTCAATTTATTTTAAAATTATTTTGTAATACTTTTTTTTGCCCGCTCTGAGAAGTATCTCATCGCCGTCAAGACAGGACGCCGTCACTAATTGATCAAAGGCCGCAAGCCGCTCTCCATTAACGTATGCACCGCCCTGCTTTACCAGTCGGCGTGCATCTGATTTGGACTTGCAAAGGCCGGTATCACAAAACAAATCCATTACAGGCTTCATGTCGATCACATCTTTTTTGGCATACACTGTCGTTGGAACGGATTCATCTTTACCCGCAAAATGGGACCCTCTAGGAATACTGGATGAAACAAGAAGGTCTTCAGGTACATCAATGGTTCCGAAAACCGATGCCGCAGCTTTAAGCGATTTAACCGCTTCACTCTCACCGTGGGCAATCTTAGTTGCCTCATAAGCAAGAATGGTCTTGGCTTTATTCAGGTTTGCTCCTTCAAGGGTTTTTACGGCATCAATTTCATTCATTGGCAAAAAGGTAAACAACGCAAGAAACCTGGCCACATCCGCATCATCTGAATTTACCCAAAACTGATAATAGTCATAGGGTGAAAACCGTTCAGGGTCTAGCCACACGGCCCCCTTATGGGTTTTACCCATTTTAATGCCAGCCGCAGTTGTAATCAGGGGGAATGTAATACCGTAGGCCTGTTTACCGGTCATCTTTCGAACCAGATTGATACCAGCAACAATATTTCCCCATTGATCACTGCCCCCCATTTGAAGGAAACAGTCATAATCCCGGCTCAGACACATAAAATCATACGATTGAAGAAGCATATAATTGAACTCAATAAAGGTGAGACCATCCTCTGCTTCCATTCGCGCCTTATAACTCTCAGCCTTGATCATCCTGTTGACAGAGAAATGCCGCCCAACATCCCTGAGAAAGGGAATATATTTGAGATCGTTGAGCCAGTCACCATTATCCACAAGCAAGGCATTATCATCGGAAAAATCAATGAACCGCTCAAGCTGGGAGCGTATACCAGCTTTATTCTCTTCAATCTCCTCAACTGTAATGACTTTACGCAGTTCGGTTTTTCCGGATGGGTCCCCAATCATACCGGTTCCACCGCCAACCAGCGCAATGGGACGATGGCCATTGCGCTGCATGTGTGCCAACGCCATGATACAGACTAAACTACCCACATGCAGGCTTGATGCCGTTGGATCAAATCCAATGTAGCAAGTGGCACGGTTATTGTTCAGGTAATCTTCAAGCGCCTTGTCATGGGTTGTTGCTTCGATAAATCCTCGTTCTTTAAGCACCGATAAAACACTCATTCCCGTTTAAACTCCTTGATTATTTTTTAGTGTATTCCACCGCTCTGGTTTCTCGAATGACAACGACCTTCACCTGACCTGGAAATGTCAGATTTTCTTCTATTCGACGGGCAATATCTCTTGATAGAAGCACGGCACTCTCATCGTCGACCTTCTCACTTTCTGTAATAACACGAATCTCACGCCCGGCTTGGATGGCATAGGTGTTGGTTACACCATCAAAGGCATTGGCAATATTTTCAAGATCCTCAAGACGCTTGACATAATTTTCCAAGCTCTCTTTTCTTGCACCCGGCCGTGCACCGGAAAGCGCATCTGCTGCCTGCACGATAAAGTCGTACACGGTCTCAGGCATGCGGTCTTCATGGTGGGAAGCAATGGCATTGACAACGCTCTCAATTTCTCCGTATTTTTTAGCGAGTTTGGCACCAATAATCGCATGTGCCCCATCCACCTCATGATCAACGGCTTTACCAATATCATGGAGCAGTCCCATGCGCTTGGCCAATTTTACATTCAATCCAAGTTCAGCTGCAATCACACCGGCCAGAAATGCCACTTCAACAGAATGTTGAAGTACGTTCTGAGCATAGGAGGTTCTAAATTTTAATTTACCCAGCACTTTAATCAGTTCCGAATCAATGCCATGAACCCCTAGATCAAACGCCGCCTGCTCACCCGCCTCTTTGATGGTCATATCCACCTCTTCGCCGGCACGCTCGACAACATCTTCAATGCGTGCCGGATGAATACGACCGTCTGAAATTAATTTCTCCAGGGAGAGCCTAGCCACTTCCCTTCGAACCGGATTAAAGCCTGACAAAATAACCGCCTCAGGGGTATCATCTATGATAAGATCAATACCTGTGGCCGCTTCCAGAGCGCGAATATTTCGCCCTTCCCTGCCGATAATCCGTCCCTTCATTTCATCCCCGGGCAGATGCACCACAGAGACAGTCCGTTCTGCCACATAATCCCCTGCATACCGCTGAACGGCAGTGGAAATTATTTTTTTAGCTTCCTTGTCTGCCCTTTCACGAGCTTCGGTGGTAATTTTTTTAATCAGCTTGGCGCCCTCGTGCTTTGCCTCATCTTCCATGGCCTTAAGCAACAATTCTTTGGCCTGCTCCAAGGTCAAGCCAGAAACCTTTTCAAGCTCTTTTTTCGTTTCTTCAAGCAGGTGCTTATACTGCGCTTCTTTTTGGGATGCCGCTTCCAGTTTTTTCTTGGAATTGGCCTCATTTCTTGTAACCTCCTGTTCCCGTTTGGACAACCGATCTTCAACCCGATCAAGCTTTTCGCTTTTTTTAGCCAGCCGCCGTTCTTCTTTTTTCAACTCCCGCCTTGTCTCTTCTGTTTCAGCATCGAAATCGCTCTTCATCTCCAACAGTCTTGACCGGGCTTCGAGTTTGGCTTCTTTCAGAAGGGTTTCCGCTTTACGCGACGCCTCTTCCATTACGCGTTTACGTTCCTGCTCTAAATTCAGATTCTCTAAGGCCACTTTTTTCTTAATCACAAAATATGCTGCGGCACTACCACCCAATAGAATCCCCAGCATCAATATGATCATCACCATTGTATCCATTAAACTATTCTCCTTAAGCTTAGGGACCCAAAAAAATAGATCCCCCATTTTGCTTGCCTTTTTATCCGCACTCTTCGTTCGGTATTAAGAACACATCAATTGGGTCTTTCACGAGGGTCTGTCTTGATAAATCATAGAGGACCCAAGCGATTTGCATCGTTCTTTCATACAAAAAATATGGAATGGATAAGTAGACGGGTGGGGATATTAGGCAAGAAGTCCGGATAATAACAATTACCCCCCGCAAATTGCCGTGTTGCGTTTAAGTCTTTGAACCATGGGTTCAAAAGGTTGGGTGTCCAATAATACCTTTAGGCTTTTCCTTGCTGCAGGAACCTGCTCACCAGTAACAGTGTGAACGCCCTATTGCTTATGCGTTAGGACAAAGTCTGTATACAATCACGCACATTGCAGGGGGTATTATAGCGAATCAGAAAATTTTAACTTATTTAATTTCCTCATCTATTTTTTTCAACAAGGATGAAATTCGTTTTTCCACGTCATCTTCAAGGTCAGTATATTTCAGCTTTAGCTCTTTAAAATCTTTAGACAAGTTCATTGCTGCAAGAAGCAGAATTGCTAGCTTATTTTTCCCGCTGGTTTTATTTTGAAATACACTTTCTGCGTCTTCTATATAGCCCTTTACATGCGTGGCTACATCCTGGGGATTAATTCTATGACCTGTATCTGGTTTGAATTTAAACTCTTCCCCAAAAAGCTCAATTTTAACAATTTCATCCAAAGAAATTCCTTTATCACTTCTTTATGCTAAACGCTGGACAATCCGTCACTACTTAGATTATTTGAAAATCCGTCCAGTTTTTCAAGTAGGCCGTCAATTTTGGATTTTACCATGGACTCTTGTTCAGCGTACATCGCTTCAGCCTGGGCTTTCTCATCTAGCGCAGACTCCAAGGTCTTTATCTTAGACACCAATCGTTTGTTTTCTTCCTGTAACGACTGGCAGAATTCAATAAGGAAATCCACACGGATGTCAATATCGTCAAACTTATTCCTTATACCCTTGTTACCCAATTTTCCATTCTCACATAGTCATTTGTCAAAATTTAATATAGTTCACATTCTCAAAGAAAGTCAAGATAATTCAGATTGCCTTTTAGGCCCATGATCAAAATTAAATCTGCCACAGATACACCGAATTTTAAGTCACCATCAAGGCACGCCAAAGGACGCATATTGGTATATGTGTCCTTTGGCGTAACGCCGAGGGGGACTTAAAAGACAAGTAGATGGGCGTTTTTATTTTGATCATGGGCCTTGCTGAAGAGCGCTTCTGCTCGGGCGAGCTGCGCTAGAGTATTCACCCCCATTACCTGATCAGGATCCTGTATCGCCACCACACGGGTTCCCGCATTTTGAGAAACCGCGATTTCAACCAGATCCGTAAGATAATACTCTCCCTGCTTATTGTTGTTTTCGATACGCTGTATACCATTCTCAAGAAAGCGACGGTCAAAACAATAAATACCAGAATTAACCAATTTGATCTTTTTTTCATCATTGCTGGCATCGGCTTCTTCCCGTATCGCAAGCAGACCGCCTGAGTCATCCTGAATAATCCGCCCATACCCTGTCGGGTCATCGACCTCCACCGCCAAAACCGTCAAGCTCACGCCTGAGGCCCTGTGAGCTGCGACAAACTGTTGAAGGGTCTCTCTTTGAATAAGGGGGACATCACCGCAAAGTACCAGTACACTTAAGATTGCTGTATCTAATCCGGGCAAGGCTGATTTCACAGCATCGCCAGTTCCCAGTAATTCTTTTTGATATGCATAATGAACCGTATGGCATCTGCTGATCTCAGCTTCAACGGTATCTGCCTGGTGCCCGACCACCACATGGATATGGTCTTGAGCAACGGCCTTGGCCGTCTCTACCACATGGTTCACCATGCTTTTACCGGCCACAGGGTGCAACACCTTGGCCAGATCCGATTCCATCCGGGTGCCTTTTCCTGCAGCCAGTATGATAACCGCAATATCGTTCACTTTCTCCTCCGTATATCGGCCATAGGCCGGTTATTTGATTTTTCATCCATTTCCGCCCACAACACACCATGGAAACATCTAAAAAGCATTTATACATCTTATTGCACATCAAAACCCAAAAAGATGCAACTCAATGAAAACAAAAAGGGGATGCCCAAACAGACATCCCTTTTTATTTATTATTGTCCGGCATTACAGGCCCGGTGATGATCAAATCATCAGAGGACCTTAACGGTTTCCAGCAATTTTAAGCCGGAACAATGCTCGCTGCAACGCCGCCTCAGCACGTACAACGTCTATATCTGCCGATTTATCGCTCAACCGCTTTTCAGCACGGCTTTGGGCCTCTTTTGCCCGGTCAAGATCAATATCCTTGCGGCGTTCAGCAGATTGAGCAAGAATGGTAACCTTATCCGGAAGCACTTCGGCAAAACCGCCACTGACAAAGAGCACCCGCTCCTTATCCGAGGCATCTCTATAGCGAATGCCGCCGGTTTTCAATGAAGTCAGAAAGGTGGTATGTCCTTTTAAGGCGCAAAACTCACCCTCACTGCCAGGCGCTGTAACGCTTTGAATCTCTTCACTGACCACTGCTTTTTGCGGTGTAACGACTTCAAGAAATAGTTTATCAGCCATGGTAATCCTCCCAATGCTTATTCAGCTTTGGCTTTCTCAATGGCATCTTCAATGGCACCTACCATGTAGAAAGCATTCTCAGGCAGATCATCATGTTTACCTTCAATAATTTCTTTGAATGATCTAACTGTGTCTTCAACCTTTACAAAGATACCGGGCATACCGGTGAATGTTTCAGCAACGTGGAAAGGCTGGGACAGGAATTTTTGAAGTTTTCTGGCCCGCTGAACAGTTGTTTTATCTTCGTCTGACAACTCATCCATACCCAGAATGGCAATAATATCTTGAAGTTCTTTATATTTTTGAAGGGTCTGCTGAACCACACGGGCCACATTATAATGTTCTTCACCAATGTAAGCAGCATCCAGAATCCTGGAGGTGGAGTCCAATGGATCCACAGCGGGATAAATACCCAGCTCCGCAATCTGACGGGACAGTACAACGGTTCCGTCCAGATGGCCAAATGTCGTGGCAGGTGCAGGGTCAGTCAAGTCGTCGGCAGGGACATAAACGCACTGAACAGCGGTGATAGACCCTTTATCAGTAGAGGTAATACGTTCCTGCAACTCACCCATGTCAACCGCCAGGGTAGGCTGGTAACCAACGGCAGACGGCATACGGCCCAGGGTCGCGGACACCTCGGCGCCGGCCTGGGTAAACCGGAAAATATTGTCAACAAAAAGGAGCACGTCCTGGCCCTCTTCATCACGGAAGTATTCTGCGCAGGTCAGACCGGAAAGGGCCACACGGGCACGAGCGCCGGGTGGTTCTGTCATCTGACCATAAACCAGGGCACATTTGGGCAGTACGCCTGAATCTTTCATCTCGTGGTACAGGTCATTACCCTCACGGGTTCTTTCACCCACACCTGCAAACACGGAGATGCCACCGTGCTGCATGGCGATATTGTTAACCATCTCCATCATGATAACGGTTTTACCAACACCTGCACCACCGAACATGCCCATTTTACCGCCACGGGGGAAAGGTACCAGAAGGTCGATTACTTTTACGCCAGTTTCCAACACGCGGACAGCGGTGTCCTGTTCAGTAAATGCGGGGGCATGTCTATGGATAGGAAGCGTTTTTTCCATGGAGATGTCACCCAATCCGTCAACGGGACGCCCCACAACATTGAGCACACGCCCCAAGGAGGCTTCGCCAACAGGCATCTGAATGGGTGCACCGGTATCTTTTACCACCATGCCCCGTTGTAACCCATCAGTAACATCCATGCCGATGCATCGAACAACATTGTCGCCCAAATGCTGGGCCACCTCAATCACCAGGTTGTCTTCCATATCTCCGATAGTGGGATTGGTTACAGTCAGAGCGGTAAGTACCGGCGGAAGTTTGCCAGGTTCGAACTCAACGTCAACAACGGCGCCGAGAACCTGTGAAATTTTACCTATATTTTCAGCCATTTTTTTCTCCTGTAAAGCTGTTTAATTATCCGATTTGTTTTGATTTACCCTTTAAGTGCTTCGGCACCGCCCACAATGTCCATAAGGTCTGCTGTAATGGCAGCCTGACGGGTTTTATTGAAGAGCATCTGTAGTTCGCCAACCATATCTTCACATGCTTTGGTCGCATTTTCCATGGCCCGCATTCGGGCCGCATGTTCAGAGGTTGAGGTTTGAAGCAACGCATCATATATTTGAATGAAAATATTTTTGGGCAGCATTTCACCCAGCAGTGCATCAGAGGATGGCTCGCAAATGTGTTCCGGAAGGAAGGGCGCATCCGCATCTACTTCTTTATCATCCACACCCACCATGTCGTCCAGGGACGGAATGGGCAGAATCTGTTTCACTGTAGGCACCTGTCTTGCCATACCCTGGAATTCAGAGTAAATCAGATATACTTCATCAACATCTCCTGCAAGGAAGTCATCAATCAACTTCTGGCCTGAACCGGACGCCACTGAGAAGTCCACATTGGCACCCACAACCCCGATATATTCATCATCAATTGCAAGCCCTTGCTTTGCGGCCCAGTCACGCCCTTTTTTGCCGTAGCAAACCAGCGAGATCTCTTGACCTTCAAGCTCGGAGTTGAGCATTTTTTCAGCTTTATCAATCAAATTGATATTGAAACCGCCACACAGTCCTCTGTCTGAAGTGCAGAGGAGCAAGGCCACCTTCTTAACATCTTCTTTAGGTACCAGCAAGGGAGATGCATCTTCCCCTGCCTTTCCGGCAATGGACCCTAGAACTTCTGCAAACTTGGAGGCATAAGGAATAAATGCCTCCATGGCGTTCTGGGCACCACGCAATCTTGAAGTGGCGACCATCTTCATGGCAGAGGTAATCTGTTTAGTCTTTTTTACTGAGACTATCTTCGATTGTACTTCTTTTAAGTTTGCCATTTAGTTTACCTTTTCGCCTAATTTTAAGTCATAATCATTAAATTCAGTTCAATACTGTCTATCCCGATGAATGCATCTAAGTTAGACGGTCTCCTTGAATTCTTCGTCATAGGCTTCCAGGCACTCTTTGAGTTTGGCTTCTATTTCGTCATCAATTTGTTGTTTTTCTTTCAGGCCGGAAAATATTTCAGGGAAACGGTTTTCAACAAAGGGATACAGCCCGGCCTCATATTCGGCGACCTTTTCTCTGGGGTATTTGTCAATATAGCCTTTGGTGCCTGCGTAGAGCGCAGTGACCATTTTTTCCATGGGAAGCGGCTGGAACTGTGGTTGTTTCAGCAGTTCAACCAGTCTCTCACCGCGGGTCAGCTGTTTCTGGGTGGCTTCATCAAGGTCGGAACCAAATGCGGCAAAGGCTTCGAGTTCACGGTACTGTGCCAGATCCAGACGCAGGGTACCGGCAACCTGTTTCATGGCCTTAACCTGTGCGGCACCACCAACACGGGATACAGAAAGCCCTACGTCAATGGCCGGGCGGATACCGGCAAAGAACAGGTCCTTATCCAAAAATATCTGGCCGTCGGTAATAGAGATAACATTGGTCGGGATAAACGCGGAAACGTCACCTTCCTGGGTTTCGATGATGGGCAATGCGGTCAGGGAACCTGCACCCAGCTCATCACTCATTTTGGCGGAACGTTCCAGCAACCGGCTGTGGTTGTAGAAGATATCACCAGGGAATGCTTCACGTCCAGGGGGACGTCTGAGCAACAGCGAAACCTGACGATAAGCGGCCGCCTGTTTTGAAAGGTCATCATAAACGATGAGCGCATGCTCCCCTTTATCACGGAAGTATTCACCCATGGCGCAACCGGCATAAGGTGCCAGATATTGCATGGCAGCAGATTCCGATGCAGAAGCCACAACAACAGTGGTATATTCCATGGCGCCGTGTTCTTCAAGGGCCGCAACAACCTGAGCAACAGTAGATTTTTTCTGGCCACAGGCAACGTAGATGCATTTGATACCCGATTCTTTCTGGGCAATAATGGCGTCTACCGCAACTGCGGTTTTACCGATCTGACGGTCTCCAATGATCAACTCACGCTGACCGCGGCCAACTGGCGTCATACCGTCAACGGCCTTGGCACCCGTATAACAGGGTTCGTGAACCCCTTTTCTTGCGATAACGCCGGGTGCAACCAATTCCATGTTCATGTATGTATCTGAAGCAATGGGACCCTTACCGTCAACAGGATCGCCTGTGGTAGTGACAACGCGGCCAAGCAGGGCTTCACCAACAGGCACAGAAGCGATACGATCGGTTCTTTTTACAACATCGCCTTCTTTGATCACCTTGTCATCACCCAGAATCGCGACACCGACATTATCGGCTTCAAGGTTCAGCGCCAAGCCCAAGATGCCGCCGGGAAACTCAACCAGCTCCATTGCTTTTACTTTTTTGATCTTTGATAATCTGGCTTATTTCTTCTGCTTTAATTTCCATTAGATACTCTCACCTTTTTTTAAAGTTTCCCTCATATTCATCAGCTGGGTTTTCACACTGCCGTCAAGAACAAGATCACCAATTTTTGTTACGACACCGCCAATGAGGCTTGAATCCTGTTTCACATTCAATACAATGGTCTTTCCAGTCTTTTTAGACAGGGCTTTTTTGATTTTGTCGATATTTTTCTTGGACATTTTATTGGCCGACACCACACTTGCAATCACAACGCCATTGAGCTCATCCACCATCTCTTTGTAGTAGTTGGCAATATCCCTTAAAAATTCGATTCGTCCCTTGTCAAAAAGCAATATCAAAAAAGACTTCATGATATCGGACAGGTCAATGCTTTTAATAACGGATTCCAGCAGTTTTTTTCTATCATTCTTATTGATCAAGGGATTGACCAGCGCCTGTTCAAAGCCCTCTTGGGTATCGAACAGCCCGACCATTCCGGCGAGTTCTTTATTATACTCGTCTGCCTTTTTGTCCTCCTGGCCAATCAGAAGCAATGCCTTTGCATAACGTCTTGAAACTGCGAGATTTTTCATTATGCCTCCACCTTTTTCAAGTATTCATCAACCAGTCGATCCTGATCCTTGGCCTTGATGGATTTTTTGATGACTGCTTCTGCCTTGTCCATTGCTTTTTCAACGATCTCCTGTTGAAGTGCCGCCTTGGCCGCTTTGAATTCCTGCTCAATATTGCGTTTGGCCATATCTTCGAGTTTATCCGCCTGGGCACCGGCTTCCGCAATGATTCTTTTTTTGGCTTCCTCTCCCTGTTTGATGTAATCTTCAATAATCTTTGCAGATTCTTGTTCAAGATTACGGAACCGGGCTTCATATTCAGCCAGTTTCTTTTCCGCGTCTGCTTTTTTCTGCTCAAGTTCACTCAGTTCCACTTCAATATCCTTTGACCGGGTGGAGAAAAACTGAGAAACAGGTTTTTTAGCAATAAAAAACACACCTGCGGCAAGGAGCCCAAAGTTCAGCACTTTCCAGTAATCTTCAGTGATCCATACATTGTGTACTTCCCCGTGGCCGCCGCCGGATGACGCCAATGCCAGGGCCGCAGTTGCCCCCACCAACGCCATGACCGTACCGGAAACTTTAAGGTGTTTGGTCCAATTCAATTTTTTCATCAGCATGCCCTCCCAAGAATCTTTTGACCAATGGCCTTGGCATAGGCATCAACTTCGGCTTCCAGCGTTTTGCGCGCCTGGTCGGTCTCTTGCGCCACCTGCTGCTTGATCTGGGCTAAGTTGGCTTGAGCCTTCTTGTTGATCTGCTCAATGATCTCCTTTTCCTGTGCAGATGCCTCTTCAATGAACGCCTCT
>PDWJ01011340.1_pt1 | contig 10986 bp, 9 predicted proteins | sample 1430881 | NCBI WGS metagenome assembly PDWJ01 (sample SAMN01162460, study PRJNA174530) | Oral metagenome, whole genome shotgun sequencing project. | biome: Marine environment; feature: Marine mammal; material: Swab sample of the gingival sulcus; isolation source: swab sample of gingival sulcus... | reverse complement strand
AAAGAAAAGTCTTCAACAATTTGATTTCCGTTTAGCACTGCACTTGCTTTGAATGCGGGTGCTTTTTTTCCAATTAAAGTTTGCATGTTATTTCTATTTTTTATTTGTATTCAACGATTACAAAAGTATAATTGATTTTATTAATTAACAAATTATTTTGATTGATATAATCTATATCTTAATCGAAAGAATAAATAAGAGGACTCCTGAAGAATGCGGATTTTTTAATTACGAATTAAAAGTTACGAATTACGAATTGAGAACAAGCAGTTATACAAAATACACAAATAAGTTCTTCTGTTTGATTAATACACTATAGCATTGTCAAATTAACCAATTGCCGCATTATCAATTACTAATTGTTAATTATTAATTGAATTATCCCACATATTCATATCCCAGTCCGTTAACGGTATTTTTAATTACATCTAAATTGATATTTTTACCTTTAATAAATACTTTTTTCTGTTCTAGATTTACTTCAACAAATTCAATGTTTTCAAGAGCTGAAAGGTTTTTTTCCACATTATTTTTGCAGTGATTGCAGTTCATTCCGTTTACTGTAATAACTTTTTCGTTCATATCATTCTTTTTTTTAATTTCTCTGTTTTGATGAATATATTTTTGAATATAGCCGTTAAGGATTAACAATAGCAGTAGAATACTGCTTCCCCATTGCAGCCATTCGGGCATATGCCAATGGGCATGATGTCCTGTTACTTGTTGAGCCAAAGCTCCCAGACTGAACCATTCACGGGGTAAAAAACTATCGATAAATAATCCGAATAAAACTGCTCCGGAAACAATAGATATTAAATAAAACCACATGGTTTTTTTACCCAAAACTTTATTTAATACGGTAATGGTTGCAGCATTGGTCGCAGGACCTGCCATTAAAAATACCAGTGCCGCTCCGGGCGATAATCCTTTCATTAATAGAACTGCTGCAATGGGCACCGATGAAGTGGCACAAATATAAAGCGGGATAGAGGCAAGTAAAATAATCAATATGCCAAATAGATCGCTGCTGATATATTGTGTGAAAAAATCATCGGGAATGACTACCGAAATAAATGCAGCCAGCAACAAACCTATAATTAGCCATTTTGAAATATCCTGTAAAAAATCGACAAAAGCATATTTAAACATGATGTATAGCTTAGAATGCTTTTTCTGTGGAACAGAACAGCTGCTATTTTCATTTGCTGCGTTTGTATTATCAGATATGGTATGGTCGAATTTGTTGGTAACAGCACCCCCGAATATTCCGGTGATTAATGCTGCAATAGGGCGGATAATAGCAAAGGGTAGTCCCAGCAGCGAATAGGTTACCAATATGGAATCAACGCCGGTCTGCGGAGTAGATATTAAAAAAGATACCGATGCTCCTTTACTTGCACCATTTTTATAAAACGACATTCCGGTGGGAATAACTCCGCACGAACATAACGGCAGAGGTATGCCGAGCAAAGCGGCGTAAAGTACCGATTTTGTATTTTTCTTCCCTAAATATTTGTCGATAAAGCTTTGAGGAAAAGCTATTTTTAATAATCCTGCAAAGAAAAACCCCAACAGCAGATAGGGCGACATTTCATTTAAAATGCCGATAAAATCGCTGATAAATTCTGTGATATAGTTTATCATTTTACTCTATTTTAGAAATGTTCTAAATTGATAAGGCAAATGTATTAAAATATCCAGATGTTTTAATGTGTAGAGGAGGTTTTTTTAGAAAATAGGAAAAAAATAATCCTCTCTTTGTATATTGTTCTCTATGTTTAATACATTTTATTCAGAGTGGTTTATACTGCATTAACTTCCGGTTCTAATTTAACGCCGAATTTAACCAGTACTGATTTACGAATGGCATTTGCCAGCTGTAAAATTTCAGCACCAGTGCCGCTGCCGTAATTGACCAGCACCAATGCCTGTTTATCATATACTCCAACATTTCCCATGCGTTTTCCTTTCCAGCCGCACTGCTCAATCAGCCAGCCGGCGGCTAATTTCACCTGCTGGTCGTTAATAATATATTGAGGCATGCCGTGAAATTGCTGAGCTAATTTTTCTGCGGTTTGTTTATCTACCACGGGATTTTTAAAGAAACTTCCGGCATTACCCAAAATTTCAGGATCGGGGAGTTTACTTTCTCTTATTTTGATAACTACTTTTCGGATATTCTCTAAATTAATGGTATCGTATTGTTTCAGTTCTTCTTTAATTGTGCCGTAGCTGATTTGGTATTTTGGCTGCTTCTGCAGTCGAAAATTGACATGTGTAATAACGAACAGATTTTTGTAATCGGTTTTAAATATGGAATTGCGATAGCCGAATTCACACTGTGTATTGCTAATGGTAATCAGCTGCTTATTTTCTAACGATACCGCCTCTACACTTTCAATGGTATCTTTAGCTTCTACACCGTAAGCACCGATATTCTGAACGGGAGCAGCACCTGCAACTCCGGGAATAAGCGACAAATTTTCAACGCCTCCATATCCGTTTTTTACGCTCCAAGCCACAAAATCGTCCCAGTTATGGTTAGCCCCTACACGTACCAATACCGATTGTTTATCTTCTGAAATAATTTTAATGCCCTGCATGGCAGGATACAGAATTAAACCATCGTAATCGTCGGTAAAAAGCAGATTGCTGCCGCCGCCTATGGTCATATATTCCGAATTAATAATATCGTTCTGCTGTAATAAGTTACAAAGTTCGGCAGGGTCATCAAATTCGAAAAAGTAGCGTGCTTTGGCACGAATACCAAATGTGTTATATTGAGTTAAGTCGTAGTTTTCGTGTAATTTCCACATTTATTTAATGCTTTATGATAATTTGCTTTTTAATGCTGCTGCAAAGTTATAAATATCTTCTTCGGTAGTATCGAAAGAACAGAGCCAGCGCACTTCGCCGCGATTTTCGTTCCATTCCCAAAAGAAATATTCCTGCTGCAAAGGTGCAATTTTATTTTTAGGAATAACAGCCCATACTCCGTTTGCTTCTACTTTCTGCGTAATTTTTACCTGAGGTATTTTTTCCACCTCTTTTTTTAAAAGCTGTGCCATTTTATTGGCATGCTGTGCAGACCGCAGCCATAAATCATTACTGAGCAGTGCTGTAAATTGAGCTGCTATAAATCGCATTTTAGAATACAGCTGCATATTTTGTTTGCGTATATATTTGGTATATTTTGCCAAATCCGGATTAAAAAATATAACTGCTTCGCCAAACATCATTCCGTTTTTGGTGCCGCCAAAGCTTAAAACATCAACACTGGCATTGGTTGTAATTTCTTTTATATCAATATTTAAACTTGCTACTGCATTAGCTATTCTTGCTCCATCAATATGCACATACATATTGTGCCTGTGTGCTAAATCACATATGGCTTTTATTTCTTCGGGGGTATATACTGTTCCAAGTTCTGTACTCTGCGTAATGGATATTACTTTAGGCTGAGAATGATGTTCTGTGCCGAATCCGTGTAAATGGGGTTGTATCAGTTCTGGTGTTAATTTACCGTTAGAGGTAGCAACGGGAATAATTTTGCAGCCTGTAATTTTTTCCGGAGCTCCGCATTCGTCTACCATTATGTGTGCAGAATCTGCACATATAACAGAATGAAACGATTGAGTTAAAGCAGATAAAGCAATAATATTAGCTCCTGTTCCATTAAAAGCAAAATAAATATCGATGTTATCACCCAATAGAGCTTTGAATTTGTTTTTTGCTTCAGTGCAGTAATGATCATCACCATAGGCTTTTACATGTCCTTTATTGGCTTTGTTTAGTGCTTCCATTATTTCGGGAAGTACACCCGAGAAGTTATCACTTCCAAATCCTCTTTTATGCATTTGTTTTTTATTGACCGTTATTCTTTGTAATAATCCTGCAGTAGTTTCATGGTATTTTTGTAAGCCCAGTCCTGGTCGATAACGGGATGTTTGCTTAAATATTTGGTAACTTTGTTTACCAATTCAACTATTTCGTTATACTCTTTTGTGTTTTTCATATAGTTATGCGATTTGCCGATATACACATTTGGTCTTTTTTCAACAACAGGACCAACATTTACCCAATTGTCTGTAATGGTAAAAATAATACGAGCCTTCGGTTCAATATCTGTGCTGCCTAAAATAACATCGCCGTCTTTATTTAAACTCCAAAAATATTTATCTGTATGTTTTAATAATTCTTTAAGCATAATTTTAAGTATTAGTTTGTAAAATGCTTTGTGATGCTAAAAATAGTGAACTTTTTTTATTGCATCCAATAAAAAAGGCTTTTTTATTAAAAGAAATGTAGACTTCTTAGTTTATAAAATTGTTATAATTATGGATATCCCTTTTTTCCTTTTGGGGAAGAAAAGTATACTAATTCTCTTTTGTGTAAATTTAATTATAAAGGGGGACTACTCTCGTAGTAGTAATTTATCAATTCGTAATTGTGTTTTCAAACGATTGTAGGCATTTTTTTTTGTTTTAATCGTTTTAGCTTCTCTTTTTTTATGGTATATTAAGGGGTAATGTTTATCTTAGCCGATAAATTTATGATAAAAGTTATTGTTTTGTATCTGCTCTTTTTAATTAAAAGAGATATATGGTATGAGATAATAATTTGAAGATAATAACTAAATAATAATAATATGAAAAAAGTTGCATTAGGAATTGATATTGGGGGAACGAATACTGTATTTGGATTTATTGACAGCGAAGGAGCTTGTTTAGGAACAGGGAATATTCCTACGCAAACTCACGAAGATTTTAACGATTATCTAAAAGAGCTGTTTGATGCTGTGGAGCAGAAAAAATCAGAAAACAGCGAAGAATTAACCAATGATGCTAATGCCGCAGCAATGGGGGAGAAAGTATTTGGCGCTGCTAAGTTTTTAGATAATTTTATTGTGATAACCCTGGGTACAGGTTTGGGGAGCGGTATTGTGGTGAATGGTCAGTTGTTATACGGGCATGATGGTTTTGCCGGCGAAGTAGGACATATTATTGTACGAAAAAGCGGTCGTGAATGCGGTTGCGGTAGAAAAGGTTGCTTGGAAACTTATGTTTCGGCTACCGGAGTAAAGCGTACTGTTTATAAATTGTTGGCACGTCATTTAGGCGATAGCGAACTTCGTAAAGTGCCTTATACAGATTTAACGGCAAAACGGGTTGCTGAAGCAGCCAATCGTGGCGATGCTATTGCAAAAGAGACTTTCTCTTATACTGCAAAAATGTTGGGAGAAGTGTTGGCTAATGTAGTGGCAGTAACAAGTCCGTCGGCAATATTCTTATTTGGAGGTTTAACCAAAGCCGGAGATATTTTATTCGATCCTGTTCGTGAAACACTGGAGAAAAAATTATTATCCATTTATAAAGGTAAAGTTAAGGTATTACCTTCAGGAATTAAAGATAATGCGGCTGTACTTGGTGCAGCAGCATTAATTTGGAATAGGAACTAATTTTGAGGTTCTCCATAGACATAAAAAAAGCTGTTTCTATTTTTTAGGACAGCTTTTTTATTCGTATCGTTCAATAATTACAAGAGTTCTATCATCGTCGAATTTGGTAATGTTGTGTGATTTTTGAATGGAACTATCAATAGCTTTGGGTTTGACTTTTTTAGCAACACGATATTTATACAGAGCTTCGAAAAGAGCTTGTTCTCCAATCATATTGTTTTTGTTATTATCGATAGCCTCGCTGTAACCATCGGTGTATAAAGCCAATTTGTCACCTTTTTTAAAAGAAACCGTTAAACTACGATATTCTGCATCGGGAATTACGCCCAATAATGTTCCTAAAATATTTAATTGTGACATTCCATCCTCTTTTTGACGATAGATATAGGGACGAAGACCTCCGGCCGATGCAACACTAACTTTATTTGATTTAGTACAGATACCTACAACATTCAGGGTGGTAAATACTTCTGTTAACTGCATATCCTTCAAAACATATTGATTAATAATATACAATAATTTTCCTGGTTGATGAACAAAATCAATTTCCTGTTGTTTCAAAAAGAAGTTAATGGTACTGCGAATGTAAGCGATATATGCAGAAACAAAAAACCATGCATCCCATTTTTTTCCCATAATATCACCCATAATAATAATTTTTGATGTGGGAGTAACTTCAATAACTTCGTAATAGTCTCCTCCCGGAAGTTTATTATATGCTTCGTGTAAAATGTGGATGCCATAATTGTTAAAATCTTCGGCATATTCGTTATTAAAGCGGATAGGAGAGCGTTTAGCTGCAGTATTTAAGGCATTGATATACTTGTTTTTTAAGTCTATTTCACGTTGTATACTGGCATTTATTTGATGTAATAGTAATTCTCTTTTTAGCTGTTTGGAGATAAATGTGCTGCTTTTAAACTGTAAAAGTTTCGAACTGATTGGTTCATAATTCATGTCTTCAACAAGAAAAATAATGGGAAGTTCTTTGTCAATTAAGTTTTTTACTTTTTCTCTGGTATGAGTAATCCATTCTGCTGAATTATCAACTATCAGTCCCCATATATGTCCTTCTTGAAGTTGTTTAAAAAGGTCGGATTCGTTAAACACTATTTGAATATCCGTGAGGATATCTTGTTGTAACAATGAAAATGTAAATTTAGGGTTTGCACAATAAATTACTGTCCCTTTTTTATAGCTTACATCACTTTTCTGAGCTTCGCTGATGATATCTCTGCGCAAAAATGCTCTTCTCAGATGTGCATTTATTTTCGATAAAAATAGTTTTTGTTGTATAGGTTTACTAATAAAATCATCGGCTCCGGCATTTATGTTTTTACTGGAAACTTCTTCTTCGCTGTTGGCCGACAACATAACTATTGGTACATACTTATATTCAGCAGTAGAGCGGAAATATTGTACCAACTCACTTCCGCTCATGGAAGGCATGTATAAATCAGAAATAATTAAGTCGAAATGTACCTTTTTTGACTTTTTTAAAGCCTCTTCGCCACTGCTTACAAGGGTTAGACGACAACCAGAATTTATCAGCATAAATTCAATCTGTTTTAAGATCAGCTTGTCATCATCTATAACCAGTATATGTGGCGTTGACTTTATCATTTATGTTGTTCCTTCTTGGAAAAACTATTTATACATGAACTATAATCATCAAAAATATCAAAAATAGAATCTAACTGCATTAATTTAATCAATTCCATTACTTTAGCATCGATATTGCAAAGTTTAATAACACTATTGTGTTGTTTTGATGTTTTTAATGCCGATAATAAAGCACCAAATCCCGAGCTGTCAACAAAGCGTATTTCGTTACAATCAACAACTAAGCACGATTCTGGTTGTGTTAACACTTCGTTCATTTTTTCTTTAGCAAGTTCTGCATTTAAAGCATAAAGTCTATCGGTTTCGTCAAACTTCATTACTGTAACCGATTCAATATTTTTACATTCAATATTCATAATTAAGTAGATCTAAAGTTGATTTTGTATTAATTCTAATTCTTTTACAGCCAATGGATAATCTGATAAAAATTGTGTTACTATCGGTTTTAATTTTATTAAATTAATATCCGATTTTTTTTCATCTTTTATTTCAAGCCACCGTTTTTCTTCTTCAAGAGTTAAGGCGATACCACTGTCTATTTTTTGTTGTAACAATAGTCTTGCGTTTCCCTTCGATAAATGTTCTATTTGGTTCAATTTATTTCCTAAATCTTCCATTCCCATGGTGCGAACTGATGATTTTGCTTTGTGAGCAATAGCTCCTAATTTATCCCAATTCTTGTTTTTAAAATCATTAGTTATTGAAATAATAAACTCTTTAGATTGTTCTATGAATATGTTTATTAATTCATTAAGGATGTTTTTATCATCTCCTGAAATCTCGTATAATAAAGATAAATTAGTTATGTGCTTTTGTGCTGTCATCAGTATTGTTAAATTCTATATCCTTTTAATAGATCAATTAAGATGCAAAACTAGGACGCAATATTAATAAAAAAAAATTAAAATATCTATAATAATAACTGTTAAACACGTATAGAAAAGAGAAATTTCTTTATTCTTTTTTTGAAAATAGATTTTTTATTCGCTGATATATTGATTTTCTCCGTTTCTTACGTTCTTTTCTGCGAGCTTTTCGTAGGGCTTTTTTCTGTTTTCGTGTTAATACTTTTTCTATCTTTCTTGAATATTCCGATTTTTTATCAGGTAAGAAATAGGGAATGTCTAATTGGTTAAGAATGTTTATCGCAGGTGCTTGTATGTCTGCTTTGGCAATTTGAGCATATTTGTTGTTATGTGATAATTTACGCATAAACCCGCCGTAAATGGGAAGAGCCATACTAGCTCCTTGTCCTAAAGCCAATGATCGGAAATGTACACGCATATCATCGGCACCAACCCATGCTCCGGCAACTAATTTTGAGTTATAGCCAACAAACCAACCATCAGCATGTGATTGAGTGGTGCCGGTTTTTCCAGCCAAAGGTTGTTCCAATCCGTAAATAGCACGCAGCGATTTTCCCGTTCCGCCTTTTATAACCCCTTGCAGCATATGATTAATGATGTCTGCTGTTTGCGGAGATATAATCCTTTTTCTTAATTTACGATCCGGTGTTAAATCAACTATTATATTTCCTTTGCTGTCTTCAATTTTCGCTAAATAGTAGGCTGGAACATAAGTCCCTCTATTTGCTAATGTTGCATAGGCTTGAATAATTTCCAAAAGTGAAATATTGGCTGTTCCCAATGCCAGCGATGGCACTTTGGGTAATGGACTGGTTATTCCCATATTTTCAGCCATTGTTATTGTGCTGCCTATACCTGTTTGCAGCAGTACTTCTACGGCAATGGTATTTACCGATTCGGCTAAAGCACCTTCCATACTGTAATATCCCTCGTATTGATTGTCTGCATTTCGGGGCGACCAATTATCGTAATTGTGATAAATTTTTCGGGAATTGGGAAGGTAATCGAAAGGCGAAATTCCTTCTTCAACAGCAGCAGTATAAACAATTGGTTTAAATACCGAACCCACCTGCCGTTCAGCTTTTACGTGGTCGTATTTAAAATAATTAAAATCTATGCCGCCAACCCATACTTTTATTTTTCCTGAGTTGGGTTCCATAGCAAGAAATCCGGTATTTAAAAATTGAATATAGTGGCGGATAGAATCCATTGGAGACATTTTTACATGTTTTTCGCCCTGCCAGGTAAATATTTTCATATCTACTTTAGTACTGAATATTTTATTAATCTCCCGGATGCTTTTTCCCTGCTTTTTTAATTTTCTATATCTTTCTGAATGGCGTTTGGCATCAGCAAGTAAAGTATTTTTGCCATTCCAGGGTTTGGTTTTGTTCCAATGTAGATAGAATAGATTTTGTAGTTTTTCGAGATGAGTTTTTACTGCTTGCTCGGCATAACGCTGCATTTGCGAATTAATGGTGGTTTTTATACGTAAACCATCGCGGTAGATATCGTAAAAACTGCCATCGCTTTTAGGATAATTGCGTAAAATTTTATTGGTCTCTATACGTATGCGTTCCCGTAAATAAGGAGCCAATCCGTTGTTTGGAGTTTGTCTGTTGTAATTCAAAACAAGAGGCTTTTTCTTTAATTGGCTGGTTTCTTTTGCATTCAAAAACCGGTATTTTTTCATTTGATGCAGTACCACATTCCGACGCATTAATGAGCGAGCTTTGTGTAATCGGGGATTATAGTGAGAAGGAGCCTTTAGCATACCTATCAACATAGCCGCTTCTTCGGTTTTTAAATTTGCTGCTGGTTTATTAAAAAAACGCCGAGAGGCACTTTCAATGCCATATACATTTTCTCCAAACGGAACAGTATTCAGATAGAGTTGCAATATTTCTCTCTTTTGGTATATTTTTTCCAGACGCGAAGCAATAATTGCCTCTTTTATTTTGCAAACCGGCATGGTTATCATACCATGATTTTTTCGGGGATAGAGATTTTTTGCCAACTGCTGACTTAGTGTGCTACCTCCTCCGGAATTTTTGTTTCTTAATAGCAGCGATTTTACCAATACTCTTAACATACTCCTCTGGTCAACACCCTGATGCTGGTAGAAGCGGGCATCTTCGGTGGCAATTAGCGCATTAACGGCATTGACTGGGATATCTTTGAATTTAATATTGGTGCGGTTTTCAGCATAAACACGTCCTAAAATAACACCATCTTCAGAATAGATTTCCGATGCATCTGCATTTTTGATATTTCTTAACGTATAATAGTCGGGAATAGGTTCCCAAAATCCCAGATAAACAGAAATGAACAGTAGTCCGGTAAAAATAGTTCCTAAAAGAAAAGCTAGTAAAATAAAGCCGATAATATATCGTTTTAAGGAGCGTTTTTTATTATTCTTCCGCTTCGTTGTTCTCTTTTTTTTCCGGGATGTATTTTTTCTTTTTTCTGCCATTGTATATTCTGAAAAATGAGGTGCGAAGTTAATTAAAAAACTCATTTTGTTTAAGAATATTGTATAAAATGTTTAAGGGAAGAAGAAATATAATTTTTATTGCTGTCTGTGGTTTGTTAAAAAGGAACATTGCTTTAGGGCAGTTTTAATTGTTTTTTGAAATAAATACGATAATAAGATTGATTATAATACCCTCTATCTGAGAAATTAAATTCAGATATAAATTTTTCGTTAAAACGACAGGATTTTATATTACCTTTGCGTAGTTTACAAGATACTATAAATGCAGATTTATTTGTTGTTGATAATTTAAAACATATTTGTATATATACAACGCTATGAATTTTGCATTTTTTAGAAAGTATTATTGTTTAATAAAATTATTGGGAAATAAGATGCTTAAAACATTGCGGAAAAATATTATGTTTCAATTTCTGATGTTGCTTTCCGTTGCTGCATTTACTGGTTTGCAAGGTTGGAGAACACTGTTTAATAATTTTGCAGTAGATACAGTTGGAATTAATGGTTTTCAAGTGGGAGTTATTCAATCTGTGCGAGAAATTCCC
>PDWJ01005120.1_pt1 | contig 10986 bp, 9 predicted proteins | sample 1430881 | NCBI WGS metagenome assembly PDWJ01 (sample SAMN01162460, study PRJNA174530) | Oral metagenome, whole genome shotgun sequencing project. | biome: Marine environment; feature: Marine mammal; material: Swab sample of the gingival sulcus; isolation source: swab sample of gingival sulcus... | reverse complement strand
GTCATCGTATATCACAAGCAGATCCTTAAAGTCAAGATTATAGTAGTCGATAGCTTCTCTAACAGCTTCTCCACTCAGATTCATATATGTAGTAGGTTTGCACAATATTAAACTGCGTCCCTTAAACTTCTGTATTGCAATATTTGCATAACGTTCTTGTTTAAACGCTTCTACATTATTGTCTGCCAAGTTATCAATTACCTTAAACCCTATGTTATGGCGTGTATTATTGTATTTTTCACCAATATTACCTAATCCTACAATTAAATACTTCATCTGCTTATTTTTTAAGTTGGAAGTTGTAAGTTTTATTTTCCGTCTTCCGTCTTCCGTCTTCCAACTTCTGTCTTCCAACTTCCGTCTTCCGTCTTCCGTCTTCGGTCTTCCGTCTTACAACCTCCATCTTCCAACTAAAAAAGCACCTCATATAGTTTACATATTGAGATGCTTTTAAATGTATTATATTTTTATACTCTTTAAAGAATAGTCTGCTATTCAGCAGATTCTTCACTTGCTTCTTCTTCTCCTTCTTCGCCTTCAGCTGCTTCAGCACCGGCCATACCTTTAGCGGCTCTTGTAAGCTTAACTGATGCTATTACTGTGTTATTAGAGTTAAGTATTTCAATATTTTCAAACGATACGTCTCCAACTTTTATTGATTTTCCTAATGCTAATTTTGTTACATCAACATCTAAAGTATCAGGCAAATATTTTGGTAAAGCCTTAACTTTTAATTTTCTGTTAAGAGTTTGTAGTTTACCACCGGCTTTTACACCTATTGCTAAACCGTTAAGAGTAACAGGAACACTTATTTCAACTGCTTTATCTTCAAATATCTCTAAAAAGTCAATGTGCAATATAGCATCCGTTACAGGGTGAAATTGTAAGTCCTTAACTATTGCTTTATGCGCTTTACCGTCTAATGACAAATCAACAAGATAAACATGAGGTGTGTATACCAAATCTCTAAGGTCTTTACTCAATACCGAAAAATGAATATTCTTTTCTCCTCCGTATAATACACATGGTACTTTTTCTTCTCTTCTTAGCTGTTTACTGTTTTTTTTACCTGTTGCTTCTCTAACAACTCCTTGTAATTCAACTGATTTCATTGTATCTCTTATTTATGTGCTACTTAGTTTACTGCTGCAAACTCCATCACACGTTTATAAATATGGTTTTAAAAATGGCTGCAAAGTTATATCTTTTTAACTATAAATCAAAAAAATACTGTTATAATTTTATTAAAAAGGAGTCTTTGTAGGGTTATATTTTTTTTGCGTAAAATTTTACGACCTTCTGTTGTTTTCTTGCGAATATTATATAATAAAATTGGAACTTATTGATTGATAATTGTATATCTTATCAATAACATCGGCAAATATATCGGCAATTGGAAGCACTTTTATCTTCCCTGTTTCTTTTACCGATGGAATAGTATCTGTAACTACAACTTGGGTAAGTGCTGAATTTTCTATCCTTTCATAGGCAGGTCCCGACAACACGGCATGTGTAGCAAATGCTCTGACACTTCTTGCTCCCTGTTCTTTAATTATATTAGCCGCTTTTGATAATGTCCCTGCGGTATCAATCATATCGTCAAGAATAATTACATTTTTATCTTTTATATCACCTATAACTTTCATTTCACCCACAACATTGGCTTTCTCTCTTGATTTATACGATATAACCATTGGTGCTTTCAAAAATTTGGCGTAAGAATTTGCTCTCTTACTACCTCCCATATCAGGAGATGCTATTGCTAAGTTTTCCAGATTCATTTTTGCTATATATGGCAGAAAAATTGCGGAGGCGTAAAGATGGTCTACGGGAGTATCAAAAAATCCTTGTATTTGGTCGGCATGCAAGTCCATTGTAACAACTCTGTCTACACCTGCCGCTTGCAACAAGTTTGCAACCATTTTGGCTCCTATTGAAACGCGGGGTTTGTCTTTTCTGTCCTGACGAGCAAAACCAAAATAAGGAATTACCGCCACAATTTTATATGCCGATGCTCTACGTGCGGCGTCAATCATCAACAATAACTCAAATAAGTTATCAGTGGGCATATTTGTTGATTGAACTATAAATACGAAATTTCCTCTTACTGTCTCTTCGTAGCACGGTTGAAATTCGCCATCACTAAATTTTAAATATGATGTTTTTCCTAATTCCACGCCGTATTTATGGGCAATGCTTTTTGCAATTTCTCTACTGTTTTGTCCTGCAAAAATTTTAATGGGTGATTTCATTGTGGTTAATGTGTTAATTCGCTAATATGTTAATTGTTTTTTTCTGAGGCAACTTGTTTTTTTATATAATAAATTATGCCTTTGTGTTTTTTAAACTTTTATATTGAATTCATTTAAACTTTTTCTATTCCTTAAAAATCGACTAAAATTTATTAATATTTCGTTAATTTTTCTTAGGCAGCATCACTATGCGCTTCAAAAAGACCATTATCTGAATAAATTTTCGTTCATTTTCAGTCAAAAATCAAAAGTTTGAATGAGTTCATTAAAAACAATAAACGAGAGTACAAAACTACTAAAAATATTTTTTCATAGGTATAATCTTTTTAACAATTATTTAACAACAAAAATCATACTAAAAAAAATAATTGTACAAATGTTTTAAATCAGCAGCTTTGGGCTTCTAAGTTTTGGCTATATTCAGAGTATTTTTACCAATTTATTTTTAAATTGTCCATCATTATATAAGTATCAAATTTAGAGGGAGTTTTCCCTCCTATATATGTATCTAACCACACAGATTTAATATGAACCGAACTATCATTCCTAAATCTCCACAAATTAGAAGTGTATATCTCATTCCCGTCAATTTGAAAACTTAATACGCCATTGTTTTTGCCTACTTCATTCATTTTAATATAGAGTTTGAAAGTGTAGGTTTGTTCCCTATTAAGAGAAAAATCGGTCAATATGGTTGTGCCATATTTACTTTTCATCCCGGGGTGATAAACATATAATCCGATTGGAATTTTACCCTCATTGTTTTCGCATCCATGCGCTATTCTTACCGACCAACTGTTTTGAGTGGTAACTTTTTTGCCGCCCCAACCTGCACTATGGTCATAAATACCCTCAAAACCTGAAAATTTGCCTGCTTGGTTAGCTGCTCCGTTTTTCTGGAAATTAGCTGCCAAACGTATTGTAAATTCTATCTCTGCCTCATTTGGTTCTCCTCCATGATGCTTAAACCAAAATTTTCGTCCTAAACCTTTATGTTTACCTGCTTTAATAGGTGATTTTAACTGTTCGTTTTCAATATGAGAAGGGTCTTCTCCAAACGAGGGCAAATCATCTAATTGGCTTAAATCACTAAAATCAAACTCTCGATGATAATTATTTAATCCGTAAAGTCCTGTGTCAAATTTAGGAGTGTTGATTTTACATCCGAATACAGATAGTAAAAATAGTAATACGTATATGTTGAGATTCATATGTTTATCTTTATAAACTATAGATAATTAGTGGGTGGCGATAGGTGATTGGCTCACGATTAATATTATTTCATTACTTGTCATCATTATGCCTTTGTGTGTATTAAACAGTTATGGGTGTTTTATCTGATTGTTATAAGTATTTGTGCTTTAGAGTTTTGGCTTTTATTACTGTTGATAACGCTAATAATATTGTACAAACTAAGCTAGTAAAGCTGTGATTTTATGCTTTGTGATACCTCTGAATTATTTAAGTCTTCTATATAGTCTAATAATTCTATACGCCCCTGTTTTGTTGTGGAACTGGTTACAAAATATTCAGGAGCATAATCCCATATTTCAAGCATTTTGTTTATGTACTTATTTGTATTAGTCTCCAATTTTCCTTTGCCTAATTTATCAGCCTTAGTAAAAACTATACTAAACGGCAACTGATTAATGGTGAGATTATACATAAAATCCATATCTATTTTTTGTGCTTCATGGCGAACATCTATTAATACAAATATGCATACCAAATTTTGACGTTTCATCAAATACTCTTTGATGAATCCTGCCCAAATATTTCTTGTTTGTCGTGATGTCTTGGCATATCCATATCCGGGCAAATCTACCAAATACCAATCATCGTTAATTAAAAAATGATTAATTAACTGTGTCTTTCCCGGCTTATTGGATGTTTTTGCTAATTTTTTATTGTTGGTAAGCATATTTATTAATGATGACTTTCCCACATTAGACCTTCCTATAAAAGCATATTCGGGCATATTTGCCTTCGGACACTTATTTACCTCTGTATTGCTTGTTAAAAATTCTGCTTTTTTTATTATCATTTTATTGTTGTTACTGTTTTTAAACATTATCAATTATCAACTATCAATTGTCAATTATTATATCGTCCCTATATCTAATTAGTTTTGCTTTTAAATTCAATGTCAATATGCTTAAAGCCAATAAGATAAAAGAAATTTTCGATTGTTTTTACAGCTGATTTTCGAGCATTAATTAATAATCCTTTTTTGATACCCTCTTCCTTTAATTCAACCTTGCATTTATGCTTTAATTCATTAACCTCTTTGTCGGTAAAATTATTATTGGTGAATATACTGCCTGTTTTTTCTATAAAAACCTCAAAGCCTTTAATTTGCTTATCTTGTGTATATATAAACCAAGGGTTAATATCTGCGTTTAATATTACAGGTTCAGGTAATAATATTTTAATACTCGATTCGTTATCCGTATTTATTATTATATCTTTTGCCGATATATTATGTAGGTCTACCCCTGCTTTTACCCAACCTCTTCCGATATATACCAAATTTCTTTCTTTGCGACTTTCCCAATATGCCGACCTCTTTTTTCTATATTGCTCTTCTACTACTTCAAATCTGCTGCTTGCATCTTTCAGTTCTTTATTGCGTGCTTTAAGACTATTACGCAGTTTTTCCAACTGTTTATTTAATTTCCTCTTCTTCTTTCTGCTGCTTACCTCTGATAATTGCTGTATTATATCTTGTTCAGCTTCTTTAAATTCATTTAATTTTAATATATAATCATTTAGCATATCTCCATAACGCTCTCGCTCTCGGTTATATTCTTGCTCTTTATCGGTTTGCTCTCCAAATCTTTTCATATATATTTCAAGCCCACTGTAATTTTTGTAAAATATCGAAGGATTGGAAAGTATAGAATCTTTGTGAGACACTATAATATCATCATAAACCTCATTTATATCGGCATATACTTCGCCATAAAATTCGGCTGTTGTTAATTCGCCTATTTCTTTAATTTTTTCAACAACAACGGGAGTATCACTGATTTCCAATTGTTTTTTGCTGAATATGTTAAATGATTTAGGTAGAAAATTTAAACCTGCAAGAACAAAATATAGTATAATTATTGCAAAAATAAACCAGTATTTTTTTAAGAAATTTAATATATGTATCATGTAATTTAATTTTTTTGTTGCAGTAAAAGTTCTTTTAAGTCTTTTAATAGGTCTTTGTCTTGATATAGTAGTTCGTCTCTATTAGTTTTGAAATCTATATAGACCTCCTGAAAGCCCGAAAGCTGTAAAACTTTGGTCAATATTGTTATTGCATTTTTCTGAGCTGTTTTTATTATACCAAGATTTTTGATATTATTTCTAATATCTATTTCTCCTTGTCTGTATAATTCATCTTTTTGTTTTACGCCAATAGAGTTCCATTTTAAAATCGCATTATTGTCCGAATACCTTTTTATAACCTTAAATCCCTCGGCAGGATAAGAAAAATTAATAATTTCAACAGGAGGCAGTTTTATTGATATGCGTTTGCCTTCTATTTTAATATCATCTTCATGTAGTTTTGCCAAATCAATCCCTACTTTTATAGACGCTTCCGTTTCAGCAAAGAAATAAGCATCTTTTGCAAACCAATTTTCATCTTTTGCAGATATTATTTTACTAACTACATATTCTACTGTTGCTAATTTAGAAGAATTTTTCAGTTTGCTTATAACCATTGTTCTATCAGGCTCCGTGTTGCAAGATACACTTATCAGTACAACCAAAGCTGTGAATAATAACAATATTTTACGATACAGAATATACATATTTTAAAGTATTTTTATAGTTAATCACATGAGTGATAGGTGATGAGCGATAGGTGATATTTTCATTATCAATTACCAATTATCAATTATCCATTATCAATTATCCATTATCAATTATCCATTATCAACTATCAACTATCAATTAATCTCCTCTATTTGCTGTTTTAGTTTGTTATATGTTGATTTTGACACAGTTGTTAAAGGCAATCGCATATAATCTTTTATTATATCTAATATTTTCAATGCAGCTTTAGCTCCTGCGGGGTTTCCTTCAACAAATAAGGTGTTCATTATACCCAATAACTTATGCTGTAAGCTTAGTGCACTTTTATAATCCCCTTTTAGTGCCATATTTATCATTTGCGAAAATTCTTTTGGAAAAACATTTGCAACAACAGATATAACACCTTCTACTCCTACTGAAATCAGGGGTAAAGTAAGCATGTCATCTCCCGAAAGCACCACAAAATCTTTTGGTTTATCCTTTACAATAGTCATTATTTGTTCAAAATTGCCTGATGCTTCTTTTACTGCAACAATATTGTCAAAATCATGAGCCAGTTTTAAGGTTGTTTCTGCTGCTATATTGCATGAGGTTCTGCCGGGTACATTATAAAGAATAATGGGAATAGGGCTAACTAAAGACAAAGCCTTATAATGCTCATATATACCTTTCTGTGTAGGTTTGTTATATGCCGGAGCAACTGATAAAATAGCGTCAATGCCTTCAAAATTATAATTTTTAACCTCTTTTAAAAGCTGCATAGTATTGTTGCCGCCAAATCCTGCAATTATAGGGAATCGCCCTTCGGAAAATTCTATTGCACAATTTAAAACAGCCTGTTTTTCGTCTTTATTCAGTGTTGCAGATTCACCTGTTGTTCCTAAAACTACCAAATAATCTACGCCATTTTTGGTGGTATGTTCCAATAATTTTTCAAATGAACTAAAGTCTATGCTCGTATCTTTTCTAAAAGGCGTTACTAACGCAACTCCCGTCCCTTTTAGTTTATTTTGTAAATTCATATATCTGTGTTTTTTGAGTTGTACAGTCGAAAATGGGAAGAATAATCAATCATTCTTCCCACTTCAATCTCCATTTATGTTATATATGTTTTTATATAATTATTCTGTTATCTCATCGCCGCTTGGCATATTTAAACTTTCAATTTTTGACTTAACATTACTTATAAAAACAGAGGAAGATAAATCACTGTTTTCAACAATCTCTTGTAAAGCATTTACTTGTTTTTCAGTGTCTTTTTTACCCAATGCTCTGGCAAATAAAATGGCTACAGTTACATCAACTTTGTTATCGGTTAGTTTATCTTTTTTAACCCAACCGCTTTTATACCATTTACTTGCTCTGTCAATACCTTTAACTCTTGCCCAATCGTCTTTCTCCTCTACAACAACTACGTATTGTAATCTATCAAATTCATTTTTGCTTGCCGAGAGAATATCGGGTCTTTTGTACAATTTTGAAGTTCCTGTAAACGCGTGTGAAACGCCATTCACTGCAACAAACCTATGAGCCATCCAACCTGTGTTACCATCGGCTAAACGTACTTTTATGTACTCAACTGGTTTTTTAGCACTACTATCTGCTTTTTTCTCGCCTAAATAAGTAGCTTCTTCACCTAAATACAAAGTTGTTATGTATTTACCTTTTGCGGAGGGCTCCTTTCTAACAGATATTGCGCTCCATAAACATACGGCAGGTGCTTCTTCGTTGGTAGATATAGCAACTTCATTGTCGTTGCTATCTTTGGTTTCATTATTTGTGCCTTTATTATTTGTGTCATCTCCACAAGAAACAACAAACACAAATAGCCCCATTAAAACTAATAATTTTGCTAATTGATTTACAATACTTTTCATGATAAAATTTTTAAGTTAATAAATTAAAAACCGTAAAAGTAAAAATAAAGTTATAATTAATCAAATCTTTTTAGACTCAATACTTTGTTATATTTTAGTAATCACCTTATAATTATAGTTTTGTGAAACTAATGAATATTTGTCTATTTTCTTTGTTATCAGTAACCTAGTGATTTATTATTTGTTAGTCATTGTCAATTATCTTTGCTTTTTCTGCCGATTTTTTATTACTTTGCGGCAAATTTAATAAAAACCACAGTAATAGCATTATAAATGCTAATAATTAATTGCTAATTATTAATTACTAATTGAAAAGAGTATGTTTGACAATTTACAAGAACGACTTGAAAAATCCTTCAAACTGTTAAAAGGACAAGGTAAAATTACAGAGATAAATGTAGCGGAGACATTGAAAGATGTACGCAGGGCACTGTTAGATGCCGACGTTAATTTTAAAATAGCCAAAGATTTCACCAACCATGTAAAAGAGAAAGCCATGGGTGCCGATGTATTAACGGCAATAAAACCAAATGAATTGATGGTGAAGATAGTCCATGATGAATTGGCATTGTTAATGGGTGGTGAAAAAGTCGATATATCAATCAAGGGGAATCCCAGTGTTATATTAATTTCAGGTTTGCAAGGTTCAGGTAAAACAACCTTCTCAGGCAAACTTGCCAATATGCTGAAGACTAAAAAAGGAAAACGTCCGCTTTTGGTTGCGGGTGATGTATATCGTCCTGCTGCTATTGAGCAATTAAAAGTATTGGGAGAACAGATTGATGTTCCCGTATATTTTGAAGAAGATAATAAAAACCCTGTTAAGATTGCCAAAGCTGCAATAAAAGAAGCAAAGCTTAAAGGTCGTGATATTGTAATTGTCGATACTGCAGGTCGTTTGGCTATAGACGAGCAGATGATGAAGGAAATAGAGGAAGTTAAAAAAGCAATTACTCCTCAAGAAACATTGTTTGTAGTTGATTCAATGACAGGGCAAGATGCCGTTAATACTGCTAAAGAATTTAATGATAGACTAGATTTTGATGGTGTTGTACTTACAAAATTAGATGGTGATACACGTGGTGGAGCAGCATTATCAATACGCTCGGTGGTAAATAAACCAATAAAATTTGTTGGTACGGGCGAAAAAATGGAAGCAATAGATATATTCTACCCCGACAGAATGGCGGATAGGATATTGGGAATGGGTGATATAGTAAGTTTAGTTGAAAAAGCTCAAGAACAATTTGACGAAGAGCAAGCAAAGAAGCTGCAAAAGAAAATAGCCAAGAATCAATTTAATTTCAATGATTTTATGAGCCAAATACAACAGATAAAGAAGATGGGAAACATCAAAGATTTGGCAAGTATGATCCCCGGAGTAGGTAAAGCAATTAAGAATATGGATATAGATGACGACGCTTTTTCTGAAATAGAATCCATAATTCAATCTATGACGCCACTGGAGAGGGAAAAACCAAATGTTATAAATGGTAGTAGGCGAAAAAGAATTGCTGCCGGTTGCGGAAGAAGCATACAAGAAGTGAATAAGTTGATTAAACAATTTGATGAAACCCGCAAGATGATGAAGATGATGTCAGGTGGCAAAAATCTTTCAAGAATAATGAATAGTATGCAAATGGGAAGACGCAGATAGGTGTTGTAGAGACAGGGTATCACCCTGTCTCTACTATACCCAATACTCTGTCTCTATCCATACTCGACACCCTGTCTTTACGGAAAAATCCGATGCAACTGTTCGATAAGACGGTACAAAAATAGCAGTATATGTAAATAAGAGGTTATTTTAGTTGTCCGAAAACGCACAATATGTGTACGTTTTCGGACATTTTTATGGAAGTGTGGTTTCGCTTATTGTTGGTTAAGTGTTTGTTTTATAAGTGTTTATGTTGTATGGCATGACTTTTGAGTTACTGGCAAGTGTAATTGTTTTTCAAATATAGGTTAATAAAATAAAGGTAATAAGTCAAAAAAGTGTTACTCCAAAGTAATGAGGGGTGGCACTTTTTTTGTTTTACTATGATTGTGGATTTTTGAAAAAAAAATAAATAAATATATGCAACCTAATTTATAAAGCCTTAGTCTATAGAAATGTATGGTTGTGAACTTGTGGTATGCACTGTAAACCTAACTATTTCGGGTTAAGTCTGCATATTATTACATTGAATGATTTTTACCTAAAATAAACCTAAGAAATGGCAAGATTAAAATTATTGGCGATGTTCATATTAATCGTCTTTCAAACTTACGCGCAGAAACAATATCACTGGCGTCCGGCAGGAGAAAACCAAAACTGGAACTTTAACGATGGTACAAACTGGACAACTCAAGCCAATGGCATGGGAGAAGTTCATACAACACCACCAACATCTAATGATGATGTTTATTTTGACGATAACATTACCCAGCCCATTACCGTTACTTTTTCCAACAGGCAGGGAGCAATGCGTAGTTTACATTGTTCTGCTCAAGCAATGGTTACATTACAACAGGATTACGTTCATTTAAAAATTGCAGGAAATATTCAATTGAATGGTAATCTTCAAGTAAAAGGTTATCGTTCAGAAGTGCATTTTATAGATGCCGGTGATCCTGCGCAGGTATTGCCTGTTTCAACCATCGATTTGGGGACTGACAATCCGGTGACATTAGGTTATAAAATACGTTTCCGGAAAATATCAAATACAGTAGAACTAACAGGACACGATTTTAATATATATAATCCCGGTTTAAACGAAACAGGCTTTACTTATTTCTATGGTGGAGCTTCCTTTAAAACAAATGGTAAAAATGCTACAGTAGCAAGTTTTATGATGTTAAGTAGCGATATCGGCAGAACTATTGATTTACAAAACTCAACACTTACAATAGCTTACACTTCGCTTGATCAAGTTCCGGGATTAGGAGCGTTTTCTTATTTCAATTCCAGGAACACTACTTTTAATACGGATAAATGTAAGTTAGTTTGTAATAGTGCTTATCTTGGTTTCACGGGAGATTATTTGGGTTCAACACCTCCTCTTGTA
>PDWJ01012816.1_pt1 | contig 10991 bp, 14 predicted proteins | sample 1430881 | NCBI WGS metagenome assembly PDWJ01 (sample SAMN01162460, study PRJNA174530) | Oral metagenome, whole genome shotgun sequencing project. | biome: Marine environment; feature: Marine mammal; material: Swab sample of the gingival sulcus; isolation source: swab sample of gingival sulcus... | reverse complement strand
CCATCTGTTGCCGAACAACACCTGCCCGCCAAAATACCAGGCTGAGTATCATCAACCTCTGACCCACCATCCAGTACCGTCTCTACATCAATGACCAGCGATTCAATGGAAACCTGCTGACCTGGATGCTCAACAATAATGGAACCGGTTACGGGTCTCACAACCACAGTGGCAACTTCTGGATATTTTGCCAGAGTCTGTTCCAGCTCCCTGCAAACAGAGTCTCTTCTTCTTAGAGCAGGGAATTGTATTCTGGTTCGATACGGTTTTCTATGACGGACAAAGTATTTCATCTTGTCAACCATCACAACACAAAGGGACAAATTTGATCATCTGTCCCTGGTATAAAGAACCCGAAAAGAGAAGGTCTCAAACTACTTTGCTTCTGCCTGAGCTTCGGCTTTGGCATCTTCAAACTTTTCTTTCATTTCCTCAATACCGGTCTGGGCAGCAGCGGTAAGTTTGGAAACAGTTTTGACCACACCCTTCTGTACTGATTCGTTGGTCACCAGAAGAGTCACCGCGGCACCAAGCAAAGCCCCCTTCCAGAAGTTGGTGTCCTGAACATTCACCCCAAGAGTTGAAGCGGCCGGAAGGGTTGAGGTGGTCGCTGTTGGCTGCACTGGCTGCTGGTAAACAGGTTGGGCTTGCTGCTGGTAGTAATCTGCCATTTTTTTCTCCTTATTTTTGAATCCTTTTAACTTCCGTTAATCGTTACTTTTTCTATAAACTGTCTATTTTTTCCCAAGTAAATAACTCACTCCAGTAGCAGTTGCCAAGGTTACCGCAAGACCTGCAAAGCCTCCTGAAGTAAGATTTTTTGTTGCCAGAGTCGCTGCCGCCGCAGCCACTCCTCCTGCCGCTCCGCGGGTTAAGCTGTCAGTTACCGCTTCTCCCATGGTCATATCTCCATCCTGTATCTTGTGAAGATTGCCCCCCATGGTGCCAGTGCCCGCGACAATAACGCCCATCACTCCGGCAGCAACAACTTCTGAACTGATCAATGGCTGCTCTGCTGGCACAGAGAATTGCCCATATTGCTGAACCGGCAAAGCTTGCTGACCATTTGGTGGATATACTGTTACCTGTTGGTCATTTTGCTGAACAGGAGCGTACTGATGCAAAGGCTCAGTTTGTGGAATTGTCGTGCCGTAATGTACCGCATCGGTTGTTGTATATGTCTGATCCATTTTTTATTCCTTTTCCGTCTGAGTTGGTTGCGCAATATCCTCACTTTCCGCAGCTGAGCTTTCTGCCCCAGTCTTTTTACCGTCTTTTAAACCGGGAAACAGACCACCTAACGTTTTCCCCATCACCTCTTTTACCGGGTCACTGGTCAACAATACTGCTGCCGCAGCTCCAACCACCACCCCCTTCCACAGCTGATCATCCTGACTGGTGGTAGTGTATAAAGTTTTTACCACATCGGAAACGGATGCCTCGCCTTCGAGGAACTGTTCAACCGAATTGACAATCATCCCGTAACGCTGTTGGGCAGCCGCCTGTTCAGCCGCCAGCTGTTCAGGGCTTGGCTGTTGCTGAACATAAACCACATGCGGCTGAGCATACGGCTGCTGAGGCTGCTGGAACTGACCAACATAGACCAACTGACCGGTTTGGGGATCTATCGCATATCCTGGAGGAACCTGCTGCATTGTCTGTTGGGGTTGAACCGGCTGCTGCGGACTTACCTGTTCTGCCCCCTCTACACCAGGTTGTCCCCCCACACCTGTCGGCTGCTGGAATGTCTGGGTATTTTCAGGCTGTACAGGTTGCTCCGACGCAGCTCCTGTAGATGATACACCCCCATCAACCATATCCGCTCCCTGATGAAGGGTAGAATCCTTTTGCTCTTCCATACAGATCTCCTTACACTATGCTTCACTGAGAATATTTAAGAGTCTTTCTTTTACCTCTGTCCTGTTTCCCGGATTCTCACCGAGGGTTCCCACATCTTCCCATAACTGGAATGGCAGGACCTCGGAATCATAACTGATTATTACCGACAATGCCTTCTTATTAACCCGGTACTCAAGAATTCCAGGGATTTTATCTATAACCTCTCCCAAATCACTGGTATCTTCCTTGGCCAGTTTTCTGGCACCACTCCAACTGGCTTTAACCCTGATCCTGCCGGGAACATGATGGGCAATTTTCAAATACCGGGTATTGTCCAAAAACTTGTCTACAATCTCTTCATCGCTGTATTTTGTCATACTCATACCTGCAAGAATTACAAAAAACTCTTCCATCAGGAAAGTTCTTTGTTTTACTCTGCTCTCTTGTTCAATATTGCTCAACAATTATTCCTGTTCACCTGCTGTTTCAGCGGCACGAAGAACAAGATCCGCAGAAATATCTACCACATCCCGTACCGTTAAAAACAGCAGACGAGGGGCTTTAATTCCATAGGCCTTAAACGACCATTTAAATTTGAGAGATACATATAAATTGCCATCGTCCTTCGTCAAGACTAAAGTAATCGGCAGCTGTCGTCTAATCCCGACGAAATCAAGAATTCCAAGCACTGTGATCTGGTATTTCTGATCACCAACCTTCTTGAATTCCCGACATTCTGTCATCACGAAGGAAGATTCCTTGTTGGTGTCAAATTTAAAAAAATCCACCATGGCCTTATTTCTGTCATCATAGCCGGTATCGAAATACTGGTTTAATGCCAGAGCCTCAATATGGTTTATGGTCAGATTGTCAAAATCCACATCAAAGTAACCAGAAAGCCCTTCCACCGCCCACCCTTTGAAGGTGTGCATTGGAGCATAGGCAACAAAATCAACTCTGCTTTTATCGGTAATATCAAATTTCATATATTTATTCTCTTTCAATCATTTTTTAGTCTGTACCGTTTTCCTGCGAAACTCTTCCAACGACTGTGCTTATGACTTCTTTTCCTTTTTTTCGCACCATATTTCATCAGTTTCAGGATCTTTTTGACATTTTTTACAATATGCCAGCGGATCAACCGGAGGTTCCCATGACAACAGTCTGCTGGAATTGACCAAAATACCACCGGTGTGCATGATATGAATCATTCCTGCCATCACTGGAGACAAAATGCCAAGCATACCAAGAGCAGCTCCTATCAGATCAGTTGAGACGGCAAAATAGTGATTCTGGTCGATGACTGTCATCGTCTTATGGCTGAGATTTCTTACCTTCATCAAGCCTTCAAGATCAGAATCAGCAAGGGCAATGTCAGCGGCTTCCATTGCAACTTCAGCCCCACCCACACCCATGGCAACACCAACATCCGCCTTGGTTAAAGCAAGAGCATCATTGACACCATCACCAACCATAACAACCGATCTGCCTTGCTGCAGTTCATCAACCCGTGCCGCCTTCTGCTCGGGCATCAAATCAGCACGACAGTCATCAAAGGGGAAAACCTCCATCAAGGATTTAGCCACTTCAGGGTTATCTCCGGTCACCAGCTCAATTCTCTTTACCCCGTCACCTTTAAGACAGTGAAGCACCCTTACCGCTTCAGGTCTGACCGGATTGGCAATACCGAGCATCCCCTGTACCCGGCCATTTTTAGCGACATAAACCACAGTATTGCCCAATTGGCGCTGAGCCGCGGCCTTTTTACCAAACCAGCGAATATCAACTTGATGTTCTTCCATGAATTGTCGATTTCCAACCAGGATAACCGCATCACCTCCAACAGTACACAGCACTCCTCTGCCAGCCTTAAAATCACAAACGGCATGGCGCTCGGTCTCTATGCCCCTGGCCTGTGCTTCGGCAAGAATCGCCTTTGCCATCGGGTGCTGATTATGGGATTCGGCAGTTGCGGCCATAGTCAATATCGCATCTTCTGAAATACTTGGAGTTCTACCGATCACCGCTATTATTTCTGGCTGCTCCATGGTGAGAGTTCCGGTCTTATCAAAGCAGTACACATCGGCCTCACCAATTTTTTCAAGGTACAAACCTCCCTTTATCAGGATCGAATTTTTTGCCGCATTTGCAACTGAAGCGGTAACCGCTGAGGAAGCTGCCAAAACTGTCGCACAAGGACATGACATTACCAGCATAACGGTCAGTGCCCGCATCGGATCAAAGGTGAGGAAAAAGGTAACAGCAGTGGCTGCAAGCCCGATTCTCAACAATCTGGCAGCAAGCTGATCCGCCTTTTGCTCGACAGGAGCTTTGTTGCTCAGCGAATCTTCAACCATTTTAATGATATGCGCCAGATAAGTATCTTCCCCGGTCTTGACTGTTTTGACAAAAAGCACCCCCTGGCTGACAATGGTTCCAGCCCAGACTTCATCACCAATCTCGTGAAAGACCGCCTCTGAACGTCCATTAATAGATGCCTCATCAACCAACGCCTCACCATCGGTGACAATACCGTCTACCGGAATTTTCTCGCCGGTATGAACGGCAACGATATCATCTGGTAAAATTCTCGATACAGGGGTTTCAACCTCCATGCCATCAACCATCACGTAGGCATTTGCCGGTGCAACCTCAAGAATATCACGGATTGCCTTTCTCGATTTCTGGGCAACATAATCCTCGGTAAGCTCGGCAACATTGTATATCCAGATAATTTGTAAGGCAGAAAAAGCTTCCCCCATCAGAATGGTAGCTATGGAGCCAAAGGCAAGGAAGGGTTTTACCGTCACCTTTTCTTTTTCCAGGGTATCACTCACCGCTTCCTTTACAAGCGGCAGGGTGCCGGCAATGGCGGCGATACCAATCAGGCTGAACGGCGTCTGTAGAAGCGGCAATCTGAACAGCCATGTTCTCGCCGCGGAATAGGTCATGATAGCAGTCAGCCAACCAACTCTTCGTGCCTTCTGGGAGAAAGTCTGCCTGGCATCACAATCACAGGTATCGCAAAGTTTTTGAAAACCAGGGACAGGTTCAGCAGGTTCTGGATACGCGACCGGATGTACAACCTGGTTCAACACCTCGCGTAAAAGTACATTTACCGAAGTTGCCTGGGCATCAAAGAAAATAATAACCGAACCGGTGGCAAAACGGGTCTCCACCCGTCGCACCCCGACAGTTCTTCTCAAATGCTCACTCATCCAGTGAGAAGCTTTTGTCTTTCGCTGCAGCCCCTTCACCCTCACTCGCATCCTGCCGGGCATGGACTGTTTTATCCTGATCCCAAATTTTTTTAACAACGATCTATCTAGCCGAATTGTTGTATCCGGTCTTGCAGCATTCATAATTCAACCTTTTAATATCAATCAGTTACCTGACAGCCCATATTACAAACTTAGGGCTTTGAAAATTTATTGGCAGCAACAAACAGAAATCCAATGATTTTAAATACTTGACAGCCATATCGCGCTGTTTTATCATATACTCAGAAAACAAATACGAAACCTTTTTTATACGAGTTTTAAATATACACAAAGGAGAAATAAAATGCTTTACATTCCATTTACTACAAATCCTGTAGGCTGGGCTGTTCTCGGTATTGGCGGTTATCTTCTCTACAAACAGGGAAAGAAAAAAGGCGAAGAAGAAGCAGCCGCCTCTCAAATAATGGCAATCCCAGAACCTGTTGAAGAATGACCTACAGAGCCGGAAAAAAAGCCGGTCTGAAAGGCGAAGATCAGGCAGTACAGGAAAACCTTTTCGACCGTACTGTAAAAGGAACCATGAAAACTGCCTACAAAACAAAGATGAAGCTTGATGACTCACTGGCTTCCACCAGGGAGAAATATTCCGAAATGTGGAATGAAGCTCAAGCAGAAGTAGCAGACAACGCATAGACCGTCTACAATTCCTGCCCGGAAACCACCTGAAGATCCGCTTCAGTCCGGGCAGTTGTCTTGACAATGATTTGTGCCGCTTGAAACGGGGTCAGATACATTCGCAAACCGCCTGGACTGGAGACAGTAAGATGTTCCATGCTTGGGGCATGAATTTCCTGGGTCTGGGCAATTGATTCCAGCATAATCTCAGCCCCCACCGTTATCCCGTGCGTTATCAGATGCCGGGTTATTTTCTGACCACCAATAATTTCCTGTACCATAAAAGGTTTATTTCTCTTGGCAAAATAGAACTGGGTTGCCTCCTGTCCTTCGGTTTTCCCCCAGATTCTTGCCGCCTCTCCTTCGGAAAGACGGGTACGTTCCCGCCGATCGATTACGGTAATGTAATCCATATGCGGCAAACGGCGAACGAAGGTAAATTCTGCACCTTCGGTTAAACCAAAGCGGCTGAGTGCATTAACACAACCTCGTCCACAGGTCATGGCTTCCACATGCCCAGTTTCACCTCTTTCCATCTCCACCAACGTTTTTTTCACATCATCGTCGGTATGGATAAAAATCTTAATCGCCAGTCCGGCCGGAATAACAATCTCACCCAATTCGGCCCGAATGCGTACCGGATGGTAATTTATCTCTTCATCATGTTTGATCAAATGTCCGCCGGTGAATATTCCCAGCCGCTGAAGCCATGCGTTCAAGTGAGAATCTGTCACATCCAATACGGTGAGATCTTCGTTCACAGGAGCATCCTGTAATGATGTATACATTTTTTTCATCTATTTATCTCTATCTGATTCAGATTCCTGTTGTTCCGGGGATTCCAGCTCCAACACCTTTTTCTTTCCCCTGATGCCGGCATAGCCTAGAATGGACAGGGTGCTCATATTGTGTAGAAGCGCTGCTGTTACCGGCATAATCAACCCAAAGCTTGCCATGAGGAGAAAAACAGAATTTAATCCGACTGCGGCATAGAAAGAATGGGTAATGGTATCATGGCTGCGAAGAGCGATAATTCGACCATACAGCAATGGATACAAGTTGTCCTGCAACAGGATAACCTGTGCTGATTCCTTTGCCAGATCAGCTCCTTCCGGCAGACTGATACCAACATCTGCAGAAACCAGTGCCGGAGCATCGTTCACCCCGTCACCAATGAAACCAACGGTTCCGCCCTCCTGTTGCAATTCACTTACTATCCTCGCCTTGTCTTCAGGTTTGAGTTCCCACCGTACTTCGTCTATGGCTTCCAGCTCTGCTGCCAGAGCTTTAGCTGTCAGCTCAGCATCACCGGTGAGAATAACCAGTTTTTTAATACCAGCCTGCTTTAGCCCCTCAAGTACCGGCTTGACTTCCGGTCGCAGCTCATCTCGCAGGCCGATTATGCCGGCAAGCCTTCCTTCACTTGCCACATAAAGGATAGACTTCCCTTCCCGTTGCAGGGTTGCCACCTGTTGTTCCACGGCAGAGCAATCGACCTGCTCATCATCTTCGATAAAATGTCTTGATCCGACCAGAATGTTCTTGCCATCAATATACGCAGAAACACCATGGGCAACAATAAAGTCCACTTCACTGGTCGGAGGAAGTTCAAAGCCACGTTCTCTTGCTGCATTCACTACCGCATCAGCCACCGGATGGGAATAATGTTCCTCGGCACTTGCGGCTATGGTCAGTAACTGGGCGTCGGACATGCCAACACCATAAAGATCGGTAACCTGGAGTTTGCCTTTGGTCAACGTACCGGTCTTATCAAACACCAGGGTATCGATTCTTGCCAAACCGTCCATCGCCTGAGCACCTTTTAAAAGGACACCCTGTTTGGCAGCAGTATACATAGCAACTCTTACAGCCACCGGATTTGCAAGTTTAATTGCACAGGAATAATCAACCGTCAAAACTGCTGCTGCCTTGGTCAAATCTCTGGTAACAGCTAAGATACCGAGCCCAAGACCAAAAGTAACCGGAACCAGTTTATCGGCTAGATCATCACTCTTTTTCTGAGATTCCGATTCGAAGCGTAAGGAGTTCTCAAGGAAGGTCGAAATTCGTGCCATGGAGGTATCACCGCCAATCCTGGCAGCTTCAAAGACAATCCGTCCCTCCTCCACAACCGAGCCGGAAAGGACCTCTACTCCAGGCTCGACATGAACCGGAACCGATTCCCCGGTAATTGAGCTGGTATTGACCAGAGCTTCGCCACTGACAACCAGACCATCCAGAGGAATCATTTCACCAACCCCACAAATGACCCTGTCACCAATACGAACCTGATCGACAGCAACCTCAATCTCCTGACCATCAAGTTCTATCCAGACATTCTCCACCTGTGGTTTGAGCAGGCTTTTGAGAAGCCCTGTTGTCCTGTTTTCACTTACCTGCTCAAGATACTCACCTGCTGACAACAGAAAAACAATGCTGCTGGCAGCAAAATACTCACTCCGCACCAGACAAAAGAGCAGAGCTGCCCCATCAAGAACTTCAACCTTGACCCCTCGTGACCAGAGTGTGGTAATACCTTCCCAGATTACCGGCGCAGAAAATGCGATAGCGACTGGCGCAGCGATAAGCTTTGGTAGAACCAGCACCGACAGGGTAATGGCTCCGCGAAAGGCAAGAGACAGGATTGACTGCACGCCCTTCTCACGCCCATTGCCATTGAAGATTTCTTCGGGGAGATCATTTAAACCGATCAGGATCGAGTTTCTGGTTTCAGTTCGTCCATCATAGACAACGACCACCGAACCGGCACGGGTATTAACCCGGACATTCTCAACACCCGGAATGTTTTCAATACCTGCCTCAAAGTAATCGGGATCTATTCCCTCTTTTTTCAGGATTTTTGAACGAAGGCGGATACGATTTTCTATCTCGTGAACAATATTAAATGACGTTTTGGCAGCAGAAGGCACCGTCTAGCCCTCCACAGAATCGACACGGCAAAGCTCTTGCTTGCTTTTTTTCATCAACGTATCAATGGTATAACCCGCTCCCGCCAGAACTGCGGCGGCCAGCCCGACCTGCAAGGCAGTGCTTCGCGCAGTAGCATTGATAATAATGGTTGCCGCTGTTCCTTTTACAAGCCCATTCGCAACGGCTTCAGCAAAGGTCATACCGCCATTTTTCACATCCACCATATTAGAGCCAATGGATACCGCACTGGCTATGGTCAGTGTGGACGCGACAGTACCCAGAGTTGAGAACTGTGGCGCCGGAATGGCATCGGGTGCCTTTGGTAGCAAAGTCCCGGCCAGCCAGTTTTCTGTGGTACCGAGATGAGTTTGACTAAATTCCATTATAAAATAATTTATGGATTTCTTTCTAAGTAATCCGTAAAGCAAAGCTGCTTATCACAACCCTTTTCCTTACATTCCTGCAAATACTTGGTGTATTTCACTATCCGGTCAATAATTTCCCGTGAAGCGGCATGCTCCATCTTACACGCCCCGTCATCTGCAAGCTTTTCATCAATACCAAGCACCTCCACGAAGAAATCTCTCAAAGTCTCATGCCGGTGCAACACATCTACCGCAACCTCTTCACCTTCTGCAGTCAGGGTAATAGCTTCATACGGATAGTAATTCACCAACCCCTTTTTACTGAGAAGCTGTAATGCCTCCGTAACCGATGGTCCAGAAACATTAAGATGCTGCATTATATCCTTGGATCTCGCTTCTCCCTGTTCTCGACAAATCAGGTATATAGCCTCCAGATAATCTTCCGAGCTGGAACTAATCTCATTTTTTTTTGCCATCGCCAAGCTCTCTATGATTGATAATACAATAAAACATATTTTTTTAATATTCCAGTAGTTTATACATTCAAAACAAACCACTGAACCCCAAACAATATATGCAATACCTAACTCATAAAAAAAATTATTACTGCGAACGTTTTTTCTGTTTACGCCCTGTACCCTTCATTCGTTTGCCACTATCGATCGCACAACTTTTATTCCCATATATATCAGGACACCACCCCTTCTTTCTCAAGGCTCTGTAAAGAATAAAAATTGCAACCAACCAGGCAACTATTAAAAAAAAGATATCCCTTTTATCCATACTTCTTAGTCAAACAAACTTTTAGTCATTCTTCCCTGGATCAGCTGCAGAATATTTTCCGCTGCTGGCGGAACTACAACTCTTATTTCCACATGAACAACCCTTTGTTACCACAAATTTTCTGTACAGGTACCACAACGCAAGACCAAAAGCACCCAGCGCTATTATTATCTCTCCAATTTCCATATTTTTCTTCCTCACCAAAAAAAACAGGGGGATAAGACACAAAGCCTTTCCCCCTTAAACAAAACGGATGTTTGCTCTTTTTTTACTTCATGTCTTTAGCTTGGAGCCACAATACTGCGTCACGGGAACATTTTTTCCCTTTGTATTTGTAGTCAGGATCAAGGTCAAGCGCTGCAAATCCCCACCAACCAGCACGTGGAATACCGAAGGTGAAAACACCATTCTGGTCAGCAAAAATTGTTTGAAGGACAAAAGAATCCTGAGGTGCTTCAACTTCTGCTTCCTTGGCAAAAGAGTTTGAATCAAGAAGAGGCTTGTGATTCATGAACTCAATTTCTACCTCAGCACCTGGTACAGGCTTTCCATTCAACAGAACCTGTCCTTGGAATACGTTACCGGTCCAACGATCATAAGGCTTGGAAAGAGGAACGATCTCTGTTGGCAATCCTACAGGCTCCATCCATGCACCTGGCTCACCACCAACATTAACGATAACCTTGGTATTTTGCTTAATGTAGAACTCTTCTTCTCCTTCCCAGTAAGGCTCAGGAATCAAGCAAAAAGCGTAATCGCCGCCACGAGTCTTAAAGGTTGTTTCCCATGCCTTTCCACTATTGGTCAAGCTGGTCCATGTCATAGGCTTAAGAGTGCCTTTGAGATCTTTCTTTGTCGGCTTATTCTCGCCCCTGCTGCGAACAACAAAGAATTCCTCAACCGGACCCATATCCATGGTATGTCCAGCTTCAAAAGGATGGGTGAATACCAACTTCAATGGAATTTCACCATGCTTTGTCATTGCCATCTCAGGTGTGTAAATCATCTGAAAATGCGCAGACGCTACCGCTGCTGATCCTATAATTGCAGCTCCGGTCAATAAACCTGCTAATTTAGCCTTCATTCGTTCCTCCTGTTATTGTGTTAAAAAAAATAGGGTCAAACAATTCTACTCAACAATTTCACTTCCAGGCACTGTAATTTTATGCCCTTCGCC
>PDWJ01005117.1_pt1 | contig 10994 bp, 10 predicted proteins | sample 1430881 | NCBI WGS metagenome assembly PDWJ01 (sample SAMN01162460, study PRJNA174530) | Oral metagenome, whole genome shotgun sequencing project. | biome: Marine environment; feature: Marine mammal; material: Swab sample of the gingival sulcus; isolation source: swab sample of gingival sulcus... | reverse complement strand
CATTTTGTGCGCTTTCTCCGTGATTGGCTGTTTAACCATATACTCATTGATGATAAAGAGTGGGCAAAATATTACTTTTCGGTAATAAACAGTTAAGCGGTATTTAGCTGCCCAGCCGTTTAATTTCTTCTATTTTATCGCGGATGACGGCAGCTTCTTCGTAAAGCATCATGTCAGCGTATTCGGTCATTTGTTTTTGCAGGCGTTTAATAAGTTTTTTGCGGTCGGCGGGGTTAAGAATGTTAAAGCTGTTTATCAAAGGGGCGGTTTCTTGGGCTGCAGCTTCTTTTTTAATTTCAGCCTCGCGGGTAAGGATGTCTTCAACCGCTTTTTTAATAGTACGCGGCGTTATGCCATGTTCTTTATTGTATGCTTCCTGAATCAAGCGGCGGTGTTTGGTTTCTTCGATAGTTTCTTTCATGGCATCACTGATGCGGTCTGCGTACATAACAACCGCCCCGTTTGCGTTGCGCGCCGCCCGCCCGACAATCTGGATAAGACTAGTGGCAGAGCGGAGAAAGCCGATTTTGTCCGCATCAAGAATACCGATAAACGACACTTCCGGCAAATCAATACCTTCCCGCAAAAGGTTAATACCAATCAGCACATCAAACATACCGGCACGCAAGCCTTTGAGAATTTCTACCCGCTCAATAGTTTCCACTTCGCTGTGAATGTACTTAACTTTTAACCCCAACCCGATGAGATAGTCGGTAAGGTCTTCCGCCATTTTTTTTGTGAGCGTGAGAATGAGGCTCCGTTCATTTTTTGCAATGCGTTTTTTTATTTCACCGTAAATGTGCTCCATCTGCCCTTCAGTAGGATGAATGCCAATAAGCGGATCCAAAAGCCCTGTGGGGCGGATGAGTTGTTCAACAGTACGGGCAGAGTATTGCAGCTCTTTTGCGCCCGGTGTTGCCGAAACAAAAACCGCCTGATTGAGCATAGATTCAAATTCGTTGATTTTAAGCGGGCGGTTATCAAGGGCGCAAGGCAGGCGGAAGCCGAAGTCTACCAGATTTTGCTTGCGGCTGCGGTCGCCTTCGTACATTGCCCCGATTTGCGGAAAAGTTACATGGCTTTCGTCCATAAACAAAAGAAAATCTTTGGGAAAATAATGAAACAGCGTTGCCGGCGGCTCTCCGGCTTGGCGGTTGGCAATTAAGGCGGAATAGTTTTCTATGCCCGGGCAATGCCCCATTTCGGTAAGCATTTCGATGTCGTATTCGGTACGGGTTTTCAGCCGCTCCGCCTCAAACAGTTTACCTTGCTCCGTCAACACCTGCAAACGGGCGGCAAGCTGTTTTTTTATCCGCTCCACTGCATTGGGGATTGCATCTTCCGGCATAACAAAATGCTTGGCAGGGTAGATGGAAAGCTCTTCGTATTCTTGGCTGACTTCACCCGAAACAGGATTGAAGCGGCGGATGCGGACTATCTCTTCCCAGTCAAACTCAATGCGGTAGGCTTCTTCCATATATGCAGGAAAAATTTCCATCACATCACCTTTGACCCTAAACCGCCCGCGCTCCAGCACCGCATCATTGCGCTCATATTGCAAGGCAACCAGTTGTTTTTTTATTGCATCGGGGATAATAGTCTGCCCTTTTTCTATCGTTATGCGTAAATCACGCCACGATTCGGGCAAGCCCAAGCCGTAAATACACGAAACAGTTGAAACAACAATCACATCCCGCCGTTCCATCAGACTAAATGTGGCAGAAAGACGCAACCGGTCAATTTCATCATTTATGGAAGCGTCTTTTTCGATGTACAAATCGCGTGCCGGCACATAGGCTTCCGGCTGGTAGTAGTCGTAGTATGAAACAAAGTATTCAACGGCGTTATCGGGGAAAAAGCCCTTAAATTCGCGGTAGAGCTGTGCGGCAAGGGTTTTGTTGTGGCTGATAATCAGCGTGGGTTTTTGCACTTTTTGAATGATATTTGCCATGGTGAAAGTTTTTCCCGACCCCGTAACCCCTTTAAGAGTTTGAAAGCGGTCGCCGGCAAGAATACCGTCCGACAATGCAGTAACGGCTTCACCTTGATCGCCTGCAGGAGCATAGTCCGCATTCAGTTTGAATTGTTTCATAGCGGCACTATAGCACTATCGGAAAAGAAAAACCAGCGGAACATTTACGGAATGTGCGAGGCTTCCTGTGCAGATTAATCAGCCTTTCTTGGAATGACAGTTAAGGAATGTAGTAGGTTTCATCATCAAAATAAAGTATTTTTGTACGGAATACTTCACCGGTACAATCATCTGTTGCTCTCAATCCTGTACCTCTGAGTACATGTATCCGCCGCCGTGTTTTTGCAGGCAATTTTTGATAACCGTAATTTGTTTCTATGGTAACTGTATTCCATGTCCTATTTATTGCAATAATAGAAATCATTTGGTGCGTATCAGCAACTATACCAACAAACAGACAAGATGAAACAGACAGACAAAAGAGCAGAATCATCATTATTATTACAGACCGTTTAATACAAAATCTTTTAAAATTCACTTGACAACACTCCTTTCATAATAAAATTAGAGAAATCAATTTTTTTCATAGTCCAACAAGACTCTGAACAAGTTTTTGTAAGTATAATATAAAAGCATTTGGACAGCAACTGTTATATTTGGGAAAATTGGTCAAAGAAGAGAGATAGTATCCCCCTTGCCTAAGCCCTAAAGGGCTTTGACTTGCGAGTTTTGCCTAGAGGCAAAACATCGCTTTTTCGTATCAGTAAAGAAATGATTAGTTGCACTTTTAAATGCAGTACAGGCGATGTTTGGGAAAGCCCGAACTCGCAGGGCAGCGATGTAATTGCTGCTCATTGCACGGAAATTTAAAACTACTGTAAAAACAGTAAGAAAATGGCTGAAATGCTGGCAAGTTAAAATTGCAGCAGTAGCCGATCAGTCAACAACTGATAACAAACGTATTAACTAAAGCAATGATTAAACGGTAGTACACTATTCCGTATTCTGCTAAAACTGTGGTCAAGTATTTAAAGCAGCACTACAAATTACCTGTCAAAAAAACGCAAAAAGAGGGACATGCGCAAAATGAAGAAAAAATACTGTGCCTTTGAAAAAATACAGGTGGATATCAAGTATTTGGAGGGCTGTTCACTTGTGCGCCTTGAACTCGTATCCGGTTTTCTATTATATATACATTCTGACAAATAAATATGGAGATAATATCATGACAAATGAAAAAGACACTGGTTTTCGCGGTGCGGATACTTATGTATTGGACGGAGAGCTTTCGGCAATTGTTAATATATCAATGAAAATGGAGATGCCCCTGCTCTTGAAAGGGGAACCGGGTACGGGAAAGACTATGCTTGCTCATGCCATTTCAAAAACGCTTAATATGCCGCTGATTATTTTGAATGTGAAATCCAGCATGAAGTTAGTGGATGCACTGTATCAGTATGACACATTGACGCGGCTGAACGATTCACGGTTTGGGGATTCCAAGCGGGATGTCAGCGATATTAACGCATATATCAAAATGGGAAAAATCGGGCAGGCGTTTTGCGCTGACGAGCGGACTGTGTTGCTGATTGACGAAATTGACAAAGCAGACACTGATTTTCAGGATGATATGCTGGATGTGCTGGATCAAATGCAATTTGACATTATCGAAACCGACAGGACCGTAAAGGCAAAGTACCGCCCCGTCATCATTATTACCTCGAATGCAAAAAAAGACCTATCTGACCCGTTTTTGGGACGCTGTAACTTTCATCATATTGCCTTTCCGGATCCGAAAATGATGCGGAAAATTATCAATGTGCATTTTCCCGCCCTTGATGAGCAGCTTGCCGATGCGGTTATTAAAGTTTTTTATGCTATGCGGAATTTAGACGGTGTCGAAAAACAGCCTGCAACCCGTGAGCTTATCAACTGGATACGCGCCTTGCTTGCCGATCCTGAATTTAAAGCAAAAGATTTACTCAACGGCAAGCTGCCTTTTTTGGGAGTACTGTTCAAAAAAACACCCGATTACGAGCGGGCACGGAATATGAACACACGGAAACGCATGTTCTAAGGTGCGGTCATGTTTATTTCATTTTTTTATACCTTGAAAGAAGCTGGTATACCGGTCTCGCCGACCAATTTTTTAACCTTGCAAAAAGCATTGTCGATGGATTTGGTGCAGACGCTTGACGATTTTTATATTTGTGCACGGTCAATGCTGGTAAAAAGTGAAAAATACTTTGATTTGTACGATCAAGTTTTTGCCTATTATTTTGAAGGCATCCCGCTGCCCGAAACCGAAGGCTTTGAAGTTGATGATATTCTCCGTGCAATGCTGGACGAATGGCTGAAATACCCAAAGGAGCTTGCTGATGCTTTCGGCATTGATGAAAGTAAACTGAACAAGATGAGTCCCGATGAGCTGCTTGAATATTTCAAAAAACGGCTTGCCGACCAAACTGAGCGGCATGACGGCGGGAGTAAGTGGATCGGTACAGGCGGGTATTCCCCCGTGGGGTATTTCGGCTTTCATCCGGGCGGGATGCGTGTCGGCGGGTTTTCGCGTAGCAGGTCTGCGGTAAAAGTAGCGGGCGAACGGCGGTATAAAGACTATTCGGCTTCTGCCCCGCTTACCCGCTCGCAAGTGGGGGAAGCACTGAAACGGCTCCGCCATCTTATTCCCTCCGGCCCGAAAGACAAAATCAATGTTGATGAAACCATCCGCCGAACCTTAAAAAACGGCGGAGAAATTGAACCCGTGTTTGCCCGCTCGCTCAAAGACCGGCTCAAAGTGATTTTGGCGATTGATAACGGCGGCTGGTCAATGGATCCCTATATCAATGTTGTGCAAACGCTGTTTGACTATGCGCGGGCGCAATTTAAAGAAGTTAAAACTTATTTTTTCCACAATACAATTTACAGTACCGTTTGGGCTGACCCTGCCCGTTACCGTCTTCCTCATAATGTCTTGGATTTTGCAAAATTTGACGGCGAAACACGGCTGATTATTGTGGGTGATGCCAGTATGGCTCCCTATGAACTGTTTGCATACAACGGGGCTATCAATATATCGGAAAGAAGCGGACGCAGAAGCATTGAACAACTGCAATTCCTTGCGGATACTTTTCCGCATTGCGTCTGGCTTAATCCTGTCGATCCGCGGATGTGGGCATATACGCAAACCATAACCGCCATTTCTCAGATTATCCCCATGTTCAGTCTTTCATTAGACGGACTGGAGCAGGCGGTAACAAAACTTATGAGCAAAACATAAAAAAGGTTGGAAGTGTCCGTGCCGTAAGCCGGCATAAAAAAAGGCTTAAAACATATTCGTTTTAAGCCTTTAAAATTCCATCTCCTAGGGGAATTGAACCCCTGTTGTCGGGATGAAAACCCGATGTCCTAACCACTAGACGAAGGAGACATGCAATTTCATAGTTTGAAATCAACAGAGGCAATATTATATGAAATTATATTTTATGTCAAGCCAAGCATTTTTTTTCTCTTTATCTTGACCATCTGTTTGCAACAAATAACTTGACCTTTTAGATAAATCAACTTATGATATTTGTTATGGGAATTGCAACAACTCAACAGTTAAAGAAGTATTATGATACTTTTAAAACTACTGAAATTAACTTTACAAAAGAAGTAATTCAAGCAATGGATTTTAATGAGAAGCAGTCATTGCTACGGCTTGTTGACGCAGATAGTACGCAATCCCCATGTATAATATACGCTGCATCAATGATGTCTGCAAAAGTTCTTATACCTAAAACAAGTAAAATTTGTGAGAAAATTTCAGGAGAGCTGCCTGTTATTAATTTAAAATTATCTTTTTTTGAACCAACGGGAAAAAATGATATTTCGTTTTATGTATCCGGAAAAGTTGCCGGAAGCCGTTCGTATCGGGATTCTACCGATTTATTGCTTTTGAATATTGAATATACGCAGCGGGCACCTGATGATCTTATTGAGAAATTGGGTTTGTTGTTAGATGCAAAAATTACAACATCCAAGCGTGCTGATGAGCGTATTCAGCTTGATGATAATGCAATGCGTAAACTCGGTCTTACCGGTAAAGAAACGATTGTGTCCATAGACAGTATTCCCAGACGGTGTATTTTGCGCGATATTTCATTTTCCGGTGCTAAGTTTATTATTTCAGGGATTGCTTCTTTTCTTCTGAATAAAGAATGTATTTTGAAATTTACTTTTGAAGAGCCGTCAGTTATTATCGGTTTGAAAGGAAAAATTGTGCGTGCCGAAGTTATTGAAGGGCGGAAAGACTTGATTGCGGTTGCTATGAGCTATGACAGCGAGCGGGTTACTCTTGCCTATAAGGTGCGGCTTACACAATATTTCAATCAGCAGCGTAAACTGTATGGAGGCGAAGAACAAAGGTTTTCATCGTAGGTTTCAGTTAAAAAATATGTACTAAATCAGTCTGCGTAACCGAAAAAAGACCGTACAGAAGTTTGTATGCAAAACACCGATAAGTCTTTATTTTATATAAAAATTCCTGATGAATATACACTTACTGCCCGTATCCCGGGCCTTGATTCTTCTATTCCTCTGCCCATAATTGTATCTGACGAACAAGAAACTTTCTGCCCGAAAGATATTTCGCAAGAGATGATTTTAGCCGGTATGCTCAAAGTTTTTGCGTATGAGCGGGATAATCAGCACATTGAATATTACCGGGATATTTTTAAGAAATTGCGTCCGTCTATTCGCAAAGAAATGACGAATGCTGCGATTTTCAAAGTTAAAAACGGTGATTTTGAGTTGGCGGAAGAAATGCTGTCGGCACTTGAAGGGCTTTTCCCCGATGATATGCGTACAAAATTAAATCTTGCACTTCTTTTTGATGAGCGGGCTGTTTTTTATGACCAAGTGGGTGCAGAAGACGACAGCGGATATTACAGCGAAAAGGCACTGCATTTTTATACAGAAGTACTTGCCGGTGAGCCTGCAATACCGGATGCCTTTTTTAATGCAGCGTATTTTTTTATCAGACAAAAGAATTACCAAAAAGCAAAAAGTCTTTTTGAATCCTATCTTGCGCTTGAAGTTGAAACGGCTGAACAGGCGGAGCAGCATAAGGCGCAGGCACGGGAGCTTTTGCAGTGGATTACGGTGCAGTCGTTAGATGATGATCTGTTTAAAAGTGCGTATGACTGTGTTCAGGCAGGACAGGAAGATGCAGCACTTGAAAAAATCCGTGAATTTTTGGAGCATCATCCGAAAGTATGGCACGGGTGGTTTTTACTCGGGTGGGCATTACGCCGTAAACAGCGATGGGATGATGCCCGCTCTGCATTCCTGCATTGTCTTGAACTTGGTGAAGAAAAAGCCGATATGACCGCTGCCTACTGTGATATTTGTAATGAGTTGGCAATCTGTTTAATGGAATTGCAGGATTTTGCCGGAAGCCGGAACTGGCTTGTAAATGCTTTAGCTCAGGAGCCTGAGAATATTAAAATTATTTCTAATCTTGGATATCTTGCATTTAAACAGCAAAATCTTGAAGAAGCAAAAGGCTTTTTTTCCACGGTGCTTGCAATCAATCCCGATGATACACTTGCCGCCGCAATGCTGGAAAAATTGAATGGATAAATTTTACGGAAAACCGCCAAACTGTTCCTCCGGTATTTTCATTTTTTATTTGTGGAGAAATCAATGAATATAGCCCTCATTTACGGCGGAAAATCCAGCGAACATGAAGTTTCACTGTTTTCTGCGTCTTCTGTTCTCCGTGCTATTGGTACGGAGAATACGGTGTATGCAATCGGTATTGCCAAAGACGGTGCATGGTATTTACAGGATGAAACTGCTGTAACGGCAGTGCATACGGATGATACGCAAACATTGACCGTTTCCTGCAATCCGTTGAACCGTGTGTCTCTTGTTCCGGGCGGCGGGTGTGCAAACGGCTTACAGGTAGCCGGCAGTACATTACCGGTTGATGTTGTGTTTCCCGTCCTGCACGGTATCGGCGGTGAAGACGGAACGATACAAGGTTTGCTGGAAATGGTTGAAATTCCCTATGTCGGCGGCGGTGTTTTTGCAAGCAGTGCTGCAATGGATAAGGAAAAAACGAAAATTATCTGGCAGCACCAAAACTTGCCGGTTGTTCCTTTCCTTTGTATTAAAAAAATAGTCTGGGATGCCGCTGACATGCGGGATACGCTTATTGTTCAAGCTGAAAATGAGCTCAAATATCCGCTGTTTGTGAAACCGTGCAGGGTAGGCAGCTCTGTCGGAGCAGGGAAAGCGGCAAACAGAACCGAGCTTATTGAAAAAATAACAGAAGCGTTTGTGTGGGATACTAAAATTTTAATAGAGCCCTGTATTGATGCACGGGAAATTGAATGCTCTGTAACCGGTAATGATGTCAGTACTGCATATATACCGGGAGAAATTATACCGTCCCATGAATTTTACGATTATGATGCAAAATATACGGATCCCAATGGTGCGGCACTTAAAATTCCTGCCGAAATTGACAGCAGTTTGAGGGAAACGGTCTGCAGTCTTGCAACTAAGGCGTATGAAGCACTGGATTTAACGGGACTGTCCCGTGTGGACTTTTTTATCGACAAAAAGTCGCAGGCAGTATATTTGAACGAGGTAAATACGATTCCGGGGTTTACTTCAATTTCGATGTTCCCAAAACTATGTGAGGCTTCGGGACTTGCGTATCCTGATTTAATAATGCTGCTGTTAAATCTTGCCGTGGAGCGGTTTCGGGCAGCAGAATGTATAAAAACAGACCGTACCGTTTTATAAAAATACTGTTCTTTTACCGGATAAAGCCTCGGCTCCAATGCCACAGCGGTTTTGAAAGCGATGATGAAAAGGTTTGAATCCGGTTAAAATCCGGCAGCCAGCTCTTGTCTTCAATCAGCTCTTGAAAAAAACCGTCTTCAATGGATAGTTCGGACAGCATTGCCCGCAAAGAGGTGTCTTCCGATTCAGTTAAAAAGCGGTTGGGGCAGGGGGTGTATTGCTTGCCGGAGCATACCGGTGTGTATTGAGTCATTAACGAAAGGAGTGCATTTTTTTTTGCATTCCGTGCAAACCATTCCAGTACGGCACGGCTGTCCGCTCCGTGATCGGGCAGGGCTAAATGCCGTACAATCACCCCCGACCGGAAAAATCCGTGGGGATAGTCCTGTCCTGTGTCATAGTCTATCACGGTCGGCGATAAGGTAATTATGGTTTTAATGGCGGTCTTTGCATATTCGGGGTAATTGCGGGCATGGAACAGGGTGTCAGCCGTATGAGGGTTCAGTGTTTTTAAGTCAGGCAGCCAGCCGTCAACAATGCCGTCCAGTAAGGCAAGTGCTTCCGCTGTTTCATAGGCGGAACTGTTCCACAGTACAGGAATATGCAAACCTTGCGCTTTTGCAGCTCGTAAGCCTTGCGCCAATGCGGGAATGGCGTGGCTTCCCGTAACAATGTTGATGTTTTCTGCACCGTTTTCCTGTAAATACAAGCAAATGCGGACAAACTCGCTGCGGCTTACCGCTTTTCCTGTCCCCTGTTGTGAAATTTGAACATTTTGGCAGAATGAACAGCCGAGATTGCAGCCGGTGATAAACACGGTACCGGAGCCTCCTAAACCGGTAACGGGAGGCTCTTCTCCAAAGTGCAGTCCTGCCCATGCAATGCGCAGCTCGGCTGTTTCTCCGCAAAAGCCTGTTTCGCCGTTATTTCTGTTTACCTTGCACTGTTTGGGACATGCGGTGCAGCATTCATACGCCGGACAGGAAAAATCATCTATTCGTCTATAACGCATGTATGACCGGTTTAATCTATTTTATGCCGTGCAAGGACGGTATTCATAAACGATTGCAGAAACTCAACGGAAAGTGAGTCAGCGTGGTCGGTAACAATGTCTTGCAATGCTTCCCAGTCGGCATCGTCAAAATCCATGTCGGCAGAAAGACTGTTATCAAGGAGCAAAAATACCGCATAAAACCATTGAACCGCACCGTCTGCACTGTCGTTTTGATGTGAATCTATCCAATGCTGTGTAATATCTTCTGCAATGAGAATGAGGGATTTATCATAGCTGCGGACCGTTCGGCAAAATAATCCGCATAAGGCTTCTTTTATTGTTTCGCTCTGAAAGTCTTGGCTTTGTGTTATCTGCAGCGCATCGGAATAAAATTTTTCAAGTATGTTCATAGCAGAACATTATAGATTAAAGCAGCTATTTTCGATAGCCTTTTTTTGAATAATATCTCCGGTATAATCTATACCGGTAATTTCTCTCTTTTAGTGGCTTGACGAGAGGATAAAATTCGCATAGTCTAGTAAAAACGGAGGTTTATACATGGTAAAACGGAAAACTCCGCTTATTTGTGCCGGTGTTGGCTGTGTTTTTTCACTTTTTTTGGGTCTTATCAATGGAGTGCGGTTTTATAATATCATTGTACGGGCTGGTGTAACCGGTATAATATTCGGCGGTTTTGTTTTTATTGCATCGTTCATTTTGGATAAATTTCTTCCCGGTCTCTTTAATTTTGAAGAACAGAGAGAAGATTCGCTGTCCGGAAAGAACCTTAATATTATGCTTGATGATGACGAACAAGCCGCTTTTCTATCAGATGAATTTTATGGGGATACTGAGGATGATGACAGCTTATTGTCATTGGGAACTGACGATAATCTTTCATCGGTTGAGGATGCTGACAGCGGAATAGATGAAGAAGACCATACCGTTATTTCATCCAATACAGATCCAGGGGAGCTTAACAATACTGATGCACAGCTTTCAACATTAACTATTCCCGAAGAATATGATGCGGCTGTGGAGACAAATGCAAAAATTATGGCGCAGGCAATCAGTACCATTTTGAAAAAAGATGACTAATTAAGAGGGTGGTTGGAACATACATGCAGGATATCGATTTTGATAATACATCGGAAGATGAGCTTTGGCAGCACTATAAAAAAACACGGGATCCGAAACTCCGTGAACGTTTTATTGTGAAATATGCTCCTC
>PDWJ01005116.1_pt1 | contig 10996 bp, 9 predicted proteins | sample 1430881 | NCBI WGS metagenome assembly PDWJ01 (sample SAMN01162460, study PRJNA174530) | Oral metagenome, whole genome shotgun sequencing project. | biome: Marine environment; feature: Marine mammal; material: Swab sample of the gingival sulcus; isolation source: swab sample of gingival sulcus... | reverse complement strand
GTTGAACAACTAGAAATCATTGACTTTATGCGCGCCTGTGCACCGTTGGACAACCTGTCTCATGAGGCGCTTGAGATGTTGGCAACCCAAGCCAGCACCGCCTATCAGCGCGCTGAACAAACAATTTTAACCGCGGGAAAAGCCAATAATGAGGTCTTTCTGATTCGCAAAGGCGCGGTTGTTTTTAAGGAATTAAACGGCAATGTCATTCATCAGCTCGATGTCCGCGGCTGGTTTGGACACAGTGCGCTCTTTCAGAAGGGGGTTATGCCTCATTCCGTACAAGCCAGTGAAGATTGTTTGCTGTATGTGTTCCCGCTGTCAGTGATTCAGTCGCTGATGCAAGCTCATGAGGGTGTTAACAGTTATTTTTCTGAGCACTCTGCCAGTCGCTTGCGACAGGCCGTCATTGATTACCGCGGTGACAGTCAAACACAGCTGATTTCTTCACAAATTGGCGATATCAAGCGCCGCAATTCCCTGCAAGTCACTAGCGACACTTCTATTCGCCAAACCGCGCAACGCATGGCGGCGGAAAAGCGCTCGGCAGCACTGATTATTGACGATAACACGCTCAAAGGCATTGCTACAGAAAGTGACTTTTGCCGCAAAGTCGTTGCCGCGGGACTGGCATTTGATGCGCCCATTCATCAAGTGATGACAGCTAATCCCGATGTTGTCAGTAGCACACTGTCGGCATCGGATGCTTTGCTACTGATGGCACAAAAGCGCATTCACCACTTGCCTTTCCGCCGACAAGATGGCAGTTTTTCCACCATTACTGCCTCGGATTTGATTCAGTTTCAAAGCCACAATCCGCTGTTTTTGATTACTGATATTTATGGGGCGCTCAGCGTGGATGAGCTCAAGCAGCACAGTGAGAAAATTCCTGAATTGCTAACCGATTTAGTTAATTCAAGCTTGGCTGCCTACGATATCGGGCATTTAATTAGCGCGGTGGGTGAGGCTATTAATCAACGTTTGATTCAGCTGGCCGAACAAGCCTTGGGTGAACCGCCTGTGGCTTACGGCTGGCTGGTGGCGGGGTCGCTGGGGCGCATGGAGCAAACAGCGCACAGTGACCAAGACAACGCCCTTATCTTTGCCGATGATTACGATGCCAGCCTGCACAAACCCTATTTTGACCAGTTAGCGCGCTTTGTGTGTGATGGTTTGCACGCTTGTGGCTACGTCTATTGCCCTGGCGATATTATGGCGAGCAATCCGCGCTGGCAAATGACAGCAAGCGCTTGGTTGCAACAATTCCGAGACTGGGTACACACGCCTGAGCCTGAAGCTTTGCTCTATAGCACCGTATTTTTTGATATGCGCACTATTTACGGCGACTCAGCGTTGCTAGACGATGTTCTCGACGCTATTTTGCCGGAAACGGGACGGCAAGCCCCCTTTATGACGCATATTGCTGCTAACGCCCTACAATTTTCTCCGCCACTGGGTTTGTTCCGCCATTTTGTTTTGGAAAAAGGCGGGGCAGAAGCCAAGGCGCTCAACCTGAAAAAGCGTGGTGTCACGCCCGTCACCGATTTGGCGCGCACCCACGCTTTGGCGGGGGGTATCCGCGCACTTAACACGCAAGATCGTTTGCTTGCCGCTTGTAACGCGGGATTGATCAGTGAGCAAGCCAAGTCGGACTTGGTGGATGCCTACGCGTTTATTAGCTCCGTGCGCCTACAGCACCAATGCCAACAAATCGAAGCGGGCAAGGCGCCCGATAATTTTGTTCCCCCCGAGTTGCTGTCCGCGCTGGAGCGCGAGCATTTAAAAGACGCCTTTGATGTCGTCAATACCTTGCAAAAGTATTTGCGGCAGCGTTATTAAGGAGGTGGCAAGATGCAAGCGATTAAGCACTGGTTGAAACAGCGGCGATTTCAGCACCAGCTCAGGGCGCTGGAAAATAGCCCGCTCAGCCAGCATTATCAACCACCTGAGATTGCCGACAAGCGCGTGATTGACGGCGATTACTTTGTCTTAGATTTTGAAACCACGGGATTAAAACAACAGACTGACCAAGTGCTGAGCGCGGGTTGGACAACCCTCTCTCAAGGTCGCATGCACTGGGGACAATGCGCGCACTATTTGCTCAAGCACACGCAAGCCATTCCCGATGCCAGCGTTGCCATTCACCACATCACTGAGCAAGAAGCCGCGCAAGGACAACCCGTTACCGCGGTATTGGAGACCTTGCTCAAGCAACTGTCGGGCAAAATTCTGGTTGCCCATTTTGCCGATATTGAAGTGGGGTTTTTACAGCAACTGTGTAAGACGCACTATGGTTGTGAATTGCCCTTGGTCGTTGTCGATACGCTGCAGTTGGCTTTTGCCCTCAAATACAAGCACGCGGTACACGTGCCGCACAATGCCTTGAATTTATCGGTGTTGCGAGCGCAATACGGGCTACCGCGCTACCCAGCGCACAATGCCCGTTCGGATGCCATTGCTACCGCGGAATTACTGCTGGTGCTCATCGAGGAGTTGGGCGGGCAATCCATCGCCCTGTCGCAGTTGCTAAAGAATTGTTAATCCTAAACTGCAGTTGGAAAATGACCTTGTAGAGACGCATTGCATGCGTCTCTACAATAGTACTTTTTAGGCTAATGAAGCTATTTGTTTGAGAATGCAAAAGCCACGACTACTGCACGCATGTTGCGGTTCAGGGCAAATAACAGTAGCGCGCCAGTCACTGTAGCGCTAAACATCACGATAGTTACAGGGAAAATGGACAGACCATCGTGTAGTTTCACCGTGATAAATCCCGCTACCGCGGAAATCAGCGCCGTGCTCGTGCCGAGTACGGCGGCAGCGACACCGCTATTTTCCTTAAAATAGTCCATATAACAGGCCGACGTGGTGGCTGTTATAAAGCCCTGAGAGCCCACCGATAACATCACTAACGGTAAAAATAGCCACAGCGTTGGCAATCCCCAGCATGCCAACAGTAACAAGCTCGCATTGACAAATAATTGCAAAAGAACGCCAAATGCCAGAATAGATTTGCTGTCTGTGGTTTTTAATTTAAATGCCGTTAAACGGTTGAAAATAATAATGGCGATGATGTTGGCGGCGAAAAATACGGTAAATTGCAACTCGCTAGCGCCGTATAATTCCATATAGATAAACGAGGATTCCGTTAAAAAGGCAAACATTGAGGCGTTGCTACTCGCTTGGAAGAACAAAAAGCCCAAGGCGCGATGTTCTCGTAAAACGCGCGCATAGTTGCCCAGTATTTGCTTGATAAGGTGGACTTTGCCGAGGCTTGCTGTCGGCGACTGTCCGCGGTGTTTGGCAGTTGTTTTATCGGGGTGAAAAAAAACCAAAATAGCTACAAAAACAACGCTGGCATACAACGCCAGGAAGACGAAAATGCTCTGCCAATGAAATAGCCTGAGTAGAGATGTGCCGACAATAGGAGCGAGCAGTGGCGCACCCAACATGATGATGCCAATCAAGGCAAAAATGCGCGCAGCCTCGTTGCCAGAAAAGCGTGCGCGCACTGTTGCGCCAACGACTACGGTGGTGAATCCCGCGCCCAGTGCTTGGCAGAGGCGAAACAGTTGGAACTGGGTAATGCTCTCCGCCAGCGCCAAGCTGATAGAGCTGACAATGTAAATGCTCAAGCCCATTAGCGCGGTTAAGCGCCTCCCTTTCTGGTCGGAAAAAGGGCCACCAATCAGTTGTGCCACTGCTGAACCGAATAAGAATAGCCCCAGTGTGACTTCGACATGGTGAATCGCCGTGCGAAAGTCACCTGCAATCGCGGGCATGGCGGGCAAGTAGGCGTCAATCGAGAAGGGCATAATAGCCACCAAACTTGCCAATAGCATGGCAAAATAAGTGTCAGAGCGCCGTTGGGTAATAGGTGCGTGTTTCACAAGTTTTATGAGTGATGAGGGCTAGGGCATGAGCATTTAAGATTGCTCTCGCCCCGCCAAAAGGGTGTGCTTTTTCAAGTACACCAAAATTAAAGAAATCGCCGCGGGCGTGACACCTGAAATGCGTCCTGCTTGTCCGATGGTTTCGGGGCGCACGCGCTCCAACTTTTCCGTGACTTCGGCGGATAAACCCTTTACTTTTTGGTAATCAAAGTTACTGGGGATGGCTTTTTCCTCGTTGCGCTTGTGCTTGTCGATTTCATCTTGTTGGCGTTTAAGATAACCTTCGTACTTAATTTCGACTTCTAGTTGCGTTTTTACCGTCTGTGGGATATCCGCGTCCACGCCGTCTAGCTTTTCTAGCTCGTTGTAAGGCACTTCGGGGCGTTTGAGCAAATCGTAGGCATTGGCTTCTCGTGAAAGTTGAATGGCAACTTCTTCGCCCACTGCCTGTGGTTGAATCCACGTGGCGCGCAGTTTGGCTTTGTTTTTTTCGACTTGCTCCATTTTTTCACAAAAGGCGCGGTAGCGCGTTTCGCTGACTAAGCCTAGCTGATAGGCCGTTTCCGTCAAGCGCTGGTCGGCATTGTCTTCGCGCAACAGCAAACGGTATTCCGCGCGGCTGGTGAACATACGATACGGCTCTTTCGTACCTTGCGTGATTAAATCATCAACCATCACGCCAAGGTAGGCGGTGTCGCGTCTTGGCAGCCAGCTCGGTTGTCCGCGCACTTTGAGTACGGCGTTAATGCCCGCGAGCAAGCCCTGCGCCCCCGCTTCTTCATAGCCCGTTGTGCCATTGATTTGTCCTGCGAAAAATAAGTTTTCAATAGCAGTGGTTTCCAAACTGTTGTGTAAGTCCTGCGGATTGAAAAAGTCGTATTCAATGGCGTAACCAGGGCGCGTAATGATGGCGTTTTCTAAGCCTTTCATGCTGCGAACATAATTCAACTGTGTTTCAAAAGACAGGCTGGTGGAAATGCCATTGGGATAGACTTCGCTACCCGTCAAACTTTCAGGCTCTAAAAACACTTGGTGAGAGGTTTTGTCGGCAAAGCGCATAATTTTGTCTTCGATGGAAGGGCAATAGCGCGGCCCCACGCCGTCTATGACGCCTGTGTACAGCGGCGACTCATTAAGCCCCGCGCGGATAATATCGTGCGTTTTTTCGTTGGTGTGGGTAATCCAACACGAAATTTGCCGCGGCTGGTCAGCGTGACTACCAATAAAGGAGAACACGGGACGTGGCTCGTCACCCGCTTGCTCTTGGCACTGGGAAAAGTCAATGCTTTTCGCATCGATACGTGGCGGCGTGCCCGTTTTCAGACGTTCGACTTGAAACGGTAAGTCGCGCAAACGCTGAGCCAAAGCCAGCGAAGCGCCATCGCCCGCGCGACCGCCTTGGTAATGATTTAAACCCACGTGGATTTTTCCGCCCAAGAACGTACCCGCGGTAACGATAACGGTTGTGCCCATAAAGCGGACATCGTGTTGGGTGTCAACACCGACCACGCGGTGATTTTCAATCACTAAGCCACTAACCATCGATTGGAAAAGTTGTAAATTCTCCTGTGACTCCAACAGTTGACGAATGGCCGCGCGATAGAGGTTGCGGTCAGCCTGTGCGCGGGTGGCGCGTACCGCGGGGCCTTTGCGCGAATTGAGGGTGCGAAATGGGATGCCTCCGCGGTCGGCGGCGCGAGCCATCAGGCCGTCCATAGCATCAATTTCTTTGACGAGGTGGCCTTTGCCAATGCCGCCGATAGCGGGATTGCAGCTCATAATGCCGACGGTTTCAATATTCTGCGTGAGCAGCAAGGTTTTTGCGCCCATGCGCGCGGCTGCCGCGGCGGCTTCTGTGCCTGCATGTCCGCCGCCAACGACAATGACATCAAATCGTTGAGGATATTTCATTGAGGTGCCTCCTTAATAAACCAACGCAATTAATCCGAAGAACACGCTGGAAAGCAAAGAAACCGCCAGCCACAGCACCATTGGTGAGAAATCAATGCCATTGACGGGCGGTACATAAGGGCGAATGGGGCGTAAAATAGGCTCAAACAAGTGCTCTAAAAAGTAAGCCACGGGCACCAGCTTGGGATGGCGAATCCAAGAGCTTAGCACATAAACCAACAGACCGTATTGTAAAAACATCAGCCAAATGCGAATAAGCAACAACAAAGCATCAAAAGCCACGAGTAACACATTCGCCCCCAAAAGGACTAAAATCACAACGGTCAATATATAAGCGATAGCAATAGAAACAAATTTTTGCGCGGGCGCGGGTACGAGGCGCTTGAGCGGCAACACCAGCGGGTTAGTCAGTTTGCGAATGCTGTTAGCAGGCTCTGAAAAAGCGCTAATGCGCGATAGTTCTAAGTGAAAGCGCAAAATAAATAACATTTGCACTAAAATAATTAAGAGGTTAAGCATGATTTTTACTGTAATTAGTTGATATATTCAAAATAAAGTCGCGGGATTATAGCATACAAGCGATCTTAAGACTAAGAGGGAGCGTAGGGATGTTGCGAATGCCTCTTTGGAACAACGGTAATTTTGTTGTATTGCGCGGTGATTAATATGTTTGTCCTTGTGTTAAGAGATTGAGTATAAAATGATTTTTTATATTTTACTGGGGGGGGTTAAGGCGGTCAGTAGGTTGCTCACAGCCTTACGTAAGTAATCAAGCTATTCTTGCATTTTTTTAATGCGAGTTTTAATAATGCAAAAACGCATTTCAGTCTAGATATTTTTAATGGGTTTGTTGTTAATAACCAAGCAATTATTGTTGCTAGGTATCGGTGATTGCTTGGTTGATAAAATTCAAAAACACCTTAACTGATTGTTACTAAATAGTATTTGTGTGAAATGCTGTGTGCGGTAAATTATCTATTGGTTTTCTACGACAAAATTGGTATCATGTGCCTGTCCTAAATTGGTTTATAGGGTGTTCTTAGTTACTCAAATGGTGTCACTTTTTGGGGGAAGGGATTGGCCTTATGAATTGAAATATGACATGTTTTTAATTAATTTCATTAATACAGATAAAAGGAAAATAGTATGGCAAAATTAGATTTAAACCCACTTGCGGGTATTGATGGTTTCCAAGCGGCAGCTTTGGTTGATTCAGAAAGTGGTTTGGCTTTGGCAACAGCTGGTGGTGGTCTTGATTTAGAGTTGGCTGCTGCTGGTAACACCGAAGTTGTTAACGCTAAGCGCCGTGTTGCTAAGACACTTAACCTAAATGATGATATCGAAGATATTTTGATTACTTTGGGTAAAGCTTATCACCTTGTTCGTCCGTTAGAGCGTAACAGTAAGTTATTCTTGTATCTCGTATTGGATCGTTCGCGTGCAAACTTGGCGATGGCGCGTCACGAGTTGAAGAGTTTTGAGCATGATCTAGACTTCTCTTAATTTTTTGTGAAGTTTGTTATTGGGTCTCACCGACGAGTTGCGGTGAGGCTCAATTACTCATACATGATAATAATCAAAATAATGCATGATTTTCTTGCATAAGTCACAGGATGATAGCATATGAGTACAACTAAATCTTTTGCTTTGCTCGGTTTTTTACCAGACACTGAGTTGCGTTTGAAGGCGTTGATTCAAAAAAACTTAGATAAGGCTGTAGAGTGGGTGACGGCCACTGATGCGTCTCTTCAGGGTGTTGTGATTAATGCTGATTTTATTTCATCACCGCAGATTCAGAACTACATTAAGCGTAGTGGCGCTAAAATTGTTTGTTGTTACCATGATAAGGACGGTCGGCAGCAGGCGGAGCGCAATGGGATTTTGGGGTTGGATATCAAAGAGCATGATGCTCAGACGTTACAGAGATGGCTGGCTGAATTATCAGGGGAAGTGGTTTCTGAGGTTTATTCTGGTTCGGAGGGCGGTGACGAGCGCGTTCAGGCTAGTGCCTCGGTTTCGAGTGATTTGTTTGGCGAAGATACTGTTGATGACACTCCTGAGTTTAGTAAGGATTATGACGAGTTGCTCAAGCGTCTGAAAAGTAAGAAGGGTTGCTACTTGGTGCGCTACGGCGATAATAGTATGTGGATTAATCCTCGAAAGAACGAGGCTTTTCTTGATTTTGATCGTGACAGGATAGATGGTATCGAAAGATCGAAGTGGACGGCGATGTCAGCGATGGAACCCCCTAGAAAGGCGCGGCGTTTACAGTTGGAATTATGGCTTTTTGAGACGTTGTGGCAATCGAATAAAGTTTTTGATGATGAGGCTATTTCCGAGAATGGCTTGTTTAAGCTCAGTCGTTGGCCTCGCCCTTTGTGTTCTCATGGTCGCTCAGAGGCTTTGCGCTTGGCGGCTTTTATTCAATCTTCCCCCACTACGGCTGAAGTTTTAGGGCGTAAGACGGGTTATGATGACAAAATGGTGAGACGCTTTTTATATGCGGGTGTTCAGTCGGGTCAAATTCAGTATATGGGGGTGTCTGGTGCTCGAACTGCTGAGGAAGATGAGCCTAAGCAAGTGGATCACAAAAAGCTAGGTCTTTTAAAACGCATCCGAATCAAGCTCGGATTGTAGTTAACAATCACCGACAAATTAGGAAAATTAAATGCAAGAGTATAAAATCATTTTTGCTGGTAGTATGGGGGCGGGTAAGACTACCTCAATTCAGGCCATTTCAGACAATGAGATCGTTACTACCGATGTTGTGAATACAGACAAAGAAGCGCATTCCAAATTGCTGACTACCGTAGGGATTGATTATGGTCAGATTATGTTACCGCCTGATACCAAGATTGCTTTGTATGGGACGCCGGGTCAGGAGCGCTTTCAGCTTGTTTGGAATATTGTTACCCAAGGAGCATTGGGGGCAATCATACTGATTGATAGTACATCAGAAAAGGCACCAGCTGAGTTGCCATTCTATGTTGATTATTTCTGTAAGAACGGTCTGAAGAATATTGTTGTTGGTTTGACGCATACTGATATTGATAATGGCTATTTGACATTAGATGATTGTTTTAAGGTTTTGGCTAAACATGACTTTGTCTTCCCTGTTTTCTCCGTTGATAGTCGGGAAAAGTCTGATGTTTTGTTACTTGTCGAATCCTTACTTGCTTCTATTGAAGCGAGCATCTCGTAAAATTTAGGAAGAAGGGGATATTAAATATGGCAACACTAGAAAAATACCGTAGTGAGGCATTTGTAAACTTTTGTAATAAGTCCTTGAAGGATTATGTGCAGAATTATCGCGGTATAGATACTGCTTTGCTTGCTACACCTGATGGTTTTGAGATCGCTGTATATAACAGTGCGGAAGAGTATAGTGCGGACAAGCTGGCGGCAGTAGCTAGTTCGTTATTTGCTTTGGGAGCTTCGTTGGTTAATGAGTTTAGTCTGAAGAACTGTAAATCTATTATTCTTGATAGCGATAGAGGAAAGGTTTATATATCTTCTATTAGCAACGGCAATGTTGATGTGATATTGATGGTTCAGAGTAACGAGCAGGCAACGCTGGGTAATATCATTCACGGAGCGAGAAGGCTCAATGAGGAAATTGGATTGCGTCTTAATGCCATTGGGTGATTTGCAATAGAGTGAGTTTGTATTAGGCGCACTCGCCTTTGCCTAATCAAAAAGCTGAATAATTCGTTTATTCAGCTTTTTTTGTTTATGATTTTTGGTTCTTTACGCGCAAGTTGCGCATGATCTCGAGCCAGTTTTAAAATGTTCTACGACTATCCTCTCGTGAAATTTAAATTTCAGCTATTGCCAAGTTTTTCTCCTTTTTGTTAAAGCTGTTGTCTTGGTTATATGAATTCCCCAAATGTTGAGAGGATAGAGTTGGTGACATGTTTCCGATAAAAATACCTTATTTTCTGACTGATTTACTGAGGAATAGGGGGAGGGGTTATGTGGGTTTTGAGCAATGATTTGTTTTTTAAGTAATAATATTGTGGAGTGCGGAGTGCAAGGTAAAGTGATTCTCATTCATGGGCGTGGCTTGGATTAAGTTTATGTCATTTTGGGATTTCTTTGCTAGAATACGGCGCACAAGTATTTAATTTTTAAATTAGGTGGAATCATATCATGAAAATGAAAAAAACTATCTCGGGGGCAATGCTGCTGCTGACCGCGCTACTGTTGGGCGGTTGTGATTTTGCATTGTTTGCACCAGAGGGAGAGGTCGGTGTAAACATCCGTAATACGATGTTTATTACCGTGGGTACAATGTTATTGGTGGTTATTCCAACTCTCTTTCTAACGGTTTACTTTGCCTTCAAATACCGAAAAGGTGCAGAGGCAGAGTACGAGCCAGAGTGGGAGCACTCCAACAAGATTGAGCTATTTGCGTGGGGTATCCCCATTGTGATTATTGTGGTTTTGGCAACCATTACTTATATCGCTACACATCGTTTAGATCCGCGCCAGCCTATCAAATCTGATAAAGCGCCTCTGACTATTCAGGTGGTTGCGCTTGATTGGAAGTGGCTGTTTATCTATCCAGAAGAGCAGATTGCGACCATTAATGAAATCGCTGTGCCCATTAATCGTCCAGTCGAGTTCTTAATCACTTCAAACAGTACCATGAATTCGTTCTTTATTCCGCGCCTAGGTGGACAGTTGTATGCCATGGCGGGTATGGAAAATCGTTTGAACTTGATTGCCAATCAAGAAGGTGTTTACCGCGGTATTTCTTCAAACTATAGTGGTTTTGGCTTTACGGGTATGCGCTTTGCTGTGCATTCTGTGCCTGATGGCAAATTTGGCGAATGGGTTGCTAAGGTGAAAACTTCACCACAAAAGCTGGATGCTGAGTCGTTCAAGCGCTTAGAACAGCACTCTAGAGATCACAAAGTCGAATACTTCGGTCAAATTGATCCGTTACAGTTTAAGAAAATTATTGAAAAATACAATCCAGTTAATGCTGGAGCGGTAGTGAAAGCTAAAAAAATAAAACATGAGGAGGATAAATAATGTCTGCTAACCATTATGCTGATATTTCAGTCAACCCCGTTTTTGGGAAACTGAGACTGGATTCGGTACCTTGGCACGAACCCATTGTTATGGTCACTATGGCAGTGGCAATATTATTGGGTGCCGCGGTGTTGGGCTTTGTTACTTATAAAAAG
>PDWJ01005115.1_pt1 | contig 10996 bp, 11 predicted proteins | sample 1430881 | NCBI WGS metagenome assembly PDWJ01 (sample SAMN01162460, study PRJNA174530) | Oral metagenome, whole genome shotgun sequencing project. | biome: Marine environment; feature: Marine mammal; material: Swab sample of the gingival sulcus; isolation source: swab sample of gingival sulcus... | reverse complement strand
GTAAAAAAGGAGGCGTTGGTCAATACCTGAAATTCACCAATATGCCGCGATCTGCAAAAAAAATTCCGAAAACATCATTCCCGCCTTGATTGAATTCCGCCTATTTGGGAACCGAGGGATATTTGGTGAACCTTGAGTTCAGAGAAGGAAAGCAACTCTGCCAGAAAAACACCCCTCAATTTATCAACGCCACTTTGGATTATGCCAGGCAAATTACCGATCAGCCCATTTTGATGCGGTTGGATTCAGGCAACGACAGCCAGGACAACTTTCCAGACGATTCCCGAAAGAATGTCCACTTTATCATCAAACGCAATTTGCGTAGAGAATCTGTATCTTGTCCCTTTTTCCAAATGCGGTTACCCTGCAACTTTAAATGATATGACTGGCGCTCCCCGAAAATATGTGATAACTTTAACTGAGTATTTTGACGCCACCAATGTGACCATCCGGGTGGGAGACATCCGAAAATTGAAAAAACGACAATAGTTGCCGTGCCGGCGGCATTGGGCCGGTCACGGGAGCGTAGACGGAGCAGCCATGGAAACCAACGGAAACGCCACCAAAGGATTTGCGTTCAACAAATTTTTCACCCCACGAATCATTGGCGGAATAGCCATTGCCATCATCGTGTTGTGGGCCCTGTTCATCCTTTTCCGGTGCGGTACGGCGCCATCGCATTTGCATGACACGGCATCTCATCATGAGGCGACGACGGAAGCCGTCGCCCATGGCGATGATCAAGCCACCACCCATTCAGCAGGTGGGCATGACGCAGAAAAGGATGGCCACCACACTGGTAACGAAGTCGTGCGTGAAGACGGTAGTGCGGATAGCGCTGATTCCGCCGGACACACCGTACCCAACGGCCACGCGGCCCAGGATACCCATGCAGGGGACAAGACCCGTCAAGCCACCGGTCATGATGCCACGGCCGCCGAGGCATCCGATCACGCAGCGGTATCCGGCTACGTAGCGGCATTTACCGAGGACACCCATGGCCGCGTAAACGGCGAGGATGGCGCTCATCCACAGCTCACCGCCGGACACAGCACTTCCACCGGTCACCCCCTGCCGCTTTCGGTAACGGCCGCACGGAAACCGATCCCCAAAGGTGTGGCCTTTGTGGAAGCTGCCATGAAACCCATGGATTACGAGTTGGAAGAACGCTGGTGGGGATGGCGGCCCAACGACATCATCGATGTCACCGACAATATCAATCACTTCCAGCTCGGTGTTCTGGAGGTGACCCGGCGCACAACCGTTGCACTGGGAGAACGTATCTCCAGGTACGGTACCACCGATGCGTTTGACGAGAACCTGGAAAATGCCATGAACTGGTTCATGGTCAAGGCCACCAGCTACTGGTTTCCTTCGGCGGAGTCCAAGTACCGCGACGGCCTGGAAGAAATGGAAGCCTATCTGGAAAAGCTAAAGGCCGGCGAAGCGACCTTTTATACCCGCACCGACAACCTGATTCCCCTGCTGGCCTCCTTTGAAGACCTCTTGGGAAGTTGTGACGAGAACCTGGTCAAGGACGTCAACGAAGACGGCTCCCCGGTGAGCTTTTTTGCCGTGGATAACTATTTTTATTACACTCAGGGAGTGGCAAGCTCCATGGCCACGGTGCTGGAAGCCGTGTACAACGATTTTTTGCTGACCCTTGAATCGCGCCACGGCACCGAACTTCTGCACCACGCCATCATTTCCTGCCAGAAGGCTTCGGAACTCGACCCCTGGATCATCCTGGACAGCAAACTGAGTAGTGTCTTTGCCAACCATCGCGCCAACATGGCCGCACCCATCAGCCATGCGCGCTTTTTTCTGGGGCAATTGATCAAGACCCTATCGACTTGACCGACCTTACAGCCGTCGCCGGCCATTACGTGGGCAATTCGCTGAACCTCGTCAATGTCTTCCGGAGACAGCCCTTTTTGAGGGTCCACGGCCTTGAGAAGGTCTTTTCCGTGTTGAACCGGGTACAATGCCACATGGTCTTTCTTCCGTGTCATGCATTGGTATTACAGGGCGAATGCGGTGCGGATCAAACGAATTCCACCGCAAAGCCGTTATGGCTGACCCATTTAATGCGGCCTCTGCAACTTACGCTGTTCTTTCCGGAAGTGAAAGGGATGCTGATGGTTACGGCATCATCCGTGGAAAATTGGCGTGTGTAAAGGGTCTCGATATAGGCGCCGCCAAGGCTGATATCCTTCAGACTGCCCGCATATAGTCTGCTGCCGTGATTGAAAACAATTTCCGTGGTATAGTTTTTACGTTCGTGAACCCTTCTATGATTATATGATCTGGCTGCGGATTCATAACTCATAAGCTCTCCTGTTGATAGATGGTTCCGGTAATTTTTCATACCTGTTATACTTTTTTTTTGCAGACGATTTTCAACTCAATTTCAGGGCCTTGGTGACCTCGTTGTTCCGATGTGGATTAGCAGTAAACATGCCAATGTTGTTGAATACAAAATATACTTATTTTTTCAAATGGTTATAAAATATAAAAAGAATAAATAGGCCATGAAAAAAAGAGATCTAATGTTACATATTTACCAGAACGGCATGATGGATGGGTAATCTATTTCACAATTTCCTACCACCTAATATGCGCTGAAAGTGGGGATTGGCTCTTTTATCCGCTAAGCAGGGTGCCAACCACCGTGTCCATGAAACGCATGCCATTGCGGGTCAGACGGACCCTCCCCGGCGAAAGTTTCAGAAGATCCTCAGTGGACAGTTTTTTCAGCGGCGCCTTGAATATGGAATTGAAGTTTTCATTGAACCGGTCCGCAAAATGGTCGATGTCGATGCCCTCAACCTGCCGTAGGCCGAGAAAGACAAATTCCATGATCTGCTGATCGCGGGTCAGCCGTTCGCTTCCGGCTATTGGGGAAGCGCCGGCAGCAACTGCGCTGAGGTAGTGTTCTATCGATCGATAATTCCACCAGCGGGTACCGTCGCGATAAGTATGGGCCGACGGTCCAAATCCCAGGTAGGGGACAAGGTTCCAGTATTTGCGGTTATGGCGTGAGCGCCGATCAACCGGATCGTTTGCCCGGTGGCGGGCGAAATTGGATATTTCGTATTGGCGATATCCCCGGGCCTCTAAAAAGTCTATGGTGGTATCGAACAACTTCCCGGCAATGCCTTCTTTCAGTGGCTTCAAGTGCCCCTTGGACACATACGCCGCCATGGGCGTCCCCGGTTCTATGGTGAGCGTATAGCATGAGAGGTGCTCCGGCTCCAGGCTGAGCACAGCGCCCATTTCTTTCCGCCAGACCTGATTTGTCTGGCCGGGGCGGGCGTATATCAGATCCAGGCCCAGGTTATCGAATCCGGCGCTTCTGGCCCAATCACAGGTGCGCAGTCCCTGCCGGGATGTGTGAATTCGTCCCAACATGCGCAATGCGTCGTCATCCAGGGACTGAAGACCGATATTGAGGCGGTTGACGCCGATCCGCCGAAAAGCCTGAAGGGATTCCCGGGTGACGGTTCCCGGGTTGACTTCCAGAGTGATTTCCACATCATTGGCCAGCGCAAAACCGTCCGCCGTCGCTTCGATGATGCTGGCGACCTGCTCGGACGACAACAGGGATGGGGTGCCACCGCCCAAGTAGATGCTGTCCACCCGACCGGCCAACGGCCGATAAATGGCCAGTTCCGCCAATAAGGCATCCATATATGCATTGATGCGGTCCAGCCGGGATATTGAATAGAAATCGCAATAGGGGCACTTGACCCGGCAGAAAGGTACGTGAATGTATATGCCGGATGGCTTGGAGAGCATTTCATTTTGATTCAAATGGTTACGCAAGACCCCGGAATTCGACAAATATGCAATTCAGGATACAACGCTGGGGGGTTATTGAAACGTTTCCGCGCACACATCACTCAAATACGCCAAATTCTCGCAAACATTAATCCCGTTGGCCTTCATGGCTGCCACCTTGCTCTGGCCGGTGCCGCTGCTGCCGCTGATGATTGCACCGGCATGTCCCATGCGCCGTCCCGAAGGGGCCGTCAAGCCGGCGATGAAGCCTACCACCGGCTTGGTGACCTTGGCTTTGATGTAATCGGCGGCATTCTCTTCGGCGTCCCCCCCAATCTCGCCGATCATGACGATGCCTTCGGTGGCGTTGTCGGCTTGGAAGCGTTCCAGACAGTCGATAAAGTTGGTTCCGTTAATCGGGTCGCCGCCGATGCCGATGCAGGTGGTCTGGCCCAGACCGGTCGTGGTCAGGGCGTGGACCGCCTCGTAGGTCAGGGTCCCGGAGCGGGAGACCACCCCAATCTTGCCGGGCTGGTGAACGACGGCCGGCATGATGCCAATTTTGCATTCGCCGGGCGTGATGATGCCGGGGCAGTTGGGACCGATGAGGCGTACCGGTTTATCCTTCAGGTAGTTTTTCACCCGCATCATGTCCATTACTGGAATGCCCTCGGTAATGCAGACGATCAGGGACAGTTCGGCATCAGCCGCTTCCATGATGGCGTCGGCGGCAAAGGGTGGCGGCACGAAAATCATGCTGGCATCGGCTCCGGTGGTTTTTATAGCCTCGTCCACCGTGTTGAAAACCGGAACATCGTCCATCTTCTGCCCGCCTTTTCCAGGGGTGACACCGGCCACCACCCGGGTACCGTAATCCACACATGCGCGGGTATGAAACTGTCCCTCTTTTCCAGTAATACCCTGCACTAACAATTTGGTCTCTTTATTGATTAGTATGCTCACGATTCATTCCTCGTTCATTTGTGCGTCTATTACTGGATGGCTTCCTTCAATTTTTCAGTGGCATCCTTGAGATCCTTGGCATTGATCAGGTCCAGGCCAGAATCCGCCAGAATCTTTTTTCCCTCTGCCAGGTTGGTACCCTCCATGCGAATGATCACCGGTACGCGTATGCCCACTTTCTTAGCCGCCTGGACCACACCATTGGCCAGCCGATCACAGCGCAGGATGCCGCCGAAGATGTTAATCAGAATCGCCTTGACATTTTCGTCGCTCTGCAAGATGCGGAAGCCGTTTTCGATCTGCTCGGCACTGGCGCCGCCGCCCACGTCGAGGAAGTTGACCGGCCTGCCGCCGGCGTATTTGATGCAATCCATGGTGGCCATGGCCAACCCGGCACCGTTGACAATATTGCCCACATTACCCCCTTCTCCCAGGTGAATGTAGTTCAATCCGTGATTGCCGGCCTCCACTTCCGTTGGGTTCTCTTCATCCAGATCCCGGTATTCTTTTACATCGGGATGCCGGTAGAGGGCATTGTCGTCGAAATCCATTTTACCATCCAGGGCAATGACGTCATTTTCGGCGGTAATGATCAAGGGGTTGATCTCCACCAGGGAGCAGTCGTATTCGACGGCCAGGTTGAACAGGTTTTTCAGCAGCACGGTGAAGGGTTTCATGCATTCCGTGGCCATATTCAACCCGAAGGCCGCCAACCGCAGATGGTAGCCCTGGATGCCCACGTTGGGGTCCACGTAAACCTTGATGATTTTTTCCGGACTCTTCTCGGCCACGTCTTCGATATCCATGCCGCCGGCTTCCGAGGCCATGACAATCATCTTGGCTGTGGCACGATCCGGCAGGATGGAAAGATAAAGCTCCTTGGCGATGTTAAGGCCCTGTTCAATGAGTATTTTTTTGACCTGCCTGCCACCGGGACCGGTCTGCTTGGTGACCAGATTCATGCTTAGAATACTGTTGGCGTATTCTTCGAATTCCTGTTCGTTTTGGGCCACTTTCACACCGCCGCCCAGACCGCGCCCACCGGCATGGATCTGGGCCTTGACCACCACGGGATAGGCCCCCAGTCTTTCGGCGACAGCCTTGGCTTCTTCGACGGTGAAGGCGACCTGCCCGTCAGGAACGGCCACGCCGTTGTTGCGGAACAGTTCTTTGGCTTGGTACTCATGAATTTTCATGGATAGGCCTCTTTTTTGATTGGAATAGCGTTGTATTGATTCCCGGGACGTCATACCGGACGCAATCCGGCATCCCAAAAAAACATCAAGATAACTGGTGCCCATCCGGAAATGGCCATTTCTGGGGGGGGGCACAACCTATGTTCCATCTTTCGCCGGCATGATGAAAGACAGTAACCTCGGTATATACCCAAACAAGCGCTTCAGGGCTTTAACAACAAGATCCGAAAAAAAGAGCATGGTTATCTGTCCGGGGGCGATGACCATGCTCTGCTTTTTAGGGGTTATCCATAATTGTAAAAAAAACTCAAGGATTAAAATGTTCCGATTGCGCCTCTACCCCGTGGTCAATGATGATCACGGGATAGGGGCGCATCTCGACACTCAAAAAAAAACGGCATTTTTATCCGATCACACAGAGCACCTCACCCTTGCCCACGGAATCTCCCGATGAAAAATTGATGGCTTTGACGGTACCCGAGGCCGGAGCCGCCAGGGCGTTTTCCATCTTCATGGCCTCCAGGATGACCACGGTCTCACCTTCGTTGACCGAATCGCCCACATTTTTTTCATACTTGACGATCATGCCCGGCATGGGGGCGGGCAACGGGGTGCCTTCGGTATCGGCGGCAGCAGGCGCTGGTGCCACGTCCTTCTTCTCTTCCGCAGCGGTGGGTGCTGCTACCGGAGCTACCGGCGCGGCAGGTGCGACCGGTGCAGCCGGGGCTACCGGCGCGGCAGGTGCAGCCGGGGCAGCCGTAGGTACGCCGCCGCTCAGTTGAATCTGCTGGACGTACTTCAGGATCTGACTGCCGCCCACTTCATCAACACCTACCTCGAAGTACTCGTTGTCCACGAACACATTGAAAGTACGGGTGTTCTCACTCTTGGCCGGCGTACCGGCCTTCTTTTCGACCAGTTCACCGGCCTTGGCCTTTTTGATCAGTTCATCTTTGGCCTTGACCTGTTCCAGGGTGATGGGCTTGACGGAATCTGGCGCTTCTTCCTTGCCGTATTTCCACTGTAGGAACTTCTTGCCGGTGACCGGGTAGATGGCATAGAGTACCAGATCGTCCATATCCACGGCCAGATCGCCGATTTCTTCTTTGGCCTTTTCCATTTCTGGCTCCAGCACCTCGGCCGGACGGCAGGTGATGGGATCCTCCCCACGATCATAGCCCTTGAGGGCCTTTTTCTGAACCTCTTCGTTGATGGGCACGGCAGTTTTTCCGTAGAGGCCGTAGCACAGGTCTTTCACCTGGGCGGTGATCATCTTGTAGCGCTCATCCGGTGTGTCGAAGAGGACGTTGTTGACGGTCTGGATACCCACGATCTGGCTGGTGGGAGTGACCAGCGGAATCTGACCGAGGTCCTTGCGAACTTTGGGCAATTCTTTATAGACCGCATCAATTTTATCCAGGGCATCCATTTCACGCAGCTGGTTGACCAGGTTGGAAAGCATGCCGCCCGGCGTCTGGTGAAGCAGCACGTTGATGTCGATGATGGACATCTTGGAATCGTCCAGCAGGTGTTTGTATTTGGGCATGACCTCTTTTTCGAAGATCTCGTTGATCTGGGCCAGCAGGTGAATATTGAAACCGGTGTCACGGTTGGTGCCCAAAAGGGACATGACCAGTGGTTCCACCGCGGCATGAGAGGTGCGGTAGGCATAGGGGGTCATACACGTGTCGATGATGTCCACGCCCGCCTCGATGGCCTTGAGGTGGGTCATGGGAGACATCCCTGAAGTAAAATGGCTGTGCAGGTGGATGGGCGGTTTGACGGTGGCCTTGAGGGCCTTGACGATCTGGTAGATGTCGTAGGGAGCGCTCAGGCCGGCCATATCCTTGATACAGATGGAGTCGGCACCCATGGCCTCCAGGTCCTTGGCCTTGTTGACGAAGTAGTCCAGGTTGTAGACTTCTCCGCCCAGGCGCGGCTCGGTAAGGGTGTAGCAGATGCAGCCCTGGAAGTGTTTGCCGTACTCTTTGATCTTGGGTACGACGGTCTGGAAGTTGCGGTAGTCGTTGAGGGCGTCGAAGGTGCGGAAGATGTCCATGCCGTTTTCACAGGCCCGGTCCATGAAAGCGTTGGCCACGTCATCGGCGTAGTTGCGGTAGCCCACCAGGTTCTGGGCACGCAGCAACATGGAAAAGGGGGTCTTCTTGAAGTAACGCTTCAGGGTGCGAATTCGCTCCCAGGGATCTTCATTGAGGAAACGGTGCATGGTATCGAAGGTCGCGCCGCCCCAGGTCTCCACGGCCCAGAAACCGACCTGGTCCATCAATTCGGCCACGGGGATCATGTCCTCGGTACGGCCACGCGTGGCGAACAGGCTCTGGTGGCCGTCGCGAAGGCTCAGATCCATGATTTTGATCGGATTTTCCGCTTTCGGCCGGTCGACATCGTAATTCATACTGGTCATTTTGACTTGATCGTGGTCACTCATTGGTTGGATCTCCTATTAAAAAAGTAAATTTTGGATGTTGATGGCTCGTATTCGACCTCACCGGTTTTAGCGGAGTCGGTTGAAGGTTTTCATTTGCATGAGGGTGCGCATCTGCATCATGCCCTGCCGACCGGCCATGGCCCACAGGTTGCCCTGGTCAAAGGCCCGGGGCTGGGGCTTTTCCGGCGGCGGTATGACCAGCGCCTCCTCCTCGGTCTGGATATAAGCAGAGACCGCGGCCAGGGCGGCGGCCAGTTTTTTCTGATTGGCTTCCATAGATCATCCCTTTTCGGATTCGGTTATCGGTTGCAAAGGCCGCTACATGGGGATGTTGCCGTGTTTTTTTGGCGGCCGCTGTTCGCGTTTGCTGCACATCACTTCCAGGGCGTCGATGAGCCGCGGCCGGGTTTCGGCCGGCTCGATGACCGCATCAATGTAGCCCCGCTGGGCGGCGCAGTAAGGATTGGAAAACAGATTCTCGTATTCGGCGATCTTCTCTTCACGTTTGACCTTGGGATCGTTGGCGCCTTTAATCTCCTTGCGGTGAATGATGTTGGCGGCCCCGGCAGCGCCCATGACGGCGATTTCGGCCGTGGGCCAGGCAAAGGCGAAGTCGGCCCCCAGATCCTTGGAGCACATGGCCAGGTAGGATCCGCCGTAGTCCTTGCGGGTCACAAGCAGCAGCTTGGGTACGGTGGCTTCGCTGTAGCACCACAGCAGTTTGGCACCGTGGCGGATGATGCCGCCCCATTCCTGCTGGCTGCCGGGCAGGTATCCGGGAACGTCTGCTATGGTCAGCAGCGGAATGTTGAAAGCGTCGCAAAAGCGGATGAAACGGGTGGCCTTGTCCGAAGCGTTGATGTCCAGGCAACCGGCCATGACCGAGGGCTGATTGGCGATGATGCCGATGGTGCGGCCGTTGAGCCGGGCGAAAGCGGTCAGGATATTGGTGGCGAAATACTGAAACGGTTCGAAGAAGTCGCCATTGTCCACGATGGCAGCGATGACTTCGCGCATGTCGTAGGACTGGTTGGGGCTGTCCGGAATGATCTCGTTGAGGGCTGAATCTGTACGGGTGGGATCGTCACCCGTGTCCACGATGGGTGGATCTTCCATATTGTTGGCCGGCAGAAAGGAGAGCAGATGCTTGATCTGGTTGATGGCGTCTTCGTCGCTTTCGCAGGCGAACTGGGCCACGCCGCTTTTCTCATTATGGGCCATGGCGCCGCCCAAATCCTCGAAGTTAATCTCCTCGCCGGTAACCGATTTGATCACCTCGGGGCCGGTGATGAACATATAGCTGGTGTCTTTGACCATGAAAATATAATCGGTCATGGCAGGTGAGTATACCGCCCCACCGGCCGTGGGCCCCATGATAGCCGAGATCTGGGGAATCACGCCCGAAGCCAGGGTGTTGCGATAGAAAATCTGGCCGTAGCCGGACAGGGCATCCACGCCTTCCTGGATGCGGGCGCCGCCCGAGTCATTGAGTCCGACAAAGGGGACGCCGGCTTTTAAAGCCATGTCCATGATCTTACAAATTTTCTTGGCCTGCATTTCGCCGAGGCTGCCCGCCCGCGAGGTGAAATCCTGAGCAAAAGCGAACACTGGGCGGCCGTCCACCAGGCCGTGGCCGGTGATGACGCCGTCGGAAGGGATCTCGACATCCTCCATTTCGAAATTCACGCAACGGTGTTTTACGAACATGTCCACCTCGCGAAAGGTGCCCTTGTCGAACAGCTTGCCCAGCCGTTCCCGGGCGGTCAGCTTGCCTTTTTCTTTATGTTTGGCAATCAGTTTTTCACCGCCCATCTCAAGAATACGCGCCTCGCGTGCCTTGAGATCCTCGATTTTCTCCTTCACAATACCCATATCAGATTCCTTTCACCTAAAAGTGCTGAACTTTTGACTCATCGGCAGTTGGTTGAAAAAAACAACGCGCCGATCGTCGAAAAAATAAATATAAGCTGAAAAAACAATTTTTTATGCGATGATTACAGACAAACCTGTCAAAAAAAATACCTTTTATCGACCCAACGTTTGTTGTCAAGTAAAAAACGTCCTTTTCTTATATTTAGTTTTTCCTCATGTCAAACGCCTTTGGCAATCAATCATTATCAGATGTTTTAACGCTATCGAAGGGTTATCCCATCTTTGTTGGAAAAGCATTTATACGAACGCGAGCGTTGCCTTTTCAATTTCGAAGAAACGATAACGCTTTATGATTTGACCAATACCTAACCTAAGCGATTTTCATATAAAAAGAGTCCTTGAAAGTTTGATAATATGTTATAATGCTTGATAATATCCACCAAATTAACAGCAAGCATACGCACGCCCAACAGGTAAAGGACTCTATGAGCAAGCATAACAAAAACTACCGGAAAAATGAACTCAAAATCCGTCGACGGCTGACCTGTTTTGACCCGCTTTTTAAGGATGAAGGCTATGCCGGCAGCATCGAGACGCCAATCGAGAACATGGCTTCTTCTGATCGATTATGTCTGCGGCGGTAAAATGTATAAAGACATTAAGCAGCTGGCAGCCAACTGGGACGAAACCCAATGGCAACGGTTTGAATCCGGCAAGCGGAAAGCCTGGCAATATG
>PDWJ01005113.1_pt1 | contig 10998 bp, 11 predicted proteins | sample 1430881 | NCBI WGS metagenome assembly PDWJ01 (sample SAMN01162460, study PRJNA174530) | Oral metagenome, whole genome shotgun sequencing project. | biome: Marine environment; feature: Marine mammal; material: Swab sample of the gingival sulcus; isolation source: swab sample of gingival sulcus... | reverse complement strand
ATTAGTTCCAAATCGTTTTTAGTGCGAAATGACTTGCCGTTTATGGCCGTGTAAATCGCCTCTAAAATATTGGTCTTACCCTGTGCATTATTGCCGATAATCGCATTTGTCCGTTCAGATAAATCGATTGTTAAACTATCGATATTTCTAAAATTTTTGACAGATAACGAAGTGATATGCAAAATTAGGCTCCCTGTCCGACAATCGTCAATTTGCGACTGAGTGGTTGATAAGTAATTTCAACGACATCACCAACTCTTATTTTGCGGCCGCGCTGGGTGCAAATTTGGCCGTTGACTTTAACGTATTGCTGTAAAATTAACGTTTTTGCCTGCGAACCACAACCGGTAATACCGGCGTATTTAATCAGTTGATCTAATTTGATGTATTCGCTGTTAATAGCTAGATTTTCCATGTCGACCTACCCTGCGTCGTTTAAAATTCTGATTGGCAACAGCAAATAAGTATAATTTTGATCGCTTTCCGGTTTGATGATACAAGGGCTGGTATTAGTAGTCATTTCGATGACGATATTATCCTGTTCAATGACTTTGAGCACATCTAACCAATATTTGGGATTAAAACCAATCTTTAATTTAGGTCCTTCCAATTCTATTTTAACGCGTTCTTTTACGCTGCCATTTTCAGTGTTCGACGAAATATTTAAATAGTCATCGGCGATGTCGAATAACAGCGAAGTATTTTTGGACTGATTGGCTATTAACGCCGCGCGATCGATTGCGTGATAAAGTTCATTTTTGGAACAAATGATTTTCGTCTTGTATTCGGTCGGCATTATTTGTTGATAATTGATAAATTCACCTTCCAGTAGACGGGCAATTAACACGGTGTCGTCGACGGCGTACTTGATGTACTTATTGGTCTTGTAAATTGAAATTTGTGAATTTTTGGCGTCGTTAGAAATTATTTTTAACAATTCGTGTAAGGCTTTGGCCGGCACCACTAAATGACAGTCTACATTGCTGATGATATTGATTTTTTTAAGGGCTACGCGATACAAGTCAATCGCCACCATCGTCATTTGATTATCGCTTATATCAAACAGTGCACCGGTTAAAATCGGTCTACTTTCATCGTGTGAAGTCGCAAAAATAGTCTGTCGAATCATATCGCTCAACAGGTATTTGTCGATTACAATTTTTTGTTCGACGTTGATAATTGGCAATTCGGGAAACTCAGACGGATTGCTACCCGTTAAATAAAAATCAGAATTTAGACAGTTGATGTGAATTTTGGTTTCGCCCTTAGTGATTGTTACTAATTCATTGGGCAATTTGCGGATGATGTCGCTAAACATGCGCCCGCTGACGACAATGCTGCCAGCTTCGATAACTTCGGCCGGCAAAGACGTTTCGATGCCGATGTTTAAATCGTTGCCAATTAGCGTTATTTTACCATCTTGAGCGTGAATGTAGACGCTTTTTAAGATTTCTACTGTGGTGCGCGTCGAAACGGCTTTTAGGACGATATTTAAAGCGCGTGTCAATTCGGTTTGTTCAACTCTGATTTTCATAAATGCCTCCGCTTATTATCGAGTTTAAATAAATAAGTAATAGTAATAGTCGCTGTTGATTTGTTGAAAAACACTTTTATAAAGCTAAAAGACAAAGTTTGGGCCTGTCTAAAAAATGTGGAAAAATTTTACGAATCAAATTTGTTATACACACCTATAATAAAATGTTATTTATCAACATTTTATTATACACATATCCACAAAAATGTGTTCAAATTTGTTTAATTTGTTCAATTAACTGATTGATTTGTTCAGCTAAATTGTCGTTTTCTTTCAAATCGTTAATAATTTTTTCGCAGGCGTGCATGACGGTTGTATGATCTCTACCGCCAAATACTTCGCCGATTTTAGGCAATGACATATCGGTTAGTTCGCGACATAAATACATCGCAATTTGGCGCGGATAGGTAATTGCCCGCGTTCGTTTTTTGGAGTTTAAATCGCTAATTTTTATATTGAAGTAATGCGCTACCACTTTTTTTATCGTTTCGTAGTTAAGTTGTTGTGGTTTGTTGACTTTGATAATGTCTTTCAGTGCTTCTTTTGCCAGTTGCATCGTAATTTCAGTTTTTGACAAATTGGCAAAGGCGATGATTTTAGTCAATGCACCTTCTAATTCTCTGATATTTGACTTGACATTTTGGGCGATAAATTCGTGAATTTGATTGTCGATTTCAGTCGATTCTAATTCCGCTTTTTTGCGCAGTATGGCAATGCGCGTTTCGTAATCAGGGGCTTGAATATCCGAAATCAAGCCGCATTCAAAACGCGAACGCAAGCGATCTTCTAAAGTTGGTATTTCTTTAGGAGGCCGATCAGAAGATAAAATAATTTGCTTATTGTCTTCGTAAAGGGCGTTAAAGGTGTGAAAAAATTCCTCTTGGGTACGTTCTTTACCGGCGATAAATTGAATGTCGTCGACTAGTAAAACGTCGACGGTGCGGTATTTGTTTCTAAACGATTCGTTTTTATCGTCTTTAATCGAGTTAATCAGTTCATTGGTAAATTTTTCTGAAGTGACGTAAACAATTTTAGTATTTTTGTTATTTTCTTGAATGAAATTGCCGATTGCGTGCATTAAGTGCGTTTTACCCAAACCGACACCACCGTAAATAAACAGCGGGTTGTAAGCTTTAGCCGGCGCTTCGGAAACAGCCAAAGCGGCCGCGTGGGCAAAGCGATTACTATTGCCGATGACAAATTCAGAAAAGGTGTATTTAGGGTTTAGTTTTGCGCGGTCGATAAAATTAATCTTATTATTGTTGATATTGTAATTTTGTTCGCTTTTTTCGCCGGTCACGATAAACTTAACAGTCATATTTTGTTTTAAAACTTGACTGAGCGAGTTTTCTAAGATGCTAATGTAGCGATTTTCTAAAATGTTTTTATTGAATTGATTTGGTATTTCTAATACTAGCGTATCACCTTGGATTTGCAGCGGTTTAATTGACTTTATCCACGTGTTATAACTGACTTCAGTTAGTTCGTCGTGTAATATTTGCAATGTCTTTGACCACGTGCTTTTTAATTCTTTCAAAATATCCCTCGCTTATCGATAGCCGACTATCGTCAGATATACTAATTTTAACAAAATATAATGCTATAATCAATCAATAAAAAATTGGAAAGCTGTTTTTATGATAAATAAAGTTGTTTTTTGTGTAAATAAAGCAGTTTTTTAAATAATATTTTCTTGACAGGGCAAAAACAGCAGAGTATAATTATTTAGCATAGTTTTGAGAGAGGCTCTTTTTAGAGTTCATATAGAGCAATGAGGGGGGTGTAGCAGTGAAGCGCACATATCAACCAAAAAAAAGACAACGCAAAGTTGAACACGGTTTTAGAAAGAGAATGAGGACGACTTCGGGACGCAATGTCTTAAAGCGTCGCAGAAGAAGGGGCAGAGCAAAATTATCTGCATAATATTGCTAGAATAGACCGCATAAAGTGGTCTTTTTTACAATGTGCCAAATTGTTTTCAACGACCAATCTGTTTTTACATCAGATGATAAATAGTGTATAATGAGGTAGGCTGAACTGTCGGTTTATGAAATTGGTTACCATCAAAAAAAATATTGAATTTAATCGCGTCTATAAACGCGGTCAATCGGTGGCCGGCGCATTTATCGTCTTATATCGTTTAAAGCGCAGTGAACAGACCAAGCGATTTGGCATTACCGTCAGCAAGAAAGTTGGCAAAGCGGTTGTGCGCAACCGCGTACGACGTTTGATTAGACAGTCCATTACCGACCACTTCCAACTATTTGACGATGGTTATGATTACGTCTTTGTGGCACGCGTTCGCGCGCAGCGCGCTTCGCTGCTTGAAATCGCTAAAAACATGCGCTATTTATTGGCAATGTTTAGAAAAAAACAAAAAAAATGAAGTATTTATTAATTGGTTTAGTCAAATTTTATCAAGTGGCAATTTCACCTTTATTGGGTAAAAATTGTCGCTTTATGCCGACTTGTTCACATTACGCCATCGCGGCATTTGAAAAATACGGCGCTTTAAAAGGCTTGTATTTAGCGACGCGACGCGTATTGAAATGTCACCCTTTTCACCCCGGTGGTTACGATCCACTGCCCTAATGGAGGATAAAATTGTTCGATTTTTTATATCAAGGTATTGGCCTATTATTGGGAACCCTTTACCAATTTACTAACAACTACGGCATATCGATTATACTGATGACGATTATCGTCAAGTTGTTGTTATTCCCACTGACTCAAGCTCAGACAAAGTCACAAAAGAGCATGAATGAAATTCAGCCCTTAATTCAAGAAATTAATAAAAAATATAAGAATGACAAGGAAAAACAAACACAGGAAACCTTGCGCTTGTATAAGGAATACAACGTCAACCCAGTAGCTGGTTGTCTGCCGATGTTAATTCAATTACCGATTATTTTTGCACTATTCGGCGTCTTGCGCGAGCCGTTAAAATTTGTCTTTAACGGCAATACGGCACTGTTTCAACAGGCGACCAATCAGACTTTTTTATGGATAACTGATTTTTCTAAACCCGATACGTTGGGGGCGATTATAAATTTTGATTTTGCCCATAGTCTACCCGGTTTACTGCCGATTATTGCAGCGGTGTTGACTTATCTACAATTTAAGACAATGAGTAGTAAACCGCCAACTTCCGGCAACGACACGGCGAATAAAACGATGCAGTCAATGCAGTTGTTCATGCCCTTGATGATTTTGTGGTTTGGTATGAAAATGGCAGCTGGTTTGACGCTCTATTGGGGCGTCAGCACCGGTTTTCAAATTTTACAACAGATGGCAGTTAATAGAGTCAAAAAAGCTGAGGAGGTATAAGTGAATAAATGTGAAATAGTTGCAAAATCACCCGAAGAAGCCATTGAAAAGGCTTTAGAGCAGCTTAACACGACGATTGATGACGTCGATATTGAAATTTTTGAAGAGGCCCCTAAAGGTTTATTGAGTTTTTTGAAGTCGCCTGAAGTGCGCGTGATTGCAACAAAAAAAACTTCTTTAAAAGACATTGCAATCAATTTTTTAGACGATGTTTTGAAAAAGATGAACATTGCCGCGCAGTATCAAGTCGACTTAACTGAAAAAGAGTTAAAAATTGATATTTCGGGAGACAATATGGGCGTGGTCATCGGCCGGCGCGGTCAAACGCTAGACGCCTTGCAATACCTGGTTAGTTTAGTCGTTAATCGCCGCGTCGAAAATTATGTTCGCGTCGTTTTAAACACTGAAAACTATCGCGAAAAGCGCGAAAAAGCGCTGGTTAAATTGGCTAAAAAATTGGCACATCGCGCCAAAAAGTATCGCAAAGAAATCACCCTTGAGCCGATGAACCCCTACGAGCGCCGTATTATTCACTCATCCCTACAAGAAGATCAAGCGGTTAGCACGCGTAGCGAAGGCAAAGATCCCAATCGCAAAGTGGTTATTTTCTTAAATTAGCAACTGTCGATTGTCGCTGCGGTCGCTAGCTTTGATAAATCGGGCTGTATCAGTCCGGCCCAGTTTTATACTGGGTTTTTGTTTTTTGAAAGGTCAAATATGAACGATATTATTTGCGCCATCGCCACACCACCGGGTGCGGCGGCGATTGGCATTTTGCGCCTTAGTGGCGCCGGTTGCGTCGATTTGGTGTCGCAGTTATTTCAATCGCCCAAGGGCAAGCGATTAGTTGATTATCAGCCGCGCTATATGGCTTATGGACACATCGTAGCCGACGATCGCGTTTACGATGAGGTGATGGTCGTCTATTATCGCGCGCCTTTTTCTTATACGCGTGAAGACATCGTGGAAGTATTTAGTCACGGCAGTGCAGTGGCGCTGCGTGAAATTTTACAATTAGTTATCGCGCGCGGTGCGCGCTTGGCATTGGCCGGTGAATTTACACAGCGCGCCTTTTTAAACGGGCGCATCGATTTAACGCAAGCCGAAGCGGTGATGGATATGATTGGCGCCAAAACCAAAAAGGGTTTTGATTTGGCCTTTCGACAATTAGCCGGTCATCTCGGCCAACAAATGACGGCGATCATTGAGCGCTTAACCGATTTAATGGCTCAAATTGAGGTGACGATTGACTACCCCGACGACGATGTCGAAGTGATTGCCAGACAGACTGTGACGACGACTTTAACTGAGTTAGTTGAACAATTTGATGCCTTGATCAAGTCGTATGAAGTCGGTAAAATTATTCGCGATGGCTTGACTTTGGCGATTGTCGGTCGGCCCAATGTCGGGAAGTCGTCATTGCTCAATGCGCTACTGCGCGAAAACCGGGCAATCGTTACCGATATTGCCGGTACGACGCGCGATGTCATCGAGGAGACGGTCAACATCAAAGGCATTGCCTTGCGCTTAATCGATACCGCCGGCATTCGCGAAACCGACAATGCGATTGAACGAATTGGCGTTGAAAAGTCAAAGGCTAGTTTTAATCGCGCCGACATCGTTTTGCTGGTGTTGGACGGCAGTCAACCGCTAACGCCACAAGACCAAAATATCATTGCAGTCATCGCCGATAAAACTACTATTGTGGCCGTCAATAAAATCGATTTAACGACTGGATTAGACGTCGCCCAAATTGAGCGGTTGCTGCCGAAAGCGACAGTGGTGCCTACGTCGGCATTGCAACGCGACGGCATCGCCGCCTTAGAAGATGCGATCGAAACGATGTTGTTGGGCGGTGCGGCGACAGGCCATCAAACAATTAGCAATATTCGGCACTACGAGGCGATCGTACGCGCCCGACAGCACGCTTCGGCGGCGCTCAACGCACTGGCCTGCGGTTTGCCACTCGATGTCGTCGACGTCGACATCGGCAATGTTTACGCGGCGATCGGCGAAGTTACCGGTCACAGCATTCAAGAAGATGTGATCGGTCGCATTTTTGAAAAGTTTTGTTTAGGAAAGTGATATGTCAATTTTTAATGTCGACAATTATGATGTCGTTGTAGTAGGAGCCGGTCACGCCGGTTGCGAGGCCGCGTTGGCGGCGGCGCGGTTGGGAAAGAAGACGCTTTGTTTGGCGATTAATCTCGACAGCGTGGCGATGATGCCCTGCAATCCAGCGATTGGCGGTACGGGAAAAGGCCATTTAGTGCGTGAAATTGACGCTTTGGGCGGCGAAATGGGCAAGAATATCGACAAGACCTTAATTCAGTCGCGCATGCTCAACGTCGCCAAGGGCCCAGCTGTGCATTCACTGCGCGCTCAAGCCGACAAACGGCGATATCACAGCGCTATGAAACAAACCTTAGAACGGCAAAGCAATTTAGATTTAGTGGAAGACGAAGTGACGGCGTTGTCTTTACAAGACGACCGCGTAGTCGGCGTCTTTACCGCAAACAACTGTTTTTATGGCGCTGCGGCTGTCATCTTGGCGACCGGCACTTATTTGGACGCCAAGATTTTCATTGGCGATGTCGTCAAACAAAGCGGGCCCAGCGGCATGTCGCCCAGTTTGTCACTTGCCGATTATTTGCGCGATTTAAAATTGGATATGCGACGGTTTAAAACCGGTACGCCGGCGCGCGTCAAGCGCGATTCGATCGATTTTACAAATTTGGCAGTGCAGCACGGCGACGCCCAAATCATCCCCTTTTCATTTATGACCGAATCGATTGACATCGATCAAGTACCCTGTTATTTGACTTATACCAATCAACAGACACATCGCATTATTATGGATAATATTGACAAGAGCGCGATGTACGCCGGCAATATCGAGGGAGTTGGCCCGCGCTATTGCCCGTCGATTGAAGATAAGGTAGTGCGTTTTGCAGATCGCAGCCGCCATCAAATTTTTATTGAACCAGAGGGTTTGAGTAGCGATGAAATGTACATCCAAGGGATGTCGTCGAGCTTACCGCTCAGCGTGCAGGTCGACTTTTTGCGCAGTGTTGAGGGATTACAGCACTGTCAAATTATGCGCCCGGCGCACGCCATTGAATACGATTGCATCAACCCCCTTTCGTTGAAGCCGACGCTGGAATTAAAAGCGCTTAGCGGTTTGTACACAGCCGGCCAATTAAATGGTTCGAGCGGCTATGAGGAAGCCGCAGCACAGGGGCTTATCGCCGGCATTAACGCCGTGCGCAAGTTGGATGGCTTAGAGCCGTTTGTGCTCGATCGCGCCCAGGCCTATATCGGCGTTTTAATTGACGATTTGGTGACTAAGGGTACAAATGAACCCTATCGCATAATGACTGGACGCTGTGAATACCGCCTATTGCTGCGACAAGATAACGCCGACGCGCGCTTGACGCCGTTGGGCTATCAAATTGGGTTGGTTAGCGCGCAGCGCTATCGTAAATACTGTATTAAACAAGCCGCGATTGAGGCTGAAATGGCCCGTCTGGCCAGCACTAAAATAAAAATTGAGGCCCTTAACCCATTGCTGCGCAGTTTAGAGCTCAAAGAGGCGACGATGAGCATTAGCCTGTACGATTTATTGCGTCGCCCTGAATTTGACTACGCCACCTTAAGTCAAGTCGATGGCGAACGCCCCGTTTTAGATGCGCTCGTCATCCAGCAATGCGAAATTAGCATTAAATACAAAGGGTATATCGAAAAGCAGTTTGAGCAGGTTGAAAAGTTTAAGCGAATGGAAAAGCGGCTGTTGCCGGCCGACATCGACTACCGTGCAATCGACGGCCTGCGCAACGAAGCCAAGCAGAAGTTGGCTGACATTCAACCGCATTCGATTGGTCAAGCCAGTCGCATTTCAGGCGTGTCGCCGGCTGATATTGCGGTGTTATTAGTTTATTTGGAACAGAGAAAGAGGTCATCGTAGTGCACGACGATTATCGCAGCGCCTTTCAAACTATTGGCGTCGATTTGAGCGAGCGGCAGCTAACTGATTTATCGTATTATGCCGAGCGGCTTAAAATCGTCAATCGATCGACCAATTTAACGGCGGTCGACGACGACAGCGGCATTTTGTGGCGCCATTTTATCGACAGTTGCCAAGCATTGCGCCACATCGAGCTGGACCCCAGTCGTCAAATCGTCGACATCGGCACGGGCGCCGGCTTTCCGGGCCTGCCCTTGGCGATAGTGAGCGGCGCCCAAACGACCTTGCTCGACGCCCTCCAGAAGCGCGTTCGCTTTCTGAAAGACGTCGTCAACGGTTTGGGACTAGCGCATGTCGTCGTCGAACACGGCCGCGCTGAACAGTTTGGTCAAACGGCCACACACCGCGCCAAATTTGACTACGCCTTTGCCAGAGCGGTCACCGCTCTACCAGTCTTAATTGAGTACGCCGTGCCTTTTTTAAAAGTCGGCGGTTATTTTATTGCCTATAAATCAGCTGATATTGCAGATGAAATAAGCGCCAGTTCAGCGGCTTTGCAGCAATTAAATTCTAAAATAACTGAAATTTATGAATATACTGATAATTTAAATATTAAGCGCAAATTAGTCGTCGTCGAGAAATTGATGGCGACGCCGCCAAAATTCCCGCGGCGCGTCGGCCTACCCGGCAAACGCCCCTTAAAATAGGGCTTGTTCGACAGCGCTTGCAATTTCACTTTTTGCTTTATTATTTAGTTATTTCGGTGTAAACTAATAGATAGTTACTTATAGTGTGAAAATGAGGACGCGGTGCTATGGCCAGAAAAATTGCAATTTTTAATCAAAAAGGCGGCGTCGGCAAGACGACGACCAATGTCAATTTGAGCGCTTGTTTAGCCAGTTTAGGCAAGCAAGTTTTAATAATTGACAACGATCCACAAGGCAATTCGACCAGCGGTTTAGGCATCGACAAAAATAGCACATTGTTCAATTTGTACGATGCCTTGACGAGTGAAATTGACCCGCTGGAAATCGTCATGAAAACCGCCTTTCGCGGTCTGGATATCATACCATCTAACATTCAATTAGCCGGCGCCGAAATTGAGTTAATCGATATGGGGCAACGCGAGTTTCGCCTAAAAAAAATCATTGATCAGTTAACTGATTACTACGACTACATTTTTATCGACTGCCCGCCCTCACTCGGCATACTGACGCTCAATTCACTCGTGGCGGCCGATTCTATTTTGATTCCAATCCAGTGTGAATACTACGCCTTGGAGGGCGTCTCACAGTTGGTCAACACCTATAAGTTGGTCAAGCGCAACTTAAATACGGCATTGGCGATTGAAGGGGTCGTCATCAGCATGTACGATCCGCGCAACAATCTATCGCAGCAAGTTGTGGCCGAAGTTAAAAAATACTTTCAAGATAAGGTTTTTAAAACGATGATACCGCGCAATGTGCGCTTAGCAGAAGCGCCCAGTCACGGTCTGCCGATTATTTACTACGATGAAAAATCGAAAGGCGCCGTGCAGTATATGTCATTAGCAAAAGAGTTGTTGGGGGAATAAAATGGCTAAAAAAGCAGCATTGGGTAAAGGTTTGGGCGCGCTAATCGGCGAGCGTTTTGAAGAAGAAGTCAAGCAAAATGAACATCTGCTACAAGAGATTGCAATCGACGACATCGCCCCTAACCCCTTGCAACCGCGCAAGCAGTTTGACGATCAAGCGATTGCGGCACTGGCCGAGAGCATTGCGCGCAACGGCATCATTCAGCCGCTTTTATTGCACCAAATTAAAGGCGGCTATGAAATTATTGCCGGTGAGCGCCGGTGGCGTGCGGCGCGCCAGTGCGGCTTAAAAGTCGTTCCGGCGATCGTAATGGACCCAGACGAGCAGAAATTGTACGAAATGTCGCTGATTGAAAATATGCAGCGACAGGATTTAAACCCGATCGAGGAGGCGTTGGCCTTTCAATCGCTGCTATCGTCTTTTGAAATGACACAGCGCGAAGTTGCCACAGTGGTTGGCAAGAGCCGCAGTTATATAGCGAATGGGTTGCGTTTATTGCAGTTGAGCGCACCCTTACAACAAATGTTAATCGATGGCAGTTTAAGTGCCGGCCACGCCAAAGTGTTGGTCGGTTTGTCCGAATCACAACAGCTGTCAAT
>PDWJ01005111.1_pt1 | contig 11001 bp, 5 predicted proteins | sample 1430881 | NCBI WGS metagenome assembly PDWJ01 (sample SAMN01162460, study PRJNA174530) | Oral metagenome, whole genome shotgun sequencing project. | biome: Marine environment; feature: Marine mammal; material: Swab sample of the gingival sulcus; isolation source: swab sample of gingival sulcus... | reverse complement strand
GCCGACGCCTTCCACGCCTCCATGAACGCGAAGATGCCCTCGCCCGGCACCATGCGATGGATGAAGCTTTTGGGCAGGCGCGTCTGGTGCGCCTCGGCGGCGAAACCGGCGCGCAGGTTGGCCCCCAGCACCAGGGCTTCCAGCCGCCAACTGTCGGCGGTGCGGCGCAGCATCATGCCGGTCCAGACGCGCCCGAAGGGATCGCTGGTCCCGTCCATGAAAAGGCCGCCGGGGCGAATCTGGGACATGATCAGCGCGCAGGCCGGCAAAGCCTGGTCCGGGTCGTACTGGCGCAGCACGTTGAAGGCGCGCACCAGGCGGATGGACTCTCCCGGCCGCAGGGGCATGTTGAAACCGCCCAGCCGAAAATCCGTCCGCCGGTCCGCGAACGGTTGGCCACGCCGCACCCGCTCCGGCTCGATCTCCACGCCCAGCACGGGCAGCTCCGCGTTCAGACGGCGCAGGCGGGCGGCGCTTTCCAAAGTGGTGACGGGTTCGGCGCCGTAGCCCAGGTCCACGTAGAGGGCATCGCGCCAGTCGCCGTCGGCGCGGGCCATGAGGGCGGGGTCATAGCACGCCAGGAAATGGTCCACGCCGCGCAGACGGTTGGGCGCGGTCTTGCCGCGTGTGGCCTGGCCTTCGGGCCGGGAATCGGGGGAGGGGTGGTGGTGCATGGCCTCGAGTATCGGATTGGCATTCCTCTGCAGAGTGGGCAAGTAAGATAGCCCCATCGCCAAGGGACGCCAGCCGGCACCCCCCGCCCCGCGAGCCGGAGCGCGACCACAAATCATCCACTCAGCCAAGCTTATACTTATCAAGACGATACACCAGCACATGCCGAGGAATTTCCAGAAACTGCGCGGCCCGTGTCCGGTTGCCGCCGCAGGCCGCCAAGGCTCGCCGAATGAGTTCCTTCTCCACCTCCACCAGAGAAACGCCGCTTGCGGGCAAAGGACCAAGGGGCAAAACGCTCTTCCGCTCGGCCTCCTCCATGGCCCGCCGCGGCATCCCGGCGTTCCGCCCCAGGCGCTCCAGGTCGGCCGAAGACAGCTCGGCATCCTGCCGCATCAGAACCATCCTCAGGTTCAGGTTTTTCAATTCCCGCACATTGCCCGGCCAGTCCCGCGAAGCCAACTCGACGCGCAAATCCTCGCTGGTGCGGACGGCGTCCCCTCCATGCAGTCGCGTGAAATGGTCCCAGAGCAACGGGATGTCCGCCGGGCGTTGCCGCAGAGGCGGAATATCCAACCGCAACACGTTCAGGCGGTAAAAAAGGTCTTCCCGGAAGCGCCCCGCGGCCACCTCTTGCCCCAGATCCCGATGAGTGGCGCAGATCAATCGGAAATCCACCGTCACGGGCTGCCGTCCCCCCACGGGATCCACCAGCCGTGTCTCCAGAACGCGCAGCAGCTTGGGCTGCAAAGCCAGGGGAAGCTCGGCCACTTCATCCAGAAACAGGGTGCCCCCGGCGGCGGACCGGATACGTCCTTCATGGGCGGCAACGGCCCCGGTGAACGCCCCCTTGGCATGGCCAAAAAGCTCGGACTCCATCAGATCAGGTGGGATGGCCCCGCAGTTGACGGCCACAAAGGGCTGTTCCGCGCGCGGGGACAGATCGTGGCAGGCCCGGCTCACCAACTCCTTCCCGGTGCCGCTTTCACCGGTAAGCAAAATATTGGCGTCGCTGGGGGCCACTTGGCGCACCTGGGCCATGAACCGCCCCATGGCCGAATCCTTGAAGATAAGGCCACTTTCGGGGCGATGATTCCGTAACAAGGCGCGCAACCTGCGGTTGTCCTGCTCCAGATCTCGGATGTGCAGGGCCTGCCGCACCGTGGCCAGCAATTCGTCGCGGGCAAAGGGTTTCAGCAGGTACGAAAAGGCCCCCAGGCGCATGGCCTCCACGGCCTGCTTGACCGTGCCGTGAGCCGTCAGAACAATGACCGGCGGTGTGGCTTGGTCGACCGCCTCCACCACCTGGCGCAGCACCGCCATCCCGTCCAGGAGCGGCATCCGGATGTCTGTCAGGACCAGATCCGGATCTTCGGTCAAACGCTCCAGACCGGCGGCGCCATCGGCGGCGGGCAGCACCTCGTGACCATCTTCCTGAAGCATGAAGCCCACCACTTCACGCAGGCTGGTGTCGTCGTCAATCAGCAGGATGCGAGCCATGCCGCTCCTTCAGGGTTGAGGACCGGGGCAAGGTCAGAACGACCCGGGCGCCGGTCGTGAAATCGCGATCCACTTCCAGGTGCCCGCCCATGTCCTCGGCGGCCCGCAGGCTGATGGCCAGACCCAGGCCCATGCCCTTCTCGCGGGTGCTGAAGAAAGGGGTGCCGAAATTGGCCAGAGCGTCAGCGCTGAAACCGGGACCGTCATCCTGGATCATAATTTGGGCATTCTTTTCCGTGGATCGGATCTGAACGATGATAGGACATTGGGGAGGGCTGACAGCGGCGGCGTTGAGGACAAGGTTGACCAGAATCTGCCGCACGGCCTGGAGTTCTCCAAGGGCTTGGCAGGTCGCCGGGGCTTCCAACCTCAAAGGGGGAATGTCCTTCTGGTTGGCCATCAACGCGATGACATCGCGGGCTTCAGCCACCAGATCCAGCTCCTCCCGAGCCGCGGGACGCTGGCGGGCGAATTCCAGGAAGCGGCTCAGGACGGTATTGAGGCGCTCGGTCTCAAGCAGCAGGATGTCCAGCAGGCGACGCTTGGAGTTGTCGGCGGGGTAATCATCGGTCAGCAACTCGGCGGAGCCGCGGATACTGGCCAGAGGGTTGCGGATTTCGTGGGCCAGCCCCGCCGAAAGGCGCCCCACCGCGGCCAACCGCGCCGAACGCACCAACTCTTCTTCCACGGCGGTCTTTTCGGCAAAGGTCCGGCGCAGATCCTGGCTGGTCTGGTGCAGACGCTCCGCCAGCAATCCCGCCAGCAGGCCCATGGCCAGATAAAGCATGATTTCCAGAATCTTCTCGGCGGGCATGCCGGGATCGGCGATGACCACCGAGTCCAACCTCAGTTCCCGGGCAAAGGCATGGGGAAGGTAAATGGCCACCACCGCCAAAGCCGCCCCGAAACCACCGCGCACGCCCCCGCGAAAACCGGCCAGGATAATGGGGAAATAATACAGCCGACGATAGATACCGTGGAAGGCGGCGTTCCAGTTGAAAGACTCGACGGGCGGGGCGTGGTGGGCGGCGTGGTTACCGTGCGGCGTCAGATAGTGTAAGCTGCTGACCAAAACGATCAGCAACGCCACCGTGCGGTAACGCCGCCAAAGAGAACCTTCGTGCATGGGAATACCGGTCATGCCGCCAATCCTGAATCCCGAAAATGAAGAATATTCTCGAAAACATTGAAGAATAATCTCCACCGTCTGGCCAAAGCGCCTTCAAACCATTGTTTTTTAGCAATTTAAGGTATGGCCTGATTTCTGCAACTCCCTCTTCCGGATACCTGTCCTCCGGATACTTCCATCCTGGACATGAATAAGGATAGAGGGTTTGTCCCATATGAAACACGTGATGCGCATGATTCTGCTGGTCGGCTGCGGCTTTTGGCTGGCCGGTGCGGCCCCAGCCCGAACCCAGTCCCAACCCCAAGTCCCAAGCCCATCATCACGCGATCTTGGAGATCTTCTGGCCTACGCTGAAGCCCATCACCCGACCCTGATCGCCGCCCGGGCCCAGGCCGCGGCCCTGCGGCAGGACGCCGTGGTGGCCGGATCCCTGCCGGATTTGAAACTGGCCTGGGGCGAAATGCTGGTGCCCGTGGAAACCCGGGTGGGTGCCCAGCAGCGGGTGTTTTCCCTTTCCCAGAGCATTCCCTGGTTCGGCACCCTGGGGTCCGCCTCCGAGGCGGCCGGGTTGCGGGCCCAGGCCGCCGACGAGCGCGGTCGTGCGGCAGGGCTGAAGGTGCGGCGCGAGATCTATCGCGCCTGGTTCGAGGTGGCCCGATTGCGAGCCGAGCAGAAATTGGTGGCCCGCAAGGGCGATTTGCTGGAGCAGGAACTGGCCACCGCCCACGCGGTTTACGAAAGCAACAGCATGACCTACACCGGCCTGGTGCGGTTGCGCATGAGCCGGCAACGCCTGCGGAACCGCCTGCTGACCATCGAGGACGCCCTGGGGCCGGCCATGGCCTCCCTGGCCGTGGCGGCGGGTATGCCGGCCAACTGGGCCACGGACCGGACCACGGATCTGGCGATGCCGCCCCAGGCAACGCTACCCTCCCGCCCGGACGACCTGCCGGATCCGGCGGCGATGATTCAGCACGTGCGCGCGGCCAACCCCGCCTTGGCCGGCCTGCGTCTGCAGGAACAGGGCTATGCCCAGGATGAACACACCGCCCGCCTGCGCGGGAAACCCGGCCTGACCCTGGGCCTGGACTACATCATGACCGACCAGGCCACCATGCCCGGCGTCACGGACAGCGGCAAGGATCCGGTGATCGCCAGGGTGGCGGTGAGCCTTCCTTTGTGGTCGGGTAAGGCCTCGGCCCGGCGTCAGGCCTCGGCCGGACGCCGGGAGATGGCGGCGGCTGACCGCCGACATCTGGAGCTGGAATTGGAAGACGAATTGCAGCGCGTCCTTTTCCGGCTACACGCCGCGGAACGCCGGCTCGCCTTGCTGACGGACGACCTGCTTCCCGCTGCCCGCCAGCTGCGAACGGCCGCCCGCGCCGATTACGAAACCGGCCGGGGCGCCTTGGCCCAGCTCCTGTCCATCCGCGGCGAAATCCTGGATCTGGAAATCGAAAAATTGCGCCATGAGGCGGACCGGGCCCTGGCTCTGGTGGATCTGGACATCCTCCAGGGCGGTGGTGGGGACGCTTTCCTGTTTTTTCCCGGAGAATAGTCATGAAACGCTTACCCTGGCTTCTGCTCATTGTTCTTCTGCCTGTGGCTTTTTTCCTGGGACGCCTGATCGAGGCACCCGGCCATGATCCGGGGCCCGCCGACGATGGCGCAACCCGGCGGGAAACGCGCTGGACCTGCTCCATGCACCCGCAAATCATCCTGCCTGACAATGATCAACAGTGCCCCATCTGCTCCATGGATCTGATTCCTCTGGAAGAAGATTCCGGTGGTCTGGGCCCCCGTGATCTGGCCCTCAGCGAGGAAGCAGCGGCCCTGATCGCGGTGGCCGTCGCCCCGGTGGAACGCCGCTTCCCGACGCGCCGGGTGCCCTTGGTCGGGCGGGTGACGGTGGATGATGACCGGGTGCGCGACGTGACCGCCTGGTATGCCGGCCGTCTGGATCAGCTTCAGGTCAGCACCCGTGGCGTGAGCGTGCGCGCGGGGCAGCCCCTAGCCAGGATCTACAGCCCCGAGCTTTACGCCGCCCAGGTGGAGTTGCAGTTGGCCGCCCAGGCCGTGGACACGGGGGAAGCGGAAGCGGCGACGCTGCGGGAATCCGCCCGCCGGAAGCTGGCGTTGCTGGGGGTTCCCGCCGAGCGCATCGCCCAGATCGAAGCCGGCACCGCCCCCGGCGAACATGTCGTGATCAACGCCGAATTCCCGGGGATCGTTCTGGAGTGTAAAGCCGTGGAAGGGCAGTACGTGCCCCGGGGCGGCGTGCTGTACACCGTGGCGGATCTGAGCCGGGTCCGGCTTACCCTGGAAGCCTACGAGCGGGACCTGACTTGGCTGCGCCGCGGTCAGGAGGTCGTCTTCCGGACCCGCAATCTGCCGGGGCAGGTGTTCACCGGAGAGATCGTCTTCATCGACCCCATCCTGGATGAGCGCACCCGCACTTGCGAGGTTCGGGTGGAGGTACCCAACCCCGACGGCCTGCTCAAACCCGGCCTGCTGGTGAGCGCCCAAGTGGAGGCCGTCCTGGCTGAGGGCGGGGTGCCCGTAGCCGGGAAGGAAGTGGCGCGCCCGCCCCTGGTGATTCCCGCCACCGCCCCCCTGCTGACGGGCAACCGGGCCGTCGTTTACGTGCGGCGGTCCGTGGATGAGCAAACCGTCTACACGGGACGCACCGTGGAGCTGGGGCCGCGCGCGGATGAGTTCTACCTGGTGGCCTCCGGCCTGGAAGAAGGGGAGCATGTCGTCGTGCGTGGCGCCTTCAAAATCGACAGCGCCCTGCAGATCCAGGCCAAGGCGTCCATGATGAGCCAAGCCTCCGAACCCCTCCCCGCGGCCGCCCCCCGGCACCGTCCACCAATGGAGCTTCCCGCCGCCTTCGACCAGGATCTGGGTGAGTTGCTGGGCGCCTACTTCCTGCTGCAAAGAACGCTGGCCGCTGATGACGATGCCGGCAGCGCCGCCGCCGCGAACCAGGTGGTGGCCGCGTATCAGGCGATAGACAGGGAGCGCGGCACCCTGCCGGTGAGCGTGGCGCGTCTCTGGAACGACCATGCCCGAGCCCTGAGACCCGCCCTGGACAAGCTGGCGCGCGCCGCGAACCTGGAAACGCGGCGCGTCCCCTTCCAGCCCCTGAGCGACACCCTTTGGGCCATGATCCAGGATTTCGATCCCGCGGTGGAACGGCCCCTGCGCCTTTTCCACTGCCCCATGGCCTTTGACAACACAGGCGCGGATTGGATTCAGCAGGACCCGCAGATCGCCAACCCCTACTTCGGGGACATGATGCTACGCTGCGGTAGTGAGGTGTCCATCCATGAATAAGCCACAAGGTTTCTGGGCGGGCGTGATCGGTTTCTGCCTGGACAACAAGCTCATCGTTTTTCTTCTGATGCTTCTGGTCCTGGGCTGGGGCGTGGTGGTCTCGCCCTTCGATTGGCGCACGGGGCTGCTGCCCCGCAATCCGGTGCCGGTGGACGCCATCCCCGACCTGGGGGAAAACCAGCAGATCATTTTCACCGAATGGCCGGGCCGTTCCCCCCGGGATATCGATGACCAGATCACCTATCCTCTGACCGCCGCGCTGATGGGGCTGCCCCACGTTCAGACCGTGCGCAGCTACAGCTACTTCGGCTTCAGCACCGTCTACGTCATCTTCGACGAGGGTGTGGATTTTTATGACTCGCGGGCGCGAATCCTGGAAAAGCTGGCCAGCCTGCCCGCAGGCACCCTACCCCGGGATGTGAAACCGGCTCTAGGCCCGGATGCCACGGCCCTGGGCCAGGTTTTCTGGTACACCCTGGAGGGGCGCGACGACCAGGGACGCCCCGCCGGAGGCTGGGACCCCGCCGAGCTGCGCCGCATCCAGGACTTCCAGGTTCGGGACGCCCTCCTGGCCGCGCCCGGGGTGGCGGAGGTGGCCCCCGCCGGCGGTTTCGAGCAGGAATACCAGGTGGAGGTGGATCCTGACGCCTTGCGCCTGCACGGCGTGACCCTGGCCCAGGTCTCCCGGGCTGTGGCCGCATCGAACCTGGATGTGGGCGCGCGCAGCCTGGAAATCAATCGGGTGGAGTATGTGGTGCGCGGTGTGGGCACGGTGGAAACGGTGGCGGACATCGAAGCCGCCGTGGTGTCCCTGCGCCGGGACGTGCCCGTGCTGGTGTCCGATGTGGCCCACGTGGCTTTGGGGCCGGCCCTGCGCCGGGGCGCCCTGGACAAAGACGGCGCCGAAGCGGTAGGGGGCGTGGTCGTTGCCCGCTACGGGGCCAACCCGCTGGAAGTGATCCAGGGTGTCAAGGAGCGTATCGCGCGCATCGCGCCCGGCCTGCCGGTGCGCCATCTGGAAGACGGCTGCGCCTCCCGCGTGACCATCGTGCCCTTTTATGACCGCAGTGGTCTCATCCTGGAAACCCTGGACACCCTGCGCGAAGCCCTCACCCTGGAGGTGCTGCTGACCATCATCGTCGTCATCTTCATGGTGGCGAATTTGCGGGCGGGGGTGCTGGTCGCGGGGCTGTTGCCGCTGGCGGTGCTCATCAGTTTCGTGGCCATGAAGCTGAGCGGGGTGGATGCCAACGTGGTGGCTCTGTCGGGCATCGCCATCGCCATCGGGACCATGGTGGACATGGGTGTGATCCTGGTGGAGAACATCCTGGCCCGCCGCCGCGAGCACCCGGACGCCCCCCTGCGGAACGTGGTGCACGCCGCCGGCACCGAGGTGGCCGGCGCCGTGGCCACGGCCGTGACAACCACCATCATCAGCTTTCTGCCCGTCTTCACTCTGGTGGCGGCAGAAGGGAAGCTTTTCCGGCCGCTGGCTTTCACCAAGACCTTTGCCCTGGCGGCGGCGGTGCTGGTGGCGCTGGTGGTCATTCCCCCGGCCTCGGCCCTGGTGCTGAAGGGACGGGGCGTGGCCGCTCCCGCGCAACGGGGGTACCGGCAACGCTGGGGCTTGTTGCTGGTGGTGCTGGTGGCGGCGGTTGCGCTGTCCACCGTTTGGCTGCCCCTGGGACCGGGCAAGGGCCTGGTGCTGAACGCCCTGTTCGTGGTTCTGCTGACCGGTGGTTTGCTCTTCGGGTTCGAGGGTTTTGGGCGCCTCTATCCCCGTCTGCTGGGCTGGTGCCTGGACCACAAGTTGGCCTTCCTGATGATGCCGCTGCTGATTCTGGCCGCCGGTGGCTGGATCTGGCAGGACCTGGGACAGGAATTCATGCCGCCCCTGGATGAGGGCAGCTTCCTGTACATGCCCACGACCATGCCCCACGCCGGCATCGGCGAAGCGTCCGATGTGCTGGCGCGGTTGGACCGGGCCATCGCCTCCATTCCCGAGGTGGAACAGGTGGTGGGCAAGCTGGGGCGGGCCTCTACGGCCCTGGACCCGGCGCCCATCTCCATGGTGGAAACCGTCATCAACTACAAGACCGAATACCGGCGCGGGCCGGACGGCCACCGCCAGCGCTTCCTGTTCGAGGACGGCCGGTTCACGCGCGACGAGAACGGGGAACTGATTCCCCATCGCCGGGGGCGTTACTTCCGCCAGTGGCGGGACGAAATCCGCAGCGCCGACGACATCTGGGACGAAATCGTGCGGGTGACCAAGCTGCCCGGCACCACGTCCGCTCCCAAGCTGCAGCCCATCGGCACCCGTTTGGTCATGCTCCAAAGCGGCATGCGCGCGCCCATGGGCATCAAGGTGCAAGGCCCCAGCCTCGAGGCCCTGGAAAAGGCCGCGCTGGAAATCGAGAAACACCTGAAGCAGGCCCCCGGCGTGCGGCCGGCCACCGTCATCGCCGACCGGGTGGTGGGCAAATCCTATCTGGAACTGGAGATCGATCGCGTCGCCATCGCCCGGCACGGCCTTTCCGTGGCGGCGGTGCAGGATGTCATCAGCACGGCCATCGGCGGCAAAACCGTCACCGTGACCAACGAGGGGCGCGCCCGTCACCAGGTGCGCGTGCGCTATGCCCGCGAACGCCGCGACAACCTGGACGCCATCGCGGCCATCCTGGTCCACGGGGCCGATGGCGCGGCCGTTCCCCTGGGCGACCTGGTGGATATCCGCTACGTGCGCGGTCCCATGTCCATCAAGAGCGAGGACACCTTCCTGCTCAGCTACGTCATTTTCGACAAGTTGCCCGGCTGGGCGGAGGTGGATGTGGTCGAGGCCGCCCGCGCCCATCTGGCCGAACGCCGCGCCGAAGGACGGCTGACCTTGCCCACGGGCGTCAGCTACAGCTTCGCCGGCAGCTTCCAGAACCAGGTGCGCAGCGAAAGGACCCTGCGTCTGGTTCTGCCGGTGGCGCTGATCCTCATCTTCCTGGTGCTCTTCCTACAGTTCCGCTCGATGCTGACGACGGCCATGGTGTTTGCCGGGGTCTTTGTGGCCTGGGCCGGGGGCTTCATCATGATCTGGTTGTACGGCCAGCCCTGGTTTCTGGATTTCTCTCTCTTCGGGGTGCACCTAGGCCAATTGTTCCACACCGGACCGTTGAACCTGAGCGTGGCCGTGTGGGTGGGCTTCCTGGCCCTGTTCGGTATCGCCACCGACGATGGCGTGCTGATGGCCACCTACCTGGATCAGCGCTTCCACAGCGGAGACAGGCCGGGAAATCGTCAGGCGGTGCGTCTGGCGGTGGTGGAAGGAGCCAGCAGGCGGGTGCGGCCGGCACTGATGACTTCAGCCACCACCATTCTGGCTTTGCTGCCCATCCTGACCCTCAGCGGGCGGGGAGCGGAGATCATGCTCCCCATGGCGATTCCCTCTCTGGGAGGCATGTCGATGGCGTTGCTGACGCTGTTCATCGTCCCGGTGCTTTACTGTTTGCGGCAAGAACGGCAACTTATAGCAGAACAACAAATATAGCAGAACGGCAGATTTGACAGAAAGGCGGGCGCGCTCATGCCGCACCCGCCTTTCCTATCGAGAATTCAGCAGCCCGGATCAGGCCCGATCAGGGGCAGACGGTGTTCACCTGGTCCACGTCCCAGCAAGCGGGTTCTCCGCCGTTGTAGTCGGGGGTGGTCAGGCTGCCGGAACCATCGTCATCCCAGCGGAGATGGATTTCCGGGTTGCCTTCATAGCGCGTGTAGTCCATGGCGGACCGGGAATCATGCCGCTCGAAGCGCAGGATATCGCCATGGTTGTTTTCCGCCAGCCCCATGAGCTGCAGGAAGGCGCCGTCAGCCAGCACGCCCCAGGAGACCTCGCCCACCACCGGGTGCTCCGGATCGTTCATGTCGCGCAAGGACCAGGTGCCCGCCAGGCCGTTGTTGGTGGTGGGACCGTAGAACCACTCGGTGACTTCCGCAGCGTCCCCTTCGCGCAGCCCCAGGGTCCACATCACCTGCTCGCCATCGGGCAACCCGCGCAGCACGACGGTCACCTCTTCATCCCCGAAGATCCACGTGTAGGACCAGACCCAAGATCCGTCCCCCGCCGCGACAGGGGTCTCACCCAGAGCCAGCGAGAAGGCGGACACGGGCGGTGTCAGGATAACGGCCCCCACGGCACCCAGCACCCCGGCCCGCAGAATGGCGTTCAGGAAATGCTCATGCTCGCCGCTGGCCTTGCCGGCAAGACTGCTGTCGGCGAAGAAACTCAGATCGAAGGTGAGGCGCTCGACAGCGGGCAACGTGGGCGCGGTGGCGTTCGGCTCTTCATCCGGGGTGGTGCTGGAGTCGGAGCAGGC
>PDWJ01010315.1_pt1 | contig 11002 bp, 8 predicted proteins | sample 1430881 | NCBI WGS metagenome assembly PDWJ01 (sample SAMN01162460, study PRJNA174530) | Oral metagenome, whole genome shotgun sequencing project. | biome: Marine environment; feature: Marine mammal; material: Swab sample of the gingival sulcus; isolation source: swab sample of gingival sulcus... | reverse complement strand
GGTCGGGTGGTCGATGTCGCACTGCAGGTTGACGACCGGCACGCCGCGGTCGTCGTCGGTGGCGGCGAGGTAGCCGTCGATGCCCCGCTTGACGTCGCGCATGAAGGTGTTGCCCTGACCGAGGATCAGGTCGTGGCGGACGCCCAGGGCGTGGGAGTTCATGCCGAGCATCGCGCCGGTCTCGGTGGCCGTCTCGCCGTGAGAGACCTGGGTCGAGCTGCCGTCGACGATGACGGGCTGCATCCCGAGGCGGGAGGCGGCGCCGGCCCACGCCGACTTGGTGCGCGTGGACTGATCGAAGAACATCGCGTAGGCCAGCTGGGCACGGAGCAGGTCGACGCGCTTGCCCGCGCGGTCGAGGGCCTCGAAGGCCGTGGCGATGGAGAGGATCGCCTCGAGCTCGGCGTTCGACATGTCCTGGGTGAGCAGCATGCTCTTGTGCAAGAGATCGGTGTCGACGGCCGGAGCGAGGATGTGTTCGAGGTCAGCGGCGTTCAATGCGAGGCTCTCCAAGTGTGTTCAGCGCAGCGGCAGGTGGTAGTCGAAGATCTCGTGGGTGTCACGCATCTTTCGCGGCGCTGCGGGGCACCGGCGGCGCGCGGCGTATGCGCGTGAGGAAGCGCTCGAGCAGCAGCACGTCGAAGCCGCCCTCGACGAAGGCGGTCACGGTCACGGCGCCGAAGGCCCACTGCGGCGCGAGCCCCAGGGCCGGCAGGAGCCAGGCGACGAGCGCCCAAAGGAGCAGCACCCGCACGATCGCGGCAGCCATCGTCAGGATCGCGCGGCCCGCGGCCTGCAAGACGAAGGTGGGGATATAGGTCAGCCCCAGGGCGACGAGCCCGGGAGCCGACCACTGAAAGTACAGCGCGCCGATGTCCAGCTGAGCGTCTCCCTTGGCGAAGAGGTGGGACGCGATGCGCCCTGCGAACAAGAGCAGCACCGACGACACGAGCGCGTAGACCAGGGCCCAGCGCAACGCCCGGTGGGCTGCCGCGGCGACCCGCTCCGGGCGACCGGCGCCGAGGTTCTGACCCGCGATCGCGGCCGCGGCGGAGCCAAGAGCCACCAGCGGCAGGAAGACCTGCTGGATGACGCGGAAGCCCCCGCCGGCGGCCGCGGTCCACGCCGGGCCGTGGGGCTTCATCGCCGCGAGCACGATCCCCAGCACCGCTGACAGCAAGAAGAACTGGATCCCCGCCGGCAGGCCACGGCTCGCGATGCGGGCGAAGAAGCTGCGGCGCCAGCGGGGGCGCGCCCACCACAGCGACCGGTCGCCGCGGCGGCGGGCCAGGCGCCGGACATAGACCAGGCAGGCGACGGTCTGCGCGATGACGGTGGCCCAGGCGGCGCCGCTCAACCCCAGCTCCGGCAGCGGACCCCAGCCGAAGATGAGGGCGGGATCGAGCACGAAGTTGATGGCGACCGAGACGACGGTGATGCGGGTCGGCGCCGTGAAGTCGCCGCTGGCGCGCAAGGCGTTCCCGAAGACGATGAGCTGGACCTGCACGAAGAAGGTCAGCGCCGTGATCTCGAAGTAGGCGACGCCCAGCCCGAAGACCTCGGGATCGGCGGTGAAGGTGCCGACGTAGAAGCTCGCCGAGGCCCACGCGGAGGCGGCGGCGACGGCGCCGATGAGGGCCGCCACGCCGCTGAAGCTGCTCAGCAGCCCTCGGGCGAGGTCCAGCTTGCCGGCGCCGTAGGCCTGGCTTATCTCCGCGAGCGTGGTGGTCGCGATGATCTGAGCTATCGCGAGCACGATGAAGAAGGCCTGCAGCGAGATCGACAGCGCCGCGACGGCCTGCTCGCCCAGGCGCCCGACCCAGGCCAGGTCGACCAGGGCGTAGGTCGACTGGAGCAGCATCGCGACGAACACCGGCGACGCGAGGGCCACCAGGTGCCGCCGGATCGAGCCCTGGGTCAGGTCGCGGGTTGCGATCGTTCGTGCTCCTTTGGGGTCACCGCCACCGGCGTGACGGCCGCCCATACCATATCAGCCGTTGACGGTGCTGAGACTTGGCGGGATCGTGGCGCCCCGACGGCAGCCCCTCAGGTGACACGCGATGACGACGAAGGACGAACCACAGCTCGGCGCCACCCCGAGCGCAGACTTCGACGAGAGCGCTCCGACCCAGCAGATGGATCCCGATCAGGTCGCGGAGCTGCACCGACGCCTTGCGGCTGCGGGGAGCCATGCGCCCGGCCGACCGCGCCCACCGGCGCCGGCCGCCATCGGTGCCGCCGCATCGCCTGCCCAGGCGCACGCTCCCGCGCCCGCGCCCGCCAAGGCGCCCTCCCCCGCTCCGGCGCCCTCCCCCGCTCCGGCGCCCGCTGCGAGCGGCGGCGGCCTCATGATCGTCGGCGGGATCGGCGCCCTGGTGGTGCTCGCGCACACGGTCCTCGGCTACCCGCCGCTACTGGCGGAGCGTTCGCCGCACCCGGCGATGTTCTACGTCACGCTCGGCGTTGGCGGCGTCGGCTACTTGCTGGTCGCCTTGGGGTTGACGGGCGCGGTCCAGCGCACCAGCGCCCTGGCCAGCGTCGCGGCGGCCTTCGCCTGCCTCACCGTCGTCGCGCTTGTCTTGGGGAACACCGTCATCCCCGAGATCGGCGGCGACGCCGGCCAAGTGCTGCGGTTCGTTGCCCTCTTCATGCCACCGGTGGCCTGGGTCGTCATCGGGGTCTGGGGCCTGGCGGCCTCTGGCCAGGCCGGCGGGCTGGCCCTCGCCGCGGGGCTCCTGGCCCTCATCGGCGGGCTGACCTGGATGGTGATGCTGCTCATGACCGGCGGCGGCGGCGGCGGCGACGGCGACGGCGATGTTCTGCCGGTGCTGACCCACGCGGCCTTCGGCGCCCGCTCCGTCGCGGCCCTGCTGCTCGCGCTGGCCTTCTTCACGTCGCTCAAGGCCGCGCCGTTGCGCCGGTAGCACCGATCCCGAGCGCCGACATGCGAGCCGGGGCGCGCGGTCTTCGAACCGCGTCCCGCGTCCCGCGCCTGGCGGCGCTACATCGAGACGTGGCGGAGGTAGCTGGCGCGGTTCACCTCGCGGGTGATGCGGTGGGCCAGCGTCTCGATGTCGCCGAAGTTCTCCCAGTCGACCTGGATGACGGGGATCGTGCGGCTGATGTCGACCACGAACTCCTCGTAGGCCTGGTAGAGGAGCTGGAGGTACTCGAGGGTGATGACCTGCTCGATCTTGCGGCCCCGCGACTGGATCCGCTCGAAGCAGGTCGTGGGGCTCGAGTGCAGGTAGACGATGGCTGTCGGCTTGCACATGAAGTTGGACAGGTTCTTGAACAGGCTGACGTAGGTCTCGTAGTCGCGCTTGGCCATCATGCCCATCTCGACGAGGACGTGGGCGAAGATGCTGTCCTCGTAGATGGTCCGGTCCTGCACCGCGCCGCGGCCACGCCAGATGATCTCCTGGTGCTGCTGAAAGCGCCGGTTGAGCAGGTACACCTGCATCGCGAAGGCGTGTTTCGCGGTGTCCGCGTAGAAGTCGGCGAGGTAGGCGTTGTCGTCGACGGGCTCGTGGTGGACGTCGAGGCCGAGGTGGGCGCCGAGGGCGTCGGCCAGGGTGGTCTTGCCCACGCCGATGAGCCCCGCCGTGCCGATGAAGGCGTTGGAGAGGCGAGCCATGGGGTCGTGCTGCTGGGCGGGCGTCATGAGGGCTCCTCGGGCGTGGTCGGGTGAGCGAGCGCGACGATCTGTTCGAGGATGTGGTCAAGGACCGCGTCCGCCTTGGGACCTGCGCTGGAGTAGTCGAGCTCGGTGTTGTCGACGGACAGGACCGGCGCGCCCTCGTAGCGGGTGAAGAAACGGTGGTAGGCGCGCGCCAGCTCGGTGAGGTAGCCGGCGTCGAAGTCGCGCTCGAAGTCCCGGCCACGCTTGTCGATGCGCTGGAGGAGCACCGGGATCGGCGCGTAGAGGTAAACGAGGACATCCGGCGTCAGTATCTGGGACTCCAAAGAGCGGTAGACCCGCTCGTAGAGCGCCAGCTCTTCGCCGGACAGGGTCAGCTCCGCGAATATCCGGTCTTTGACCAGGTGGTAGTCGGCCAGGATGGTCGGGCTGAACAGATCCGGCTGGATGAGCTCCTGTTGCTGCTTGAAGCGGCTCGTCAGGAAGAAGATCTGCGTCTGGAAGGCGTAGCGGTCCCGGTCCTGATAGAACATCGGCAGGAAGGGGTTGTCCTCGAAGGCCTCGAGCACGATGCGCGCGCCCATCCGGTGGGCCAGCCGGTCCACGAGGGTGGTCTTTCCGACCCCGATGGGGCCCTCCACCGCGATGTAGAGAGGAGACTGCAGCTGCATCAGAGGAAGCTCGCCAGCTGACGTCGAAACTCGATGCGGTCCACGAGGTCCGTCAGGTAGTCGTTGCGCTCGCTGTCCCAGACTAGGACGGGGCTCGCGTCATAGCGCGCGACCCAGTCCTCGTACAGCGCGTTGAGGCGGCGCAGGTAGGAGGTCTTGATGCGCTGCTCGCTGGGGCGGCCGCGCTGGGCCACGCGTCGGCGGATCGCCCGGGTCGAGCACCGGAGATAGATCAGCAGGTCCGGCGGCTGCAGCGCCTGCTTCATCGAGTCGTAGAGCTCGCTGTACATGCCGTAGTCCCGCTTGGACATGTAGCGCCCGCGCGCCAGCATCCGCCCGAAGATCTCGGCGTCCTCGTAGATCGTGCGGTCGAGGACGACCGTGTCGTGGTCGTGGTCGGGCAGCTCGAGGTGGAGCCGGAACTTCTTCGTGAGGAAGTACAGCTGGCTGTGGAAGGCCCAGCGCTTCATGTCGGCGTAGAAGTCGTCCAGGTAGGGGTTGGTCCGATGAGGCTCGTAGATCGGCTTGAACCCGTAGCGCTTGTCGAGGAACTCGACCAGCGAGGTCTTTCCGGCGCCGATATTGCCCGCGACGGCGATGAGCTTGTTCAAGCGGCCTCCCGGCGGGACTGTTCCCGATCGCGCCCCGGACGGCAACCCCGTCGGGCGCCTTGTCGTCAAGGAGCGGCTCCAAGAGCGCGTCTCGGTCGGTGTTCGAGGACGGCACCAGCCCCCCGATGATCGGCTCGAGGCGCAAGCAGAGGTGGTCTCGGCCGAGGCCGGCCTGGGCCGCGCGGTAGCTGGGGCCGTCGATGGTGAGGAGGTGACCGTGGTGCACGAGGCGGTCGAGGGTGCCCCCTCCCTCTGCCATAGACGCCAGCGCATGCACCACGAAGTAGGCCCAGAGGCTCGCTGTCTTCGCCAAGACCACCGAGCTCTCGTCAGCGATCCGGCGAGCGACGCTCCGCTTGTCGTCCTTCACCCAGTGATGGCGGACGTCAGGCGGATTGCCGACGATCGCTCGAAACGGCGCACCCGAAAGGTCCGAGGGTGCCAGAGCAAGGAAGTCCTCGAACGTGCAGTTCCGCTCCCGAAGCCGCGAGCTGCTCCTGACGTACTGGCTGCAGTCGGCGTCGACATCGACCCCGAAGACCTTTGCCCCCCAGCCTTGCTGGGTGCCCTCCGTCGAGTCGCTGCTCACAGAGGGACAGGCCATGCGCACGGCCGATGAGACGCCTACGCCCACGCGCATACCCGCCCCGTTGAGGCTCGGTGTGGCTGCATGTGCCGTTGGCGTGGTCATCCGGTCGAGCTCCTTTCAGTAGTACTGCACGATGTAGCCGTAGGCCTTGTCGAACAGCTCCTTGTCGCTGTGGAGCTTGTACTTGAAGAGGGTTGCACGAAGCGCCTTCTTCACCTCGCGTTCGCCGGCCGAGGTCTGCTGCCAGCCGGGGAAGCGCACGACGCGGACGATCTCGTCGATGTCGTTCACGACGCGCTCGACGACGACCGGGGTGTCGTGGTTGCGGACCTGCTGGAAGAGCTCGGTGAGCGCGGCCTTGCCGCGGTCCTCGTCCTCCTCGGGCGGGGTGTCCTTCTCGGCGGCCACGACGCCGCAGGCGATGTCGAGCAGCTCCTTGAGAAAGGCGATGCTGTGCAGCTGGCCGGCCTCGTGCCGCTCCTTGAGCTTCTCGAGCCGCTCCGACAGCGCCTTGAAGCGGGGGTCGCCGAGGCGCCTGCGGAGGCGGGCCGCGACCTTGATCTCAATCTCCTTCGCCTTCTTGTCGGGGCTCGAGGAGCCCATGATGGCCTCGAGTACGTCGGCGTCGACCACGAGCTCGTCGAGGTCGTCACGGATCTCGCCGACATGGATGCTCTCGTGCATGAGCTCGATGGTCTTGGCGCCAAGCGCATGCCACAGCAGCGCGCCGTTGCCCGTCGACGGCTTGACCGACTCGTAGACCTGGGACAGCCACCGATAGTCGGTCCGGTGCGCCTCGAGGATCGGGTCCGGCGACAGGGCCTCCCAGAGCTTCGAGACAACGGAGTAGTCCGCCGCGAACGCGTCGCGGGTGTCGTTGTTCGGCAGGCACTCCTGCGCGGCGATGAGGCCCTCATAGCCGCCGATCGTGCGGTCGATGAGCCCGTGGGTCTTCGAGTCGCCGTAGGTCCGGTTCGTCCGGCAGATGGCCTGCAGCAGCGTGTGGTCCCGCGCAGGCTTGTCCAGGTACATGGCCTGGAGGATGGGCGCGTCGAAGCCCGTCAGGAGCTTCGCGGTCACGACGAGCAACTTCAGCGGGTCGTTCGGATCGCGGAAGCGGTCGAGCAGCCTCTCCTCGGCGTCCCGGTCGCGCTTGTACGCCTTGTAGCGGTCGTCGTCCTTGTCCTTGCCCGACACCGAGATGACGACGTCGCTGGCCTCGGCAGGCAGGTGCCGGTCGAGGGCCTCCTTGTAGAGCAGACAGCACTCCTGATCGAAGGTGACGACCATGCCCTTGAAGCCGTTCGGCTCGACCTTGCCCTGGAAGTGGTGCGCGATGGCGGCGACGCGCTCAGGCGCCTTCACCAGCACGGCCATCTTCGAGGCGGTCTTCGCCAGCTGGTCCCTGTCGAGGTCCGACAGCTCGCCGGTGAGGCCCGCGTAGGCCTCGTCGATGCCATCCTTGTCGATGTGCAGCTCGATGAGCCGAGGCTCGAAGTGCAGCGGCAGGGTCGCGCCGTCGCGGATCGACGCCTCAAAGCCGTAGCGGCTCATGTAGCCGCGCTCGTCTTCCTCGGCGCCGAAGGCGTAGAAGGTGTTCCGGTCGCGCTTGTTGATGGGCGTGCCGGTCAGGCCGAAGAGGAACGCGTTGGGCAGCGCGCCGCGCATCTTCATGCCCAAGTCACCCTCCTGGGTGCGGTGGGCCTCGTCGACCAGGGCGATGATGTTCTCGCGGTCATTCAGCACGCCGTCGGCCTCGCCGAACTTGAAGATGGTCGTGATGATGATCTTGCGCGTGTCCTGCTTCAACAGCCGCTCGAGCTCCGCACGACTGCTCGCCTTGACGAGGTTCGGGATGTCGGAGGCGTGGAACGTCGCGCTGATCTGCGCGTCGAGGTCGATGCGATCGACCACGATGAGCACCGTCGGGTTCCTCAGCTCGGGCGTCAGCCGCAGCTTCTGCGCCGCGAATACCATCAGCAACGACTTGCCCGAGCCCTGGAAGTGCCAGATGAGCCCCTTGTTCGGTTGGCCCGCGATGACGCGCTGGACGATGCGGCACCGTCTTGGGCGCCAGGAGCCCGGACGCCGCGCGCTCTAGGTCGGACAGCGCCTTGGGCACAGCCGCCTCGTCGACGCGCCACGGACCCCACAGGTTGACCGGCATACGGATGGAGCCGTACCGCAGCTCCTTGCCCTCGCTCGCGACGCTGAAGACGTTGCTGGTGAAGAGCTCCGGGACGTACTTCTCGTAGTCGCCATGCACCTGAAGCGCGCCATCAACCCAGCTCACCGACGGCCGGACAGGCGTCTTCGCCTCGATGAGCACCAGCGGAAAGCCGTTGATGAGCAAGACCAGGTCCGCGCGACGCTCTGCGGCGCCCACGCGGAAGGTGTACTGCTGGGTGACGACGTACTGGTTGCGGGAGAGGTCATCGAAGTCGATGAGGCGGACGGTCGTGTGCTCGTGGTTCTGGCCGAACGGCATCGAGCGGTCACCGCGCAGCCACGCGGTGAGCTCCTCGTTGGCCTTGATGAGGCCGTCGCTCCTGACCGAGAGGACGATGGCGCGGAGCTTGTAGAGCACCTCCTCGGCGCGGTCGGGGCGCTCGGCGATCTCGGGGTTGAGGCGGATCAGCGCGTCGCGGACGAAGGCCTCGACGAAGACGTCCTGCGGCTGACGCGGCACGTCGTGCGGAGCCAGATAGTGCCAGCCGAGCCCGCTGACGCGGCCCGCGCGACGCGCGAGCCCGGGACCGACGGCGGTGTGGTGGGTGACGCCCCCGCAGAGGAGGTCGCGGAGGAAGGCTTCGACGGTGTTGGACTCGTTGAAGGTCATGATACCTCCCCCCTTGTGTGGATAGACTGCATCGTGGCTCGCGCGAGCGTCCCGCGGCTTTTAAGATCGGACGCGCCTGTATCCAACTCCTCCACGATTGCAATTATCTCCCGTTGTTCCTCCAGCGGAGGAAAGGCCATCTGGATGGCTTTCAAGCGCTTTGCTGGCAGATGAGGAATCGTGGAACCCGTGGTGTGGCGAACGAGGCGGCCAGTAGCAGATTGGTATCGCAAGGAGTGGAGCATGAACTTGGGCTCGTCAGTCCCGTGTCGGCGTCGCAGTCGATGGACGGCTTTCTGGTAGCACGCGCCCGCGATCTCTCCCCGCCAGATCGCTGACTTGCCTACATGTCGACCTTCGCAGGCGAGGACATCGTTCTCCCTAAGTTCAAACTTCTCGATCTCCTGGGTGGAGAAGCGCATTTTGGCGACATCGGAGAGGTCAAGCTCACTCCACCCGATGTTTGCGTTGCGAATATATGGCCGACGCTCGCCTTCCGACTGGTTCTTCTCGGAGAGCATCTTGCCGAGTTGAACCTCATAGCGCGCCTCGACGGGCAGGACCTCCCAACCCACTGGGCGAGGCCCGATAGGAGTGTCGACCAACGAAACACCTCGGGTGCCTTTCTCAAGAAGATGTACGAGAGTCGCGTCGCGAAGGCGTTCCAGCGCTTCGAGTGCATCCGTCGTCGCCTGAACTACGGACTCGGCTGCTTGTAGCGCGCGGGCAATACGCCGCTGCTCCTCCAGCGGCGGCAGCGCGAACTCGTACCACGCGAGGTCCGAGAAGTTGACGTAGGGGTTCACCGAGCCCTTCGACTGTTTTACGGAGTGGTCGTGGAAGGACTCGGTCGACATGATGAAGGGAAGTAGCTCTGGGAGAAGCACGTCCGGATTGCGCGTTTCCACGACGAATGTCGTGTTCGCGGTGATCCCCTCGAAGTCGGCCAGTGCCACCTTGCGCAAGTACGTTCGGCGAGAGCCGTAGAGGACCTGGCCTGGTTGAAAACGCATGTGAAACGCGGGGCCGAGGTAGTCATCGCCGACTTTCTCCCACCTTCGAATACGCAGGTCGTCGGTGTTCATGTGCTCACCACGAACGACGCGTTCAATCCCGGAAGTTGCGGGGTCGACTTTGTTCTTTACCTGCCGCACGACGTCGCCGAACTTGACCCGCCTCCACCCCGGCTTCAGCTCAGCCACGGGGCACCTCCTCTCCCACGAGGCCATCCAGGGTGTCTACCAGCGCGTCCATCTGCTGCCAGAACGCGCGCCCGGCCTGCTCCCACTGGGCCCAGACTTCGGCGAGCGACGGCTCGTCGCGGTCGCTCGCCGCCTCGCCGGCGACGCGCTTGACGTAGAGGGGGATCGAGAGGCTGTGCTGCTGGCCGGCGACGTCATCGAGGGTCGCGACCTTGGCGAAACCGGGCGCGTCTTCGAAGGCTCCGTAGGCGGCGAGGATGCGCTCTTGATGCGCTGGCTTGAGATAGCTCAAAGCCCGCTCCCGCGCGATCTCGCTCACCGCGTCGATGAAGAGGATCTTGCCCTTTCGCTCGGCCGGCTTGCGGCTCCGGCAGAACACGACGCAGGCCTCCATCGGCGAGTTGAAGAAGAGGTTCGGGCCGAGGCCGAGGACGCACTCGACCACGTCGGCCTCCACCAGCTTGCGCCGCATCTCGGCCTCTTCCCTGCGAAAGAGCACGCCGTGCGGAAAGAGGATCGCGCAGCGGCCGGTGACCGGATCCATGCTCTTCAAGATGTGCTGGAAGAAGGCGTAGTCGGCGCGTCCCTGGGGCGGCGTGCCCAGGAAGTTCCGTCCCCATGCGTCGGACGCCCACGCGTCGCGGTTCCAGCGCTTGATGGAGTACGGCGGGTTGGCGAGGACCACGTCGAAGGTGCGCAGACCGTCGCCGTCGATGAAGCGGGGGCGCTCGAGGGTGTCGCCGCGCTGGATGTCGAAGTCCTCGACCCCGTGAAGCACCAGGTTCATGCGGGCGATGGACGCGGTCATGTGGTTGCGCTCCTGCCCATAGAGCTTGAGCGTCCGGTGCTCGCCGCCGGCCCGCCTTACCTCGGCCAGCGCCGAGATGAGCATGCCGCCCGTGCCGCAGGTGGGGTCGTAGACGCTCTCGCCCTCCCTGGGGCGCAGCATCTGCGCCATCAGGTGGACCACGGTGCGGTTGGTGTAGAACTCCTGGGCTGTGCTGCCGCCGTCGTCGGCGAACTTGCCCACCAGGTACTCATAGCCGTCGCCGAGGGAGTCCTCGGGCACCCGCGCGATGGAGAGTGTCTGGCTCGAGAAGTGCTCGAGCAGGTTCTTGAGTGTGTGGTCCGGCAGGCGCTCTTTGTGGGTCCACGGCGCGTCGCCGAAGATGCCGTCGAGCCGCCCGGGGTTGGCGGCCTCGATGGCGCGCATGGCGTCCTGGATCGCCCGGCCGACGCTCTTGGCGACCGCCCGCGTGTCGTTCCAGTGAGCCCCTGCGGGCACGACGACCCTGTCATCGGCTTCGGTTCTGGCCAGGTCCTCGGCGCCCTCGTAGGCCGCGAGCGCGCGGGCATAGTCCTCGTCCCACACGTCCGAGAGGCGCTTGTAGAACACAAGCGGGAAGATGAACTGCTTGTAGTCGCCGGCGTCCACGAGACCCCGCAGGAT
>PDWJ01005660.1_pt1 | contig 11003 bp, 9 predicted proteins | sample 1430881 | NCBI WGS metagenome assembly PDWJ01 (sample SAMN01162460, study PRJNA174530) | Oral metagenome, whole genome shotgun sequencing project. | biome: Marine environment; feature: Marine mammal; material: Swab sample of the gingival sulcus; isolation source: swab sample of gingival sulcus... | reverse complement strand
TTTGGAAATGACATAATATATGTTTTTAATTTGGTCCAAAAGTAATAAAAAAAAACTAATTGGCAAATTGGACTATTTTATAAATATAAATGGTATAATATTGAGTATTATCAAGTTTCGTGGGAAATGTCCAATAAAGAAACAGAGAAACGTGAATTTACTCCACTCGAAAAGATAAAAGACAATTATCCTAAATATCTACTTTCAACAGAGACTTTTACAGAAAGCAGAGCCGGAATAATTCATAAAAATGTATTTGATTGGTTATTAGGCGATAATAAATAGAGAAACAAGAGCGAACGCACACAACACAAGAGTATAAATGATAGTGTCCAATTCGGGATAGTGTCAAGCACTATTTTGCCAATGGTTTTATGCCGACAAGGAGAATATCATCTACTTGTTCCATTTCTCCGCGCCATGTTTTCATGCTTTGCTCCAACGAAGTCTTTTGTTGTTCCATCGGCAATTTATGAATCGTCAGCAGCAAGTGGCGGAATCGTCTGTATTTGAATTTCTTCCCTCTCGGACCTCCAAATTGGTCGGCATATCCGTCCGAAAATATATAGATAACATCATCGTCTTTTAGCCCAATTTTTTGCGATTTAAAATTGTGTTTTTCCATGTTTTCTGCCAGTCCAACCGAAAACCTGTCGGCTTTATAATCAATGATATTATTGTTACGGATAAGGTATAATGGTCTTTTTGCTCCGGCGTATTCTATTGTTTTTTTCTTTTTATCAATGACACAAAGCGCAAGCTCCATTCCGTCTTTCACTTTCGTCTTGTCGCCATCTCGAAAAATTTCCGTAACGCCGCTGCTGAGTTTGTTTAAAACTTCTGCCGGATTTTCAATCCCCTGATTTTTTGTAATGTTGCGCAACAAATCAAAACCAATAATCGACATGAATGCGCCGGGAATGCCATGTCCGGTACAATCGACCGTAGCAACAAAAATGAGTCCGTTTCTTTCGGTGAACCAAAAGAAATCGCCACTTACAATATCTTTCGGCAAATACAAGATAAAGGATTCGGGCATGTGTTTATGAAACAATTTTATCGACGGCATCATTGCAAGAATAATTCTCTGCGCATAATTCATACTGTCCGTAAGGTTTTGGTTTTTTATGGAAAGCTCTTCTTTTTGCTTGCTGATTACTTCCGTCACTCTCTCTTTTTCCTTTAATTTTTCAACCGATTTTCTAAACTTTTTTGTTCGCCACTGAATTAGCAGCAATATACAGCTTACCACCAAAATTATGTAAGAGGCATAGGCTAATTTACTTTTGTACCAAGGAGATTTGACAATGACTTTTACTGAAACTCCCTCTTCGTTCCAAATCAAATCATTGTTTGAGCCTTTTACCCTAAAGGTGTACTCGCCCGGCGGAATCTGTGAAAAGGTTGCATAATGTTTCGTTCCTATATTGATCCATTCGTCATCAAGCCCTTCCATCATGTAGGCGTATTGATTTTTTTCGGGTCTGTTGAACTCCAAAGCTGCAAATTCAATCGTAAGCAGATAATCTTTCGGCGAAATTACGATTTCCTCCGCTTCGTCAATATAGATTTTTGTCTTTCCTGTGGTTTTATTGTATTTTTCTAAAGATGTTATGGAGAGTTTCGGTATATTTTGATTTTTGTTGATAGAATCCGGAAAAAAAGAGTTTAAGCCTTTCACTCCGCCGAAGAAAAATTCTCCGTTCGGAGCTTTAAAGCATGCTCCAAAATTAAACTCATAGGCTTGCAGTCCGTCTGCCAAGTCGTAGTTTGTGATAAATTCATTCTTTGGATTAAATTTTGCAATTCCTCTGTTTGTACTTATCCACAAATCTCCGTCCTTTTCTTCCAGAATCCCGTAAATAAAGTCGTTTGTAAATCCGCCTTCTTCTTTTTGGATATAAAACGTAAACGATTCGTCTTTTTTATTATATTTGTTTAATCCCGATTCTGTGCCAATCCACAATTCTTTGTTTTTATCAAGATGCAAGCATTGCACCGTGTTGTTGCTTAGACCTTTGTTCGAGTGTATTTCTTTTTTGTAATGAAAAAACTTATTATTTATCGGGTCGTATTTGTCTAAGCCGTCAGGTGTGCCTATCCAGATAAAGCCCTCGTCGTCTTCGAGCAAGGTATAAATTTCGTTTGAACACAAACTGTTTCTGTCGTTTATATTATGATTGAAAGTTTCAAGCCTTTTGTAATCAAATTTATACAATCCTTCTTGTGTTCCCAACCAAATGTTTTTATTTTTATCTTCGAGGATTGTATTTACCCGATTTTTATTAAAAAACGAACTTGATATAAAAGGATAGAGTTCGTTTATGTGGTAAAACTTTTGCTTTTCGGGCAGAAAAATAGAAACTCCGTTTCGTGTTCCGAGCCATATTTTCCCTTCGGAATCTTTGAATATTACATGAACAAAATTTCCGCATATTTTTTTATCTGCATCATCGGCTGTAAAAATTTTTTTCTTGCCGCTTGTTCTGTTGTATTGCACAAGTCCGCTTCCCCAGTTTCCTACCCAAAGTGTGTTTGCGCTATCAAGATAAATCGAAGCCACTCCGCCGGTGAGGAGGTTCGGATCTTTGTTCACTACATTTTTATAAAGTTTAAATTTCTTTTTCTGACTATCGATTTTATACAAACCGCTTTCCCACGTTCCTATCCAGAAAATATGCGAATAATCTTGCATTATTTTCGATATTTTCAGATTCTTGAGCTCTCTCATATTCGGATAGTTCGGAGCAGATTCTGTAAATTTTTCGCTCGACTTATCAAAAAACAGGATTCCCTCGTCGGTTCCGAGCCATATCTTGCCCTTTTCGTCTTCAAATATGTCGTTTATGCAATTATACAAGGCGTTTTTTTCTTTATCAATATCAACGTAGTAGCGGTCAAAGTTTTTTCTTTTTTTATTGAAAATATTTAAACCGTTTGCCGTTCCGATAAACAATCTTTTTTCCCGATCCTCGAAAATAACATGTATGTCGTTGTCGCTGATACTAAAATGATTGTCTCTGTTAAAAAAATAGCGTTTTGCAAGTCCGCTTTTAGGGTCTAAAAAGTTCAAGCCGTCTTTCGTTCCCAGCCAAATATTTCCTTTGTAATCTTCAAGTATTGTAAAATATTTGTTATCCTGAGATTGATTAAAAACATCTCGATAATATTCGTAATGTGTAAATTTGCCTGTTTTCGGGTCTAATTTGTCCAGTTTCTCTGAGGTTTTTACCCAAACAAAGCCATGTCTGTCGAGCATAATTGCATTTACATTGTTCTCGCTCAGTGAATATGGATTGTACGGATCTTTAAAATAGCAGAAAAATTTACCGCTTTTTCTGTCGAATTTGTTCAATCCGCTTCGTGTTCCAAGCCAAAGGTTGCCGTCTTTGTCTTCTTGGAGTGCTTGAATATTATTGCTCGAAATGGAAGTGCTGTCAAGCGGATTGTGGCGGTAAACCTTGAAGCCGTATCCGTCATATTTGTTTAAGCCATCTTGTGTGCCAACCCAAATAAATCCCTTTTTGTCTTGCAACAGACAATTGATTTGGCTCTGCGACAATCCTTCTTTAATATTAATATTAATTAAGTTAGAAGTTTTTTCTTGTGCCGATAATTTATCATGCCCAAAAAAAGTCCCGATAAATAACAATATAAGACCTAATGTGTTTCTCATTTATTCGGGCGAATTTAAAATTTCTTTCGTTTTTGTTGTTCTTCATGAATAGCACCTGCATTTCCGACAAGTTTTTTATACTTTTTCGAGGGCGATTCAAGAAAGTTTCCAAGTTGTAAATCTTTCCAAATTTCATCAATTCGTTTGATTGTTTCATTGTCGGAGACTACAATATTAGGCCAGTCTCTCGAAAAATTATCATTGTTTTTTGTTTTCCTGCTCGCATCAATTATCATCTTGAACTTTCCTGCTTTGTGTGGATTTAGGTAAACATCTCTTTTCGCATCAATATTGTTCAAGGCAATCCATGCAATTTGGGAAACATCTTCAATGTCAATTTGTTGATCGACAATTAAGATGAATTTATAGTCGGAAAAAATAGTTGTATCGTTTATTGAGCGCACAAAATGCCGAATGCTGAAACTTTGGCTTTTTTCGACAGACAAAACAAGCAAGGAAATTCCGCTGTTTTTCATAAAATCGGTGTAATTTTTTACGAAAGGAAATTCTTTTTTCCACACAGAATCCTGCTCGGCAAGAGAAACGTTTTCGTGCGTGTCAGGAGTTGGCATTGTTTCTTCTTTTAGTTTTTTTGTGGCATCAATACAAATTTTCCCTCCAAACGAGGCAACCGAAGAGGCGTGGTCAAGAATATCCAGAGGTCCTTGCGTGAAAAAAAGGCTGTCGATTGTTGTGTTGCGGTTTATTGCTTTTGCAACTTGCTTGTAATCTGCCAGATTTATATCTTCATCGACAACAATCAGCACTTTGTTAAACATCATTTGTCCTGCTCCCCAGAGAGCATTTGCTACTTTTATTCCTTGTCCGGGATATGTTTTTGTGATTTTACAAATCGCCAGATTGTGCGCAACGCCTTCGTCGGGCAAGATCATGTCTTTCATCTCCGGCACAATTGTCATACGAATCGGAGCTAAGAAAATGCGTTCGGTGGCTTTTGCAAGGTAAGCATCTTCCTGTGGCGGGATTCCCACGATAGTAGCCGGATAAACGGCATTTTTTCTGTGAGTGATACACGTTACGTGAAATTTCGGAAACCAATCTGCCAAAGAGTAAAAACCCGTATGATCGCCAAACGGACCTTCAAAAAAGAACTCTTCTTCGGGGTCGATATAGCCTTCGATTACAATGTCTGAGTCTGCCGGCACTTCCACGTTTTGTGTCAAACATTTTACGAGTTCAACTTTTTTCTTTCTAAGAAATCCGGCAAGCATATATTCGTCAAAATTATCGGGCATTGGAGCAGAGGCAGCGTAGGTGAGTGCGGGGTCGCCGCCCAACGAAACGGCAACGGGCATTTTTCGCCCTGTTTTTTTGTATTCTGCAAAGTGTCTTGCGCCGGTTTTATGTCTGTGCCAGTGCATTGCCGTTGTTTTGTTGTCAATAATTTGCATTCTGTACATTCCTGCATTGCGGATTCCTGTAACAGGATCTTTTGTATTGACAATCGGAAGCGTGATGAAACGTCCTGCGTCGTTGGGCCAAGATTTCAAGACGGGCAATTTCGACAAGTCGGGTTCGCTCATCACAACTTCTTGGCATTTTCCTCTGCCGCGAATTGTTTTGGGAAGCCATGACGATATTTGCCCCAATTTGGGCAATACCCGAAGTTTGGATAATAAATCTTGCTTCGGACTTGTCAGGTCTTTCATCAGTGCTTCAATTTCGACAGTCAGTTCATCAAGCGAAGCTGTGTTTAGTGCCAGACATACGCGCTTCATCGAACCAAACATATTGATTAATACAGGAAAATCGCTTCCGTTGTTACGAAACAGCAAGGCTTTACCGCCGTCAGTTTGTTTTGAAAACCTGTCGGTTATTTCGCTTATTTCAAGTTCAGGGTTTGTATAATTGGCAATTTCAATCAATTCACCCGAAGCCTTTAAGTTTGAAATAAAATCTTGTAAACAATGATACGCCATAATAAAAAGAGAAAACTAAAGGAGACGACAATCTTGTTGCATCCTAAATATTGCCCTAAAATAAGCATTTTTTTACAAAAGTCTCTTTTCTTCTTCAGAAATATCTAAGCCTACTTTTTGTTTCAGCCAAGGAATATTTTGCGATTTCGGGCGTTCTATTGGCAAACCTAATGCTCTGTCCCAAACTAAGGAAGCCAAAACTCCCAAAGCACGCGAAACGCCAAACATCACCGTGAAGAATGTAAACTCCTTAATTCCATAATGATAAAGCAATGTTCCGGAGATAGCATCAACATTTGGCCATGGGTTTTTTACTTTTCCCAATGATTTTAAAACCGGAGGAACTACTTCGTATAAGTTTTTCACTACGTTTAAAAGATTGTTGTCGGGGAAATACTTTTTTGCAAATTCGAGTTGCGCAATATAGCGCGGATCGGGTTTTCGCAATACAGCATGTCCGTATCCGGGAATTACTTTTCCTTCGCTCAATGTTTTATTTACAAAGGCTTCGATTTGCTGTTTTGTCGGCTTGTCTGTTCCTAAATCTTCGAGCATGTTGAAAATCCAACGTATTACTTCCTGATTTGCATATCCGTGCAATGGTCCGGCTAATCCTGTCATGCCTGCTGCATACGCATAGTGAGGGTTGCTCAAGGCAGCACCAACCAAGTGTGTTGTGTGGGCAGAAACATTTCCTCCTTCGTGGTCGGCATGGAGAAACAGATACAGCCTGAAAAGACGCTTTACTTCTTCGCTGCCGAAGCCCATCATGTGCGCAAAATTTCCCGCCCAGTCTAAACTTGGATCAGGTGGAATAATATCTCCGTTGTGGTAATTTTTACGATAAATATAGGCTGCTATTCGTGGAAGAATGGCAATCAAATCCATTGCGTCTTCAAAGGTCGTGTCCCAATAGTCTTTTTTGTTTAAACCTTTCCTGTATGCTTTTTGAAATTTCGACATTGTTGCTGAAGCCAGTATTGCCGTAGAAAACTGTGTCATTGGTCTTGAGCCTGCGGCTGATAGGGTGTCTAAAATGTTGAACGTGTGTTGTGGGATTTTGTTTACTCTTTCAGCCCAGTTTTGGCTCAATAGATCAACCTCTTCTTTTGTGGGCAATTCATTTATCAGCATCAAATAAAATAGCCCTTCGGGCAGCGGTTCGCCTTCCGGATTTCTTTTGGGCAACAATTTTTGAAGTTCCGGAATTGTGTATCCTCTGAAACGAATCCCTTCTTGCGGATCTAACTTTGATGTGCAGGTTAGCAAACTAATGACACCTTTCATACCTTCAAATACCTGAGAGAGTGTTACATTGCTGATAATTTTATCTCCATGCTCCTTTTTCATTTTTCGGATTTCTTCCGACAAAAGAGTTGATTTTTCGTAAAATTTCTTTTTTAGTGATTCCATACGCGAATTTTTTATGTGTGTAGTTTAAAGATAATAAAAATTTTTAACAATACTTCGTCGTTAAAGAAAAAAACTTATAGTTTGTTGATTATAAATGATTTAAGGCTTGGAGAGCTTGGTTTTAAGCTGTTGATTATCAACGATATAATTCTTGGTTTTTAATTCTTAATTTTTCATCCCAACAAAGTGTTGTTATAATAAAATTACAATTTTTTTCCTGAAATTGTTCATGCCTACAAGTAAATATATTCTCAAAGAAACTCTAAGTACTTATGTTAAAGAAATCTAAAGTCCTTAAATTTATTGATTTTTTTGTCTTAATTTTTTGTATCATTACAGAAAATGATCAAGAATTTTTGTTTCTGATTGGCAAATCGGGCAATGTTTTTTTTGCTGTCCAATGTCGAAGATGACATTTTTTTTGAAAAAAGAGAATCATTTTTGCGCTGTTTCGCAATTCGCGGACAGCAAAATCGGGTTATTCTGAAATTTTATTTGTAGTTTTGTTTCCGGCAAACGTTGTGCTTGGAAGACGGAAGACCTAAGTCGGAAAACAAAACGTCCCACTTCTAACTTAAAAATAAACATATGAGACGCATTTTGATTATTCTATTTCTTTTTCCTGCTATTGTGTTCGGACAAAGGTTTGTAGGCGAAGCAGTCGGCGGATTAAGCACCAGTCAGGTGCATGGCGACGAATCTGAGGGCTTCAATAAATTAGGGCTTTACGGCGGATTTTATGTGCGCACAAACCTCTCGGAAACCTTTAGTTTTCAGACAGGTTTGCGCTATATTGGAAAAGGAAGCAAAGAAGAGGTCGAAGCTCAAGGAGTGGTTGTTCATTCATACAAAATAGCTTTGCACTACATTGAGATTCCATTGTTGCTGCGCTATACTTATAAATCGCGCGTGTTTTTCGAGGCGGGCTATTCTTCGGGTTATTTGCTTCGGTCAAAGATGCTCGAAGATGATCACAAAATAGATGACAATGCCTACAATTATACCAATTGGGATTTTTGTTTATTGGCAGGATTTGGCTATCATTTTACCGAACGCCTGAGCGGAAACATGGGTTTTGAACTTTCTACCGTCTCGATAACAGATCACAAAAACATGGCAAACCAATTTAACAAGGTATTGACAATCGGAGTGCAGTATCGTTTTGGCAGTTCGGCAGAATGACAATCGGCTTTTGTTGAAATGCGACATGCAATATTGTTTTCCTGAAAAAAATACAGATTTTGAGCCTTAAAAGAAAAATAATACTGGCAATTACCGGAGCAAGTGGAGCTATTTATGCGAAAATTCTGATAGAAAAGTTATTGCACTTGCACGCCCAGTACGACACGGTAAATCTTGTGTTTTCGGAAATAGCCACAGAGGTGTGGAAACATGAAATCGGCGGCGAGATTCCGAATTATAGCTTTACAAGCTACAAACCCGATGATTTTTATGCTCCTTTTGCTTCGGGTTCTGCACGTTTTGATACCATGATTATTTGCCCTTGTACTATGGGAACGCTTGGAAGAATCGCTTCGGGTTTTTCGAATGATTTAATCTCTCGCGCGGCAGATGTTGTGTTGAAAGAACGAAGAAAACTCATACTCGTTCCCCGCGAAACGCCCATGAGCACCCTTCACTTGTCGAACATGCAGAAACTAAGCAATGCCGGAGCCATCATTTGTCCGGCAATGCCGTCGTTTTACAGCAAGCCCCAAACCATAGAACAACTTGCCGAAACGCTTGTCGATCGTGTTTTGGAGATTGCCGGTTTCGATGTGCAGACATTTCGCTGGGGAACAAAACACGAAAACTAAGATGCTAAATATCTATAAAAAATGTTGAATTTACATACATATATCGACCCGAATTCGGGGTTTTGTTTCGGAGTCGTAAACGCAATAAAAAAAGCGGAAGCCGAACTGGCATTGAACCGAAAGTTGTATTGCGTCGGGCAGATTGTGCATAACGAAGAAGAAGTTTTGCGGCTTTCTGAAAAAGGAATGCAAACAATAGACGTAACAGATTTAGAAAAACTTAAAGAGCAGTTGATTCTTTTCAGAGCGCACGGCGAACCGCCCGAATCATACGAGAAATCTCTCAAGAACAAAAATATAGTTGTCGATGCAACATGTCCGGTTGTGTTGAAACTTCAGAACAAAATAAAAGAGGCTTTCGTGCGCAAGGAATGTGTGTTGATCTTTGGCAAGAGAAATCACCCGGAAGTAATCGGGCTTGCCGGACAAACACAAAATACGGCTGTGATTTTTGAGAATTTCGAGGAACTAAAGCTTGACAAGCTGCCGAAAAAAGTAAGTTTATTCAGCCAAACCACCAAAAATCTGCAACAATACCATGAAATTAATAAAAAACTGCTTGCAATGGATTTTGAGGTTAAATTTCATGATTCGATATGCCGGCAGGTGTCAAACCGCGAAAAAGATTTAAGCCGGTTTTGTGAAAAAATGGACGTGATAGTCTTTGTTGCCGGAAAAAAATCGTCGAATGGTAAAGTTTTGTATTCGATTTGTCGTCAGGCAAATGAGAAATCATACCACATCAGCACTTCAGATGAATTGGAGGAAAAATGGTTCTCGCAAGAAGACAAGGTCGGCATTTGTGGCGCAACCTCGACACCGGGCTGGTTGATGGAAAAAGTGAAAAAGATTCTTGATAAGTGGTAAAATTAATCGTATGTAATACGTTTTAATAACAGAAACTCCTTATTGACGAAACTTTTCAAAAATTGCATTTTTCGTCAATAAGGCTTACGTTAGGTGCAATTAGGAGCATACTTATTGCAAAATAGAATTAAATTTATGAGAAACTTAATTATTTTATTGATGATGATAAGTTCAAGTGTATTATTAAAGGGGCAAAATTCAGACTTTCTAAAAATGTTAGAATATGGAATGAAAGCACCTTCGGGGCATAATACACAACCTTGGAAATTTAAAATAAATAAAAACAATATTGAAGTCTATCCTAATTTTGAACAAGAATTACTAATTGTAGATAAATCGCATAGAGAGCTTTTTATAAGTTTGGGTTGTGCTGTTGCTAATATCTGTATTACAGCTAATCAGTTAGGCTATGCTTATCACAGAGAAATTATTCAAAAGAATAATGAAACTTTTATACGCATTAACTTGAATAAAGAATTGGTTAATAAAAATATACTATTTCAACAAATAGATAAAAGACAAACCAATAGGAGTGTTTATAAAAATAAATTACTTTCGCAGGATACAATTGATAAACTTAGAAAATTAAAAATAAATCCACCTGTTTCTATTTATTTCTATCAAAAAGGAACAAAAGATTTTAATAAGTTATCGGACTTTGTTTACGAAGGAAATAGAATACTTTTTAGCAACAAGGATTTTAAAAGCGAATTATTAGATTGGATACGTTTTAATCAAAAAGATATTGAAAATAATAAAGACGGTTTAGCTTATAATGTATTAGGTTCACCATCCTTACCCAAATGGATAGCTCGCCCTATTGTAAAAAGTTTTTTGAAACCTAAGTCTCAAAATAAGTCTGAAAAAGAAAAAATATTATCGTCATCTCATTTGGTTTTAATAGCAACGTCTGATAATGACCCGAAAGATTGGATTTTAGCAGGGGAAGCATTAGAACTTTTCTTTTTAAAGTGTACCGAATTAGGGATAGCAGTTGCTTTTTGTAATCAACCTTGTGAAGTCGAAACTTTATCTCAAGAACTTAGGGCAGAAATGAACATAAATAATAATTATCCTATGTTATTAATGCGAATAGGGTATTCAGAGGAAATGCCTTATTCTATGAGAAGACCGCTTGAAGACGTAATGATTGAATAAAAGCACCTAACAATGTATATAGCAAATAGGCGAAATAGTAGTAAATTCAATGGTTGTAGTCCGCATAAAATTAAGTCGCAACTTGAAAAATTTGAGTTCCGCAATCGCCTACTTGCCATATACTAACCGTTG
>PDWJ01005109.1_pt1 | contig 11004 bp, 8 predicted proteins | sample 1430881 | NCBI WGS metagenome assembly PDWJ01 (sample SAMN01162460, study PRJNA174530) | Oral metagenome, whole genome shotgun sequencing project. | biome: Marine environment; feature: Marine mammal; material: Swab sample of the gingival sulcus; isolation source: swab sample of gingival sulcus... | reverse complement strand
TCACCACTGTAGTCTTTGGGAATTATTATTCCATTTTCAATCATCCCATTGTGAATAAACGGAGCTTGCACGAGAATTTCACCGGATTGAGTATCCTCTTTGGCGTCTATTTTAACGGTAACAGCGGATAGCGGTGTGCCAATGCTTCCGCTTAACCGTTCCGTAATATCCTCTGAATTTGTGACGCTGATAATACCTGTCTCGGTAATTCCATAGCCGTTGACAAGGTAGTATCCCAGTCCGTTAATAATTTCGAGCGTTTCCGGTAAAATATATCCTCCTCCGGTACAGCCTAGGTATAGATGGTCCCCGAGGGTTTTCTGTTTTACTATGTTTAATATATTTTCTGCTGTTGCTGGGAGGGGTGTATTGTTTTTTTGACATTGAATACTTAATGCGATCAGTTTCCTAAATTCATTGTACTGTTTTTCACCTTGTAAACGAATTTTTCGTTGAATCATTTTTGTCAGTGTATTCCAAAAGATGGGGACAGCTACTAACTGGGTGATGTTTCTTTCGCGACAGGTTTGTAGTAAAATTTCCGGTGAAATTTTTTCCGGAAAAACCAAGGTGTTTCCTGTCACTGAAGTTAGCAAAAATACCGCAACAAACCCAAAAACATGGTGCAGGGGAAGAAATGCCAAACTTTTTTCTACTCGATCAAATCGCCCCCAACGGTCATTTTTTTCTATCAGTTTTTCTAGACAAAGTAGTTGTTCCGTCATCTGTTTTCCGCTATGGACAAAAATTTTTGAGGTAGAAGTCGTTCCACTTGTACATAACGCTACCTTATTTGCCCAGTTGGCACTGCATGTGGCGCTTCTTTTTACAAGCTGACTTGCCATATGATAATTTGCATTTTTCATTTTTTTTGTCACAATGACATCGGTAGCTCCGGCTTTTTTTAACATTGCTAACACTTTGTTTTCCGGAAGTTTCGCATCCAGTAAGATAATATTTTTCCCCGCCATTAGACTCGCCCAAAAAATAATCGCAAAATAAGGAGAGTTTTCTACCTGTATTCCGATAAAATTATCAGAGGGTATGCATTCTTGGATATTTTCTGCAGTACCCATAACATATTCGTGGTATTCGTTATAGGTTAGTTGTTTCCATTCATTATTTTTTACGTATTCCATCGCCACTTGATCATTTCCATTGGAAATCATCCATTCGTATATTTTGCGATAGCTGGATTCTTCTTTAAAAAATTTGATATAGTCCGTTTTATTAAACATTACATTTCCTCCTATAATTACTTATTTTATAGTGAAATAATCTCTGTTTCAAGGCATAAATCATCAATTGACCTTATTTTAATGTTTTTTTTAAAATGTTTGTTATATAATTGTAATATATAATTGTCGAGATGGGAGAAACATGCTATAAAAAGTACAGTATTTTCTGTGTTTTTTATTTTGTAAGCATGGAAGGAGTTTTTGAAAGAAAAAGGAGAAGGTAAGAAACGAAAAAGTGTATTCATCGGTGTCGCCGTGGCATTGCTACTCGTGATCGTAGGAGTGACGATGTTTTCGCGAGGTGGAGAGAGTGACTTGAAGAAGAAGCTGGAGCTGGCGAATCAGTATATTACCGAAGGAAAGTATGAAGAAGCGGTGCTGGCATTCGAGGCAGTGCTCGCGATTGACGAGAACAGTGTTGAAGCGAGAGTAGGCTTATCGCAAGCGTGTATAAAATTGGAGGATTATGCGAAGGCGGAGGAAGTCCTTCGACAAGGTTTAGCATTGGACAAGACACAGACCGCATTATGGGATTCCTTACTGGCAGTGTGTGAAGTGTCGGGACGAAGTACGGAGGAACTCGCTGCCTTAGTGAAGGAAGCGTTTGAAGCGACGGGAAATGAGAAGTACAAGGAAACACAGAATGCTGAATCGGAAACTAACACAAATTCAGAAGCCGAAGGAGAAACTACTGAAGGAGAAGAAGTATTGGAAAGCGGGATGATTCCATTAGAAGACCCTGAAAAAGTCATTGAGTTTGTTGATCCGGTATTTGAACAAGCAGTGCGAGCCCTCTATGAATTAGGTGATGGGGACATTCGCTGGAAAGACGTGGGGTATCAAACAGAAATGAAATTTTCTGACGATGAAGAAAATGCTCGTGTACAAAATGTGCTACTGGATGAGGAAATAAGTACCTTGGAGGACCTTAAGTGGTTTGTTAATCTTAAGGACATTGATATGAACAACCTTCCTGTAAGTGGTGACATTGCAGTACTCAGTAGGCTAAGCAATCTAAAGCAGTTTGACTTGGGTTTCACGCAAGTAAGAGGTGACATTGTAGCATTTAGTGGGCTGAGCAATCTTCAGGTTGTTTTCTTGAGTGCCACACAAGTAAGTGGCGACCTGGCATCGCTTAGTGGCTTGAGTAACCTTTATAATCTTAACATGTATAATACCAATGTAACTGGAACAGTAACTCTTTCTAATGGTTGTGTCGTTACGGTGGGAGAATATTAATGATTATATAAGTAAATAGAAGAAACATTCTCCATTCAAATTATAAAAGTGTAAAACCAAAGAGATATTTAATTTTTTCTTTGGTTTTATTTTTATGTAAAAATATGCTAAAATAAGATATCATCGTATTTTTGTCAATCCGCTATCCTGTTGGAATAAAAAATGTTTTTAAATGTTTTGTATCATTTGACAAATAGCTAGAAGGAGGTGTCCATGGACTATATTAAACGAGAAATAGAAGAAAAGATTAAGACGTTATCGACAGAATATGCTTGTATTTTAGTGACGGGTCCCAGACAAGTGGGAAAGACGACCATGCTAAAACAAATTATGGAAGAGAACCGAGAGTATGTCTCGCTCGATGATTTGGAAGAGAGACATCTGGCGAGTACGGATCCGGCGATGTTTTTTCAGATTCATAAAACACCTATTTTTATCGATGAAGTACAGTATGCGCCGGAACTTTTTTCTTATATAAAGATTCAAATTGACGAGGGGGCAAGTGCAGGATCTTTTTGGCTATCGGGTTCTCAAACATTTCAAATGATGACCCTTGCGAGTGAATCACTTGCCGGACGAGTCGCTTTGGTGAAGATGTCTTCTTTATCACAACATGAACTATATGGCAGACAGGGAATCAATCCATTTGTTATCGACCGGGATGTTTTGTTTGAAAGAACAAAGTATTTACAACCAACAGATAGCAGCGGTATTTTCGAACGAATTTGGCGAGGTTCGTTACCGGCTTTTGCTAGTGGGAAGTATTCGAATAAGGACGTTTTTTACAGTAGTTACTTACAAACATATATTGCCCGAGATGTTGCGGATATTGAAAAAATATCCGATGAATTTACATTTTATGATTTTATTCGAGCAGCAGCTTGCCGAATCGGTCAAGTATTAAATATTCACAGTATAGCATCGGATGTTGGTGTGTCGGATGATACGGCGAAGAGATGGCTGGGTATTTTAGAAAAATCGGGTATTATTTTTTATCTTCATCCGTATTCCAATAATTTGCTGAAACGGACGATTAAATCGCCCAAGTTATATTTTTTTGATACCGGTTTGGTATCTTACTTAACAAAGTATATGACGCCGGATATCCTTGAACACGGTGCTATTAACGGGCAAATACTTGAAAATTATGTTGTTTCCGAGATACAAAAATCATACACCAACAATTTGCAATCATACTCTATGTGGTACTATAGGGATCGAATGAAACGAGAAATTGATATTGTAATGGAAATTAACGGCGAACTTTATCCTATCGAGATAAAAAAAAGTGTGAACCCCAATGCGAGAATTGTCTCCGGATTTAGTGTACTGGATCAAGATTCCCTGAAACGTGGAAAAGGCGCTATTCTTTGTATGAGAGAGAAACTGTCTGCATTGGATCGCGACCATTTTATTGTGCCAATTTGGATGATTTAATGGAAAAACGAAAAGTGGAGTACTTGGTAAGATATGGTATAATTTGGATGGAAATTATTCTTTGAAAGCACATGTTTTGAACTAATGGTATATTGAAAATATAGCAGAGCTTTTTAATATAGCTTATCAGTATATAAGTAGCTGATTATAAAAGGAAGGTAAAAGCAATGTAGAGAAAGAATGTATTAATCGGTATCGCGATGGCGGTGTTGAGGAAGAAACAACCACTGAAGAAACTACTACCACCACAGAAACCTAAGATTTAGGTAGTGGAACCATTCCATTGTCAGACCCTGAAAAAGTAGTCGAGTTTGTCGATCCAGTATTTGAACGAGCAGTGCGAGACCTCTATAAATTAGGTGATGGCGATATTCGCTGGAAAGATATCGGTTATCAAACAAAAATGAGATTTTTCGGGTATGGATAAATTGGTCGAGCGAGTTCCCAGTCGGCGAAGAAATTAGTTTCCTCAGTGTCTTGAGCAATCTTCAGTATATTGGCTTATGGAAAACGCAAGTAAGCGGTGACCTAGCATCGTTCAGTGTACATTTTTCAATGATGTGAGACCAAAAAGTGATAAAAAACAAAGTCCATATGATAATTTAACGCAGAGTGGTTTCGCAAAAACAAAAAAATCTTGTATTTGCGAAACGAAAATGCTATACTTCCATTACCTACGGAGGAAATCATATGAAATTGATTCAAAGAGATTACTACATCAATCAATTATTATCTGTTAAAAATATACCTGATATTAAAGTGATTACCGGCATAAGAAGATGTGGGAAATCCAAGTTAATGGATGCGTTTTTTCATATCGTTGAGAAAGAAAAAGATGCTAATACGGTTCGAATTAATCTCAATTTAAAAAAGTATGAAGATTTATTGGATGATGATAATTTATACTCTTATATTCAACATAACTATCAAGAAGGCAAGACCAATTATTTATTCGTTGATGAGATACAAATGTGCGAAAATTTTGAAAGAGTGATCAACAGTATCTATGAAGAGGAATTGTATGATATTTATCTTACTGGTTCCAATGCTTTTTTGCTTTCCAGCGACTTAGCTACTTTATTTGGTGGCAGAGTTTTTGAGATCAGTTTATATCCATTTTCTTTTGCAGAATTCTTAAAGTATTATAAGTATAATGATATTGATGAAGCGTTTGATGACTATGTTTATAAGGGAGGTATGTCCGGTTCTTATCTATATAAAAATGATCGTGATGCGAAAAAATATATTAGCGGAATCTTTAAAACAACGATTGTGAAAGATATCATTCAAAAATTTAAGATTGAAAATGAAGATTTGCTTCTTATGATCGGTGAATTTTTAATGGACAATGTTGGAAATAGAACATCGATAAGAAATGTTTCGACGAAATTGACATCCAATACGTATAAGACGAATGACAAAACAGTTGGGGCTTATATCAATTATTTATGTAAGTCATTTATGTTTTATCCCATCAAGAGATATGATCTAAAAGGGAAAAAGTATTTGGAATCCAATAAGAAATATTATCTTTCCGACCTTTCGTTTCGATTTGCAGAATTAGGAGTAAAAAATGCCGATTACGGTTATTTATATGAAAATTTAGTTGCTTTAGAATTGTTAAGAAGAGGGTATGAGGTGTATATAGGTCAACTTTATGAGAAAGAAATTGACTTTATTGCACGAAAAAATGATGAAACAATCTATATACAAGTTTCTGATGATATTAGTCGTAAAGAAACACTTAAGAGAGAAGTTTCACCATTGCTGTCTATTAAAGATGCTTATCCCAAGATGATCATCGCCAGAACAAAACACAGGGAAAGTGATTATGAAGGGATTAGAATAATAGATATTGCCAGATGGTTAAGTGTTTCGCAAAGATAAAAATTTATTATATTTGCGAAGTGATGTTAAGGAAGTTAACTTGTATGGCATACAAGTCAGCGGTGATCTATTATTGCTCAGTGTCTTAAGCGATCTAGAGTATATTAGATTGTCTAAGACAAAAGTAAGCGGAGGACTATCATCACTTAGTGTCTTGAGGAATCTAAAGTGGGTTGGCTTGAATGAAACAGAAGTCAGCGGAAATTTAGCTTCATTAAATGGGCTAAGTAATTTGGAGTGGGTTCAGGTCTATAATACCAACATCACCGGTTCTTTAACCTTACCAAATGGCAGAGTTGTCACAGCAGGAGAATAAAGTGTAAATGGTAAAATACTAGGATATTGATGGTTCGTAATGGGATTCTAGTTTTATGTTAAAATATAATAATGTAAAATTAACTTTACGAGGTACTATTAACGTTTAGTCATTAAAAAATTGGAACACTTAAGCTTAGCCGATAATAAGGCGATTTCATCAGCAGAAGTCATTCGAGGCTTTCGAAAATTAAAATCACTAAATGTCGATGCGATTGATTTAACGCTTTTGGAAAGTAGCTCGCAAACCTTGACTGATTTGCATTTTGACTTAGGAAATGACACATTGGTTTTAAAAGATTTCCCAAAATTAGAATATATTGAAACATTTTTCCGCGATCCGTCACTTTTAACTGATTTATTTCAGTTGGATCAGCTTACGAAGCTTCGATTACATGGTGGAGATAGTGTATCGATAGATGGAATAGGCAATTTAAAAAACTTAACACGATTAGACCTTTGTGTGCCGGTAGACAGTTTTGAACCCCTTACTGATTTAACCTCACTCGAAGAGTTGGAGCTGGATTTTTATTTTTATGACGAAGAAGAATCTTTTGGAAATCTTGATTATACACCGATTAATCGAATTCCACAGTTAAAAACGGTATATTGCTCTCCGGAATTAATAGACGAGGTTGAAAAAGTGGTTACCGAAGCGGAAGTAGTGGATTTATATCGATACTAGTTCGATATCACTGTTCATATAATAAAATTCGAGCAACGAAAAATCCTGTTTTAGTACCTAACTAAAACAGGGTTTTTTACTAAAATTAAATTTAAAAAGATATGTACTAATCTCATTAAAGTTATTCTTATAAAGAAACTAGTCCCGTGCGATAAACCCTCGTTCGCCGTTTCGCTTACTCACTCGTGAAGGATTCCCTCTCTTCACTATACTTTCCATTCGACCAATAATAGAACTACGAGGGATACAATTTGGAGTGCACCGGGTCTTGATACCAACGAAAATTTGTATTCCTCGTAGTTCCTACAAAATCAAGTCCGAAACCTCCGGTTTTTAATCGACACGGAAACTAGCTTTTACGATGGCATCTACACATTAAATCGGAAGAGGACGACGTCGCCGTCTTGAACTTCGTAGTCCTTGCCCTCGAGCCGGACTTTTCCCGCTTCTTTCGCGGCGAGCATGCTTCCGTGTTTTACGAGTTCCTCATAGGCGATGGTTTCGACACGGATAAAGCCGCGTTCGATGTCGGTGTGGATTTTTCCACCCGCTTGCGGTGCCTTCGTGCCTTTTTTTATCGTCCACGCTCTGGATTCCATCTCGCCCGCCGTTAGGAAGGAAATCAGTCCGAGTAGTTTGTAGCTTTCCTTAATGAGTTTATCAAGTCCGGATTCGGCAATGCCGAGCTCTTCAAGGAAGGCTTCTTTGTCTTCGTCGTCAAGTTCGGAAATCTCCTGTTCCATTTTGGAAGAAATAACGACCACGCCGGAATGTTCTTTTGCTGCGAGTTCTTTGACAGCTTTGACATAGTCATTTTCCGTTCCGATACTATCTTCTGAAATATTCGCACAGTAGATGACCGGTTTTATCGTAAGTAGGTTGTACCCTTTAATTTTCTCCTGTTCTTCTTTTGTCAGGTCCAATGTGCACGCCATCTGCCCCGCGTTTAGGTGTTCGAGAATCTTCGTCAGGAAAGCTTTTTCTTCCTTGTCGAATTTCGCTTCCTTGGTCAGTCGGCGTTCGAGTACTTCACTGTCGGCGAGAATCAGCTCCATATTAATGGTTTCAATATCGCTGACCGGATTGATTTCCCCGCTGACATGAGTGATATTTTCATCCTCAAAACAACGCACGACGTGAATAATCGCGGCGACTTCGCGTATATGGCTTAGAAAGCGGTTTCCCAGTCCTTCACCTGTGCTGGCTCCTTTTACCAAGCCGGCAATATCGCAAAATTCGATGCTGGGGTAGACAACCTTTTTTGAATTAAACATTTTTTCAAGCACCAAGAGTCTCTCATCCGGTACTTTGACGACACCGATATTCGGGTCAATAGTGCAGAAGGGATAGTTTGCACTCTCCGCACCTGCCTTTGTAATGGCATTAAAAAGTGTGGATTTACCGACATTCGGTAAACCGACGATTCCAAGTTTCATACGACCTCCGGACACATTATACCACGAGAACAGTCGATTGCTAATCAGGAATATAAAATATATCATTGGATAGAATGAAAAATTGAAGAGACTAGGTTAAAAATATGTCAAAACCAGCCTGTTTTTAATTTCGATACATAAAATCATTTACTTTTTCATCATTTTAGAGTACCATGTTATAGTTAGAACTAATGTTTAGGAGGAATGATGAAGTACGAACTCGTCAAAAAGGAAAATAGTGAAATTACAGTAAAGGCGGAAATAACTCCAGAGGAGTTTGCAGAGGCTTTAAAATTCTCATACAACAAGAATAAAAACAAGTATTCTGTGCCTGGTTTTAGAAAAGGCAAAGCCCCTGAGAGCGTGATTGAGCGCGCGTACGGCGAGGGTGTCTTCTATGAGGACGCAGCGAATAAACTCATCTATGAGAAGTATCCAGAAGTGCTTGACGGTTTGAAACTCGAGCCGACAAGCAAACCAGAAATTGATATAGAAGAAATCGGTCATAAAGAAGGTCTTGTATTTACAGCGGTATTTGCCGTTATGCCGGAATTTGAACTCGGCGAGTACAAGGGACTTAAGTATGAAAAAGTAAAAGAAGAAGTGGACGAAGTCCTTGTCGAGTCGAGAATTAACGATGAGCGTGAAAAGAATGGAAGAATGTCTTCAGTTGATCGTCCGGCGAAGGATGGCGATATTGTCAACCTCGATTTTGTCGGTAAAATTGATGGGGAAGCGTTTGACGGTGGAACAGGCGAAGGTCATGATCTCACCCTCGGCTCCGGCTCATTTATCCCGGGATTTGAGGAGCAGCTTGTCGGAGCGAAAGCGGGAAGCGATGTCGAAGTGAAAGTCACGTTCCCGGAGGACTACCAAGAGGAGAGTCTGGCGGGAAAAGAGGCGATTTTCGAGTGTACCATTAACAGCATTCAAGAAAAGGAACTTCCTGAACTCGACGATGAGTTTGCGAAGGATGTCTCCGAGTTTGATACATTAGAGGAGTACAAAAATTCCATTCGCGAAGAACTTAAAAAAGATATTCTCAATCGAAAAGACGAAATGAAACGAGAGCGCGTGCTTGACGCGGCAGAGGAACTTATGACGGCGGATATTCCTGAAAAAATGATTGAAACCGAAATTGATGATATGATGGAGAATTTTGCAAATTCCTTAAAGCGACAAGGGCTTTCGCCGGATCAGTACTTCCAGTTTGTCGGTGGAGAAGAGAAAGTTCGAGAAGATATTCGCGAAAGTGCAATTAAGAGAATCAAACAAAATATCGTTGTAAAAATGGTAAAAGACAAGGAAAATCTCGAAGTGACGGATGAGGATGTCCTTACCGAAATGCATAAAGATCCGAACGGCAAAGAACTTACCATTGAGCGGATTGTGGAAATTATGGGGGAGCAAGGACTCGATCAGATTAGAGAGAATCTAAAAGCGGAAAAAACCATCCAATTTCTCATTGACAACGCGGTAGAACAATAGGAGGAACCATGCCTTTAGTACCTTATGTAGTAGAACAGACAAGCCGCGGCGAGCGGTCGTATGATATTTATTCTCGACTTTTAAAGGATCGAATAATTTTTATCACCGGTGAAGTTGAGGACAATATGGCGAACACCGTCGTTGCGCAGCTTTTATTTTTGGAAGCCGAAGATCCGGACAAGGATATTAATATTTACATCAATAGTCCCGGCGGGTCGATTACTGCCGGTATGGCAATTTACGATACGATGAAGCATATTAAGCCGAAGGTTGCCACCATTTGTGTGGGTATGGCAGCATCGATGGCTGCGGTGCTTCTTGCGGCGGGAACGAAGGGGAAGCGATATGCGCTTCCGCATTCCGAAGTCATGATTCATCAACCGCTTGGCGGAGCAAGAGGACAGGCGACAGATGTTCGCATTCAAGCGGAGAGACTCCAAAAGACGAAGGAACAAATGAATGAATTGCTTTCGGAAATGACCGGGCAGCCTTTGGATAAAATCAGTGTAGACACGGAACGAGACTACTTTATGTCTGCGGACGAGGCAATGGCATATGGTCTTATCGATGAAGTGATGCAAAGGAAGGATAAGTAATAAATGGAAGTAACAATGAGGAAGTGTTCTTTTTGTAAAAGAGAAGTGGAGCCGGATATTTTATTTACCGGACCGGACGGCGTGAATATTTGTTTTACTTGCGTCCAGCTTTGTCAAGGGGTTATGGCAGAGGCAATAACTGAAGAATCGACAATCTCTTTTGATATGAAGGATCTTCCGAAACCGAAAGAAATTAAGAAGATACTAGACGACTATGTAGTTGGACAGGAAAGCGCGAAAAAAGCGCTTTCTGTTGCCGTCTACAATCATTACAAAATGATTAATTATTTTTCAGAACATAAGAGCAAACGAGTGTCCGATGTGAAAAGCACACTGGAAGGAAAGGTCGTCAGTTCAAGCGACAATGCAATAGAATTGCAAAAAAGCAATGTCCTAATGCTGGGACCAACCGGGTCAGGAAAGACCCTTCTCGCGAAGACGCTGGCGAAAATACTCAATGTGCCGTTTGCTATCGCTGATGCGACCACGCTTACGGAAGCGGGTTATGTCGGCGAGGATGTCGAAAATATTTTATTGAAATTATTGCAAAATGCCGACTACAATGTCGAGCTTGCAGAGCATGGCATTGTGTATATTGATGAAATCGATAAAATCAGTAGAAAATCCGAAAATCGATCGATTACCAGAGATGTTTCGGGAGAAGGTGTGCAACAGGCGCTTCT
>PDWJ01005108.1_pt1 | contig 11008 bp, 6 predicted proteins | sample 1430881 | NCBI WGS metagenome assembly PDWJ01 (sample SAMN01162460, study PRJNA174530) | Oral metagenome, whole genome shotgun sequencing project. | biome: Marine environment; feature: Marine mammal; material: Swab sample of the gingival sulcus; isolation source: swab sample of gingival sulcus... | reverse complement strand
ATATCCGTTTACCTTGTATGGACATCCCGGCTTACACGGCAACTTTAGCTTTATTCCACAATCGGGTAGGGGAGCGAAGAACCCGAAATTGAAAGGGCAGGAGTGTTTTGGTCGAAATCTGAAAAACGAGGCGACACGGGTGTTTAGCCATCCCAAATTAAACCTGTCGTGGTTAATAAGCGTGTACAATGATTATCCTGAAAAGGATAAATTTTTTAATAATTATTTCGATAAATTGGCGGGAACAGATCATTTGCGGCAGCAAATTATTGAGGGAAAAACGGAGGATGAGATTCGTGAGTCATGGAATAAAACACTTTCCGAATTTAAAAATATGCGAAAAAAATACTTGTTGTATGCTGATTATGAATGAAAATAAGATTATTACATTCATAATTTATCGCAAAAACGGCTGTTCAAAATTAATTGAGCAGCCGTTTTTAAATAGTGTATTATCGTTAATTATTTTCTTCCGGGGTAAACCTTCAATGCTTCTTCGATAACCTTAACAGCATTTTTAAGATCTTCGATGTTAAGAACGTAAGCAATTCGAACTTCATTTTTTCCAAGACCTTCGCTAGCATAAAATCCTGTTGCAGGAGCCATCATTACCGTTTGTCCTTCGTATTCAAAGTCTTCAAGAATCCATTGACAGAACTTATCACAATCATCAATAGGTAGTTTAACCACTGAGTAGAACGCGCCTTTCGGCATTGGTGAAAATACACCCGGTATCTTGTTCAGAGCATCAATAAAGAAGTTTCGACGAGCGATATATTCATCATACACCTCTTCAAAATATTCTTTTGGCGTGTTCAATGACGCTTGACCAACAACCTGACCAAAAGATGGAGGGCTTAGTCGTGCTTGCGCAAACTTCATCGCTGTATCGATAATTTCTTTGTTTTTTGTAACGAAAGCACCAATACGAACACCGCATTCGCTGTATCTCTTTGAAACAGAATCCATAAGGATTACGTTGTTCTCAATGCCTTCGAGGTGCATAACAGAAATATGTTCTTCGCCATCATAACAAAATTCACGATATACTTCATCGGCAAACAAGTATAGATCATGTTTTTGTACAATTTCTTTTAAGGCATTAAGTTCTGTTTTGGAGTATAAGTATCCGGTAGGGTTGTTCGGATTACAGATCATTATTGCCTTCGTTTTTTCAGTAATTACTTTTTCAAATTCTGAAATTTCCGGGAGCGCAAAACCATTATCAATCGAAGATGTGATAGGAACAACTTTTACTCCGGCAGCTACGGCAAAACCATTGTAGTTTGTGTAGAACGGTTCCGGAATAATAACTTCATCACCGGGATTTAGGCATGATAAAAATGCAAATGAAATCGCTTCAGACCCTCCGGTAGTTACGATGATGTCATTTTCATCAACATCAATGTTCACACTTTTATAGTAATCAACTAAACCTTTACGATAAGAAATATTACCCGCCGAATGGCTGTATTCAACAACTTTCTGATCGTAATTCTTTATTGCTTCAATTGCTACTTCAGGAGTTTTGATGTCGGGCTGACCAATATTCAAATGATAAACCTTAACCCCTTTGGCTTTCGCAGCATCTGCATAAGGAACCAGTTTTCTGATTGCCGATGCAGGCATCTCTATACCTCTGTTTGATAATTGTGGCATAATTATTAATTAATTTTTTCTTAATTCAATTAGGAGGCGAAAATACATATTGTTCATCGAATATCAAACACTTCCGAACACTATGCTTTTCCACAAAATCATATAGTTAAACGTATTGATTTACTTTCTTTTAGCTGATGGTGTTGCACCATCGGTATCTTGAAGTATGGGCATTGAAGCCTCTGCTTCTGAGATAACCTTTCCCTTGATTCGGCACGAAACAGATCTTGGAGCATTCGACTCAATCGTGATTGATTTGTTGAACGATCCAATCTTACGTGTATTATATTTCACACTGATCACGGCAGATTTTCCCGGTAAGATTGGTTGGCGTGGCCAGTTAGGTACTGTACATCCACATGATGATTTTACCTTTGATAACACCAATGGTCGATTGCCGGTGTTGTAAATCCTCACCTCACACTTCCCGTCTGAGTACTGAACAATGGTGCCGTAATTGTAAGCAGCAACACCGTGTTCATCAATCAACTCTTTGGCAAAGGTGATTTGAGGTCCGTCTGTTTTTCTTTGCCCTAATACGGGAAAAGCAAAAAGCATTGCAAAAAATGCGATAATTACTGTATTTTTCATTTTAATCTATAATTTGTTGTAAAATTAGTAAAAATTATTTCACATCAAAAACTTAGCCAAAAAAATGGTATTCGGGGTTTTTATTTTTAAATGTTGATTATTAGTTGTTTAATTGTGGTTAATGTTTTCAGATATTTCACTTTTTGCGCATGTTTTATAAAAAAGTAGAAAATGCCGTTCTTTGCAAAAGAAAAGTTGGAGTACTAATTGTTAAAATAATCATTGAAAATGAAGAAAATTATATTCTTTATTGGGCTGTTTGTTGTGGGTACTGTCTTTGGACAGGAGACTAAGAATGTAAAAGTTGATTTGCGAACTCCTCAAAGTGCTGTTCGAACACATTTGCATTTTTTGAACCCTGATTCTTATCATCCTGAAAAAGCAGCGAAAACAATTCACGGATATACAGGTGAACGCGCTGAGGAACTGGCGGTGAAGCTTGAAAAAATTCTTGAAGGTAGAGGTTTGTTTGTCGTGTTTCGAAAATTACCGAGCGATCCAAACTTTGGCGATACTGTTCAAGACGAATTTGTGCATCGTTATGTGCTGTTTCCGGAGCGAATGCCAAAGGTTTATTTAGAGAAAATTGATGGCAGTTGGTATTATTCCAAGCAAACTTTATTGCTTGTTGATAAATTGTACGATGAAGTTTTCCCGTGGTATGCTCAAAAGATACATGAATTTCTTCCTAAATTTGGAAATAAAAGTTTTTTTGGAATCCCCATTTGGAAGTACTCCGGTTTAGTTTTGTTGTTGGTAATTAGTGTTTTATTGTTTTTTATTTTTAATAAACTCATTTATTTCATCCTTGCACAAACTCAAAAAAATACTTCTAAACTATCGAGTTCTGAGGTTGCTCAAATATTTAAGAAAATTGCTCGCTTAGCTTCACTTTTAGCTATTATTGCTCTGATTCGGGGAGTTATTCCAATTCTTAATTTGGGAATCAAGTTTAATACTGTTTTGTTTTTCTGTGTTGACTTACTTTTCATATTGTTTGTGGTTTTTATTTTCTTTAAAGTTGTTGACTTTTTAATGATTTTTTACACAAAGTATACCGAAAAAACAAATTCTAAATTAGATACACAGTTAACGCCCATTGTAAGACATATTCTTAAAATTATTGTAGGTTTTTTAGGGCTGTTAAAGGTCTTGGCTTTTTTGGGAATAAATCCCGTTACAATTATGGCGGGACTTTCCATCGGAGGTTTGGCTTTTGCTTTGGCATCTCAAGACACGGTAAAGAATTTCATAGGTACAATTATGATTTTTGTCGATAAGCCTTTTCGTATCGGCGATTTCATTATTGCCGGTGATGTTGAAGGTACTGTCGAAAAAGTTGGTTTTCGGTCAACACTTGTTCGTGCTCCCGATACCTCTATTTATCAGATAACCAATAGTAGATTGTCTGAAATAACAGTTAAAAACAGGGGTTTATTGAGATATCGACGCTACCGCACAGAGTTGGGCATTCGTTACGATACGCCGCCTGAGCTGGTTGAGACCTTCGTGGAAGGTGTTCGACAAATTATTGCGAAGCACCCCCGAACACTCAAAGAGAATTACAACGTTGAGTTTACCGGTTTTGGCAATTCTTCTTTGCTCATTTTGATGAATGTTTATTTCTTGGATACCAATTGGGGAAAGGAACAGGCAGCAAGGCATTCGCTGCATATCGCTATTTTGAAATTTGCCAATGCAATTGGCGTAGGTTTTGCATTTCCTTCAACAACTGTAATGGTTGAGCAATTCCCAAAAACCGGAAATGATTTTCCAAAATATTCCGCTGATCGGGGTGATGTTGACGAAATATTAAAGGGAATAACTCTTGAATAAAATGATGTGCTCTTGATGTTTTTTCTTTGCAAAATCGTTTATTTTTTTGTGTAGCTGTGTGTGCATTGATATATCATGTATATTTACTGTAATAATTTTTTATATTCGTTCTTTAATGAACTATGATTTTAAGATTTTTTTTATGAAACGAGTTTTTTATTTATCCCTTGCTGTAATGTTAATGTTAAGTTCTTGTTGTTCTGATGTTAACAAAAAAAATACAGCAACCAAAACACAGAATGAAATTGACAAAAAAGATGCAAAACCAATGATTGGAGCTTTTCCAAAAACAGTGATTTACAAAACTGCTAAGGATTATTCTGCAAATGTTATGGTAAATCTTTCTCACGATAAGCAAAAAATTGTCTCTTATCCGGCAATTAGTGATGTTAAGAATCTTGAAAAGGTTCAACCCGTTCGGCTTGAAGATGGTTTTTGGCTTGATCAGCGTGGAATTACAAAAAATGCTGCCGTACTTTCACTCAGTTATGAAGAATATGCCGCACTTGATAAACAACCATCGGCAAAAGAATTATTTGAATTGATTATTGATGATAAACCAATCACAGCCTATCATAAAATTAAAAAGTCATTTAAAAATGAGGATAAGGTAAGTGTGATTAATCAAATGATTCGGAATGGAGATTTTAAGTAGAGCTTGTCTGTAAATATCGAATCTTCAATAGCTTCGTGTCGGTTGGGTTTAGAGTTTCCGAAGTTGTGAAACCCCGCACTTGTACACGAGTTCTGCTGTGTTGTCTTTTAAAACAAAGGCATTGCTTCATTTTAATATAATAATTGTATAAATAATCAGTAAAAAACTAAACCATGGGAAAACCAAAGAAGTTTGGAACCTTTGCAGGTGTATTTACTCCATCATTGCTTACCATTCTTGGTGTTATTATGTACTTACGATTGGGATGGGTTGTTGGAGAAGCAGGTCTTATCAGTACTTTGGTAATTATTTTTATTGCTCATATTATTTCAGTCACTACCGGATTGAGTATTTCTTCGGTTGCCACCGACAAAAAAATTAAGACAGGAGGAATCTATTACATACTTTCTCGGAGTCTTGGTTTGCCAATGGGAGGAGCGATAGGGCTTGCATTGTTTGTTGCCACGGCATTGAGTATTTCGCTCTACCTGATCGGTTTTGCCGAGAGTTTTTTATCTGTTCCCGAAATTGCTGATTTTTTAAACTTACAGCAAGATCAGTTTGGTATTCAGGTGGTTGGTAGTGTCACCATGTTGTTGTTGGTTATTATTGCTTTTATCAGTACATCTTTAGCTTTAAAGACCCAGTTTTTTATTTTGGCAGCAATTGGCTTGTCTTTGATTTCTGTTGTTGTTGGGTTGATTACCAAAACGGAGTTTCATCCGCAGTCTGTTAATTTATTTTCATCGGGTAATGGTGTTCCTATCGAGTACATATTTGGAGTGTTTTTTCCGGCTGTTACCGGTTTTACTGCCGGAGTAGCCATGTCGGGCGACTTAAAAGATTCTAAGAAGTCTATTCCTTTCGGCACATTGGGCGCGATAGTTACAGGTTTGGTGGTATATGTCGGCTTAGCAATTGCTTTGGCTTATTTTGTAGATAGAGATTTGCTAATCAATGACTCCAATTTTTTGATGAAAATTGCTTGGTTTTCACCTCTTGTACTTGCCGGTATTTGGGGCGCAACATTGTCCTCTGCTTTAGGAGGAATACTTGGTGGTCCGCGCATTATGCAGGCAATATCGCAGGATAAGATCGGTCCGAGATTGCTGGGCAAGGGTTATGGTGAAAATAATGAACCTCGCAATGCTTTGATCTTGGTGTTTGTCATTGCTGAATCGGGAATATTGCTGGGTGATCTGAACTTAGTAGCCGGATTGGTGTCCATGTTCTACATTACAGCATACATGTTTATCAACTTGGCTTTTGCTCTGGAACAATGGGCGAGTTCCGATTTTCGACCTGATTTTAAGATTTCCAAATGGTTTGGAATTGTTGGTTTTGTCGCTTCATTTGCCGTCATGTTCAAACTGGATACGGTATCGATGTTTGCCTCCATTGTTATCGTGATGGCTATTTATTTTATCTTAAAGAAAAAAGAATTGCAGCTTGATTTTGGTGATGTGTGGCAGAGCGTTTGGTCGTCCATAATACGAATGTCGTTGCATAAAATGGATGCTAAGAAATTGGAGGAAAGAAACTGGAGACCAAACATCTTAATGTTTTCGGGTTCGCATGGCAACAGAGACAGCTTTATTGATTTTGGAAAAAGCTTGGTCGGGAAGCATGGTTTTTTGAGCATTTTTGACCTTGAAAAAAAAGATGATAAATCTTCGGAACTAAAAAAGCAAGATCAGGCAATTGCAAATGATATTACCAAAGAAAATCAAGGAATCTTTAATCGAAGAGAAAAAGTGCACGACCTTTACGAAGGTATTGAACTTGTTTCGCGAACCTACGGGTTTTCAGGTGTAGAACCCAACACCATTTTTCTGAGATGGGGCAGGCATACCAAATCTCCCGACCGTTTTGTCAAAATGATAAACTACATATCGACACTTGATCACAACTTGCTGATGATGGACTTTGATCAAGAACGAAAATTTGGCGATCGTAAGCGTATTGACATCTGGTGGAGAGGCATTAGTAATAATGGAAACTTGGCTCTTCAATTGGTTAAGTTTTTGTGGCTGTCGGATGAGTGGAGAGAGGCGCAATTGCGATTGATGATTATCAATCCCGTAAATGACGAGAAAGAACTGATATACCGGAATGCCTCGTCAGTTCTTGAAAGTTTGAGGATGAATGCTGAAATAAAAGTTATTAATAATCAAATAGAAAAGAAATCACCTTTTGATATTATTCACTTAGAGTCAAAACATTCATCTTTGACCTTTATGGGCATTCCTTCCGTAATTGAAGGTAATGAAAGTGATTTTATCAATAATGTGAATACTTTGTGTCAAGATATTGGTACAGTAATTCTTGTTAAAGCTTCGTCAAGGTTTAAGGAATTGAATATTGGGGTAAGAGAAGGCGTTTCTTTTGATAAAAAGTTAGAAAAACTACAACCGGTAATTGAAGAAGACCTTGGAATTGCAGATTTTGATTTTCCCGATGATCCTGTTTTGGCAAGTAATGTTGAGTCGGTATGGAAAGAATATGCTGATTTGGTAGTCCTTGCTTCCGGCGATTATTATCAAAAATTATTTTCGCATCAGCAATCACTAGTTGGTGAGCTTAAAGAACAATACGAAGCCGTATTCAATAAGATCCCGAAAAAAGTACTGAAACGTTATGATTATCATTTATTGATGAATCAGTTTGTTAATGAGTTTATTTCCGCTTCTCGTAAAATATTGGAATCTTACAAGAGCAAAACGACAGAGTTGCAATACGATGTTCTAAATAATGCTATTCAGTTTATTCGGGATGAGTCAATGCGAATTCAATCTCAATTATCGCCGCACTTGACACTTCATTATCCTAAGGAACTATTTGAAGTGCAAACTGATGACAATTTTAATCTTCGAATGTTTAAACTTCGAGGAAGTTTTCATTTCTTGTTTTCAAAAAAAGACTATCACTACCACTTGAAATACAAGCGCTTGATTAAAAATGTAATTACAAGTTCGGAAAATAGAATCCTCTATGAGCTGCTTAATAAATGGGGACAGATAAATGTTCAATTTGTTATCGAATTGCAGAAGCAATTGTTAAATATCTCAAGAACATTTATGGAAATATCCAATGCTGCATCAAATGCCAAAGCTTATCAACAGTGTAAAAAAGATACATACAGTGCTGTAGGTGCTGATTTTGAAAAAATATTAACGCTGAATGAGGAATCATTAACAGCCTTAACCAGCCTTCACTTGAAGAAGTTGAGTGAAGACTTTGTTGAGATAAATACGAAGCTCAAAATTCTTAATGTTAATCAAACGGTTATTCCGTTTCGCGACAGCGTAATAAGAAAAGAATACGAAACTGTTAATTTGATACCTGACTTGTGGAAGGAAAATCAGACTTTACTCTTTAATCAAGCCTTATTGGAATTGAATTTACAAGCGTATACTACAAAAGTTGTAGAGATTTTGAAAGATGCTTCAAAGGGCTTGAAACAGGTGATTGATGATCGTATTGCTGATGATATGATACACTTGGAAGATTATTTAAAGACCTATATTTCAGAGGCAAAGCAAGGAACAATTAATGGTTTTGATTTTGACGTGAGGGGGCATAATCGTCAGGATGTTCGGGTAGCATTTGAATCAGTTGTTGATGAGGCTTTTAGGAAAATACGTCTTGCCGGAAATGTGTTTCCTGAAAATGTTACATTATTGGAAGAAGCATCTTACGATGATTTTTATACTCAACAATTTAATAACCCGCCGACGATAGATGTTCGAGTTCTTCGTTTGATAGATTATATTATTCAAAGTGAATTTATCGGTCCTGTCGAAAAAGTACTAAGTGACATAGCTCTAGGTATTAAGAAGAATGTTTCGATGACGGGGGATATATGTCGAATAATTAGTTATTCCATCGGGCATAATGAATTGGATAAGCAAGACGCATCCTCTGATGAAAACATGTTTATTGTTCAATTGATGGAAGAGCAATATGCGATATTGAAGGATGGAATTTCACTTGTTGATTCCTACAAGACGACCATTGACGAAAAAATTGATGAAAGAATTGAGGCATCCTACGACCTTTTGTCAACGAATGCCATCATAAAGAATGTCAGTAAGCTGAATCAATACATTAAAGATCATAAGAATACAGAGCGTTGGGTTCGACTCAAGTCGCTGGTTGATTCTAATTACAAGATGGTAGAAAAACAGATGAAATCTGTATGGTATCGACAATCGAAAGGAGTCCTTCTTGCAAATCGACTTCGTCGTCAGGAAAATTATAGCCAGACGCGTATTCATGACATCTTGAATATCTTCGATCAAGTAAGTGTTGATAAAAATGTTCTTAAAGATGTGCCGTTTTATTATCAACAGCTTTTCCTGAGAAAAGAGTATTATTTAAATGAGTTTTGGGTGGGCAGAGATAAGGAATTGAAAGAATTTGAATTGACTTGTAACCGTTATCAAAACGGGTTCAAAGGTGCTATAATGGTATTGGGTGAACGTGGCTGCGGAAAGTCATTTTTTACGCAATATGCAATTCAAAAGTATTTGCCCGATGCTGATTTATATACTGTTACGGCTCCGTTTGCAGGTTCGTCTGATCCCGACGATTTTAAAAAGACTCTACAAACTGTTTTTTCGGATGAGAATTATGAGGCTGTGCTCGATCATTTAGACTCAAATACGGTAGTCGTGTTTGATGGGGTAGAACAATGGTGGGAAAAGTCCAAAGACGGCTTTGTTGTGATAGAACAAATCATGGATTTAATTAACCGTTATAATTCTAAAATCCTATTTGTTCTTAATGCTAATATTCATAGTTTTAATGTTATGAATAGTGTTCGAAGAATTGAAAGTTTCTTTTTGAACATGATTGAGCTTGATGCTTTCAATGCTGAGGAAATTAAAGAAATCATTATGCTCAGACATAAGTCGGGTAATCTTCGCTTTGAACTGTCGAATCGACCGAAAAAGAAGATGATGGCATGGGATAATGCGCGTTTGTTTTCAAAGTATTTTAACTATTCCAAAGGAAATGTTGGCGTGGTTCTGGATGCTTGGATTGCGAATATTGAATATGTGGATGGAGAAACCTTGTATGTTAGGAATCCTAAATTACCGGACATAAATAATTTGAATCATCTGGAGAATGAATGGTGGTTATTGTTGGTTCAATTTGTCTTGCATAAAAGAATTCATCTTCGTCGATTGGTGGCGATAACCATGCAATCGGAAGACGATTTATTATGTAAGTTGCAAATTTTGAAACGAGCAGGTGTGATTAATGAAACGAGTTCTGATGTGTATGAGATTAACCGTTTTCTGTATCCTCATTTCAGAGCTAAAATGAAAGAAAAAGATATATTGTAATATTTAATTTAGATGTTATGAATCAGGGTTTTAATATGTCTCCGGTGTTTCAGTTTTTGTTGTTTGCCGGTTTGATATTTATTGTTTTTCGACTTGTTAAGTTCTTGTTGACGGTGATTGACATAAAAATTGAAAAACGAAAGTGGATAAACAGGTATTTGCCTTTGAGTGAATTTGTGGCTTGGGTTGTTCTTATTATTCATGGTATCTCAAAGTTTTACATACGATTTCCTTTATATTCTTATGCCTTGTTTGTTCTTTTGATAGTGCTTACGCTTATTGTTTCTTGGTTTATGTTTAAAGATCTTATCGCCGGAATTATCTTTAAGTCGAACCGGAATTTTACTGTGAATGAAACCATTTCTTTTAACGATTTGACGGGCAAAATTATTCGTTTTGAAAGTCGTACCCTTGTTTTAGAAACTTTTAGCGGAAAGAATATACATGTCCCTTACTCCGGTTTGTTAGGAAGTGTTGTAAGCAAGTCTAACCCTGCTGAAAAAATTATGAGTAAGAAAATATTGCTTGATGTACCCAAGGATCATAGCTTTTCTAAGCTGTTTGTTCTTATTCGTGAGGATATAATGAATCTTCCTTGGGCATCGGTGAAGAAATATCCACAGATTAACTTAATTGAAGAGCGTAGCGATTCGTATCACTTAGAAGTGATTATTTTCTCTATTGAAGAAGAATACCTCTACAAAATGGAGCAATATTTAAAAGGTAAATATAAGCATTAAATATATGGTTGTGTGTTTTTACCACTTCGTTTCGTCATATTCTACCAAGTAGGTTGAAATTTCGATGTTGTTTATTTTTTCGGTTTGTTCCTTTACAAAGTCCGGATATGGAATATCATTCGGACAGTAAACCAAATAAATTCCCTTGCTTTGCCCTAAGCTTTCGCAGTAGTACG
>PDWJ01005106.1_pt1 | contig 11010 bp, 6 predicted proteins | sample 1430881 | NCBI WGS metagenome assembly PDWJ01 (sample SAMN01162460, study PRJNA174530) | Oral metagenome, whole genome shotgun sequencing project. | biome: Marine environment; feature: Marine mammal; material: Swab sample of the gingival sulcus; isolation source: swab sample of gingival sulcus... | reverse complement strand
CCTTTGTCATTGGAATTATCGCACCGATTATTGATTGAACTTGCAGCCATTCGTCGCGAAGGAAAAGAGATGACCTATTTGCGTCCCGATTCCAAATCGCAGGTTACCATCGAATATGACGATAACGACCAGCCAAAACGTATTCATACCATTGTGGTATCGACTCAGCACGACGATTTTGACAGCAACGATGAACGCATGCTTGAACAGATTGCCGACGATGTTCGTAATATTTTAATTCCTCGTGTGATAGAAATGTTGCCTCAACGTGTACAAAACCTTTTCGACGATAATTTTATTCTACATGTAAACCCTACCGGAAAATTTGTTATTGGTGGACCTCATGGCGATACAGGTTTAACCGGTCGTAAAATTATTGTAGATACTTATGGTGGAAAAGGGGCTCATGGAGGTGGTGCTTTCTCGGGTAAAGACCCTTCAAAAGTTGACCGTTCGGCGGCCTATGCAGCTCGTCATATTGCTAAAAATTTGGTGGCAGCAGGTGTTACAGATGAAATTTTGGTACAGCTATCGTACGCCATTGGAGTAGCAGAGCCTATTAATATTTTTGTGAACACTTACAACAAAAGTAAAGTGGCTCTTACCGATGGAGAAATTGCAGAAAAAATTGCAGAAATTTTCGACTTGCGTCCGGCAGCTATCGAACAACGTTTAAAACTACGCCACCCTATTTATGAGGAGTCGGCAGCCTACGGACACATGGGACGAACTCCAAGAACCGTAAACAAACGATTCGAATCTCCTTATTTTGGAACTTATGAACAAGAAGTGGAACTGTTTACTTGGGAGAAATTAGATTATGTAGATAAAATTAAAGCAAAATTTAAGCTGTAAATTTTATACTATTTTCAATTTAGTATTAGACCTAACAAAAAAGGTATCGAACCAAACCGATACCCTTTTTGTTTAATATTTTTCAACTAAAAACGATTTAGCTATTTGTTTTAGGAACAATAACCTTTCCGGTAACTCGCATATAAACAGAGGGAGTAACAGGATCGTTAGTAGTAATGGTTATTGATTTATTTTGAGTTCCTCGTTTTCCTCTTGAATTAAAAATAACTTTTAAATCGGAAGTTTGTCCCGGTGCAATTATTTTGGACTGAGGAGCGATAGCGGTACAACCACAAGTTGTTTTTGTTTTTCGAATAATTAAATTCGATTTTCCAATATTTTTAATCTTAAAAATATGCTCTACTCTTTCGCCTTGTTTAATTTCTTTAAAATTAAAAACATTTTCAGCTATTTCAATTTTAGGAGCATTTGCTCTTTGCTCAGGAGTAAGATTATCAAAATTTTCAACAATATTAGCACTAATAACCAACCTCTGTCTTCCTTCATCTTTATCATTGATTAAAAAGTTAACATAGTCGTAAACATAGCCCCAATCATTTTTCTTAGCTCCATCATATTCGCCCAAAAGAATTCCTTTTTGTTTTGGATTTAATGTTTCCGGCTCCATTTTTAACATCAAGTGTTTTGGTAAATATTTGTAGCTTATGGTAATAGGAGCATCGCTATCGTTATAAACAGGTATCTGAATTTTCTTTACCTCGGTATTTTTTACATTTGTAAAAGAAATATAACTGCTCTTTAAACGTAATCCGTTTATTTTTGCAGGATATAAATCTGCAATAGTTTTTACTCTTGGTGTAACTTTTCCTTTTAGACGAAGAATAGTTTTAGCAGGAACAGTATTAGCTATTACAGTTACATTTTTATTAAATGATCCCGGACGATTTTTTGCACTATAAGTTACCCTCACATATCCTGTTTTACCCGGAGCAACAGGCTGTTTACTCCAATCAGGTACCGTACAGCCACATGTAGCCTTAACATCTTTAATAATTACTGGTTTTTCGCCTACATTTTTAAACTGAAAAAAACAGGAAACACTTCCTTTTTCTTCTTTAAAAGTTCCAAAATCTTTCTCTTTTTCTTTAAATTTCATAATAGCAACAGGAGCTTGCTGTGCCAACACAAATAAAGGAGAGCCGATAGTTACGGCTAGTAATAATAGAATTAATTTTTTACTCATAATTTATTTTTTTATTAAAATTTTATTGTCGTTTACTGAAGAGATAAAGATAAAATAAGCAACAAAATTAAATATTTTAATTGATTATCCTTAAAGAATAAAAAAGAATTGTCCAACAGACACTCTTTTATGTTAGAATTATTACTTTTATTGATAAACGTTCAAAAGTTATGCCATTCATAAAATTATTTTAACTTTTTTTGTTTTCTTCCGGATATTCTATTCTTGCATGATAAATATTAATCAGTGCATCGGTAAAAATATCCTTAATTTGATTAATATCTCTAAATGTAATATCCACATTGGCAAATCGTTTGGCATTTACTTGTCTGTCAATAATTTTATCGATTAATTCACGAATAGTTTCCGATGTTTTTTCTTTTAAACTACGCGATGCCGCTTCTACACTATCTGCCATCATCAACACGGCTGTCTCCTTCGAAAATGGATCGGGTCCGGGATAGGTAAACTTCTCCTCATCAATTTCCTTATCGGGATATTTATTTTTAAATGAGGTATAAAAATACATTACTTTACCTGCTCCATGATGTGTTTCAATAAAATCGACAATACTTTGTGGCAACTTATGTTTCCTTGCAATTTTAATACCGTATTTTACATGATCGGTAATAATTTGAGCACTCTTATCAAAATCTAATTTATCGTGAGGGCTTATTTCTGTTGATTGGTTTTCAATAAAATAAGCAGGGGTTTTCGTTTTTCCAATATCGTGATACATTGCTCCGGTACGTACCAGTAGAGGATTTCCTCCTATTTTATTAATAGCTGCTTCCGCAAGGTTTGCCACTTGTAAACTGTGCTGAAATGTTCCGGGTGCTTGTCTTATCAGTTGGCGTAGTAACGGGTGATTTTGATTCGACAGTTCTATTAATGTAACATCAGAAATAACGCCAAATATTTTTTCATAAATATACATCAACGAATAAGAAAAAGTAAGTAGTAAACCATTAATAGCAAACCACATAAAATTAAACCAATCAATATCTTTCACACTTCCTTCTTGTGTTATCTCGAAAGCAAAATAGACTACACTGTAAGTTAAAAATGAAATAAAACTGGTAATAATCAATTGTCCGCGTCGCTGTAACTGAGGCAAACTGTAAATTGCCATTACTCCGGCACAAAATTGAAGAAATACAAATTCAAAACCATTTGGAGCCAAAAATCCATTAATTACAATGGTAACCAAAAATACCATTAACGAAGTTCGGCTATCCATTAGCGAACGTATCATTATGGTAATTAAAGCATAGGGAATAACATAAATATTAATGTTAGGAAATTTAAGAACTAAAGCTGTAATTCCCGTAAAAAGAACTACTTGCGAAAAAATTAGCAACAATTTTTTATTGTCGCGCAATATATTTTTTCTAAAATTACGCAAATAAAGAATCAACAGAATAAAACATACAATAATCAAGATACTTTGTCCGCCCACAATTAAATAATATCCTTGCGAGGAACCAAGAATACTTTCATAATCTTTTCGCAGCGATTCTAAAATACGGAATGTTTTATCGGTAATAATATCGCCCACCAAAACAATACGACTCCCCTGCTCTACCATACCCATGGTTAAAGAAATATTTTTTAAACGATTATTCAGTATTTTTTCAGAGATACTTTTATCGTAGAACAGATTGGCTTTAATATAATTTGGCAGATTTAATTGCTGTATAAACTTGCGTAAATAAGGTATCGAAAAATCTGCAATTATACTACTGTTTATTTTTTTATAAACATCCTCAGGCGTTAAAAGAGAAGTTGTTTTTACCTTCGTATTTAAGTTATTTTGCAACTTATTAATATATTCGGGAATTGTGATATTATTTTCGGCTTCCTCGCTTTGCAAATTTATAATTCCTTCTTTATAATAGCTGTATAACTGATTGGCTAAAAATTCATAAGTCAGTAATTTTTGTTCCTTTTTACTTTGCCTCTGCTTTTTAGAAACTTTTACGTCTGACTTCTCTAACCGCTCCCATGCTTTATTAAAATCTGCCTTAAATCTTTTTTCTTCTTTTTTATATACCGACATATCCACCTTAAAATAAGGCACAAATTGCTTTACAATGCTATCTTTTTCTTGAGCAATTTCTCTATCGGTTTTTAAAATGGCAAAATCGTATGGAGCAATCAATGTTTCGTGCATCCACGGTTTTCCTTTTCGATATTCATATTTGAATTTACCAATATTTGGAAAAAGAAATATAATGGTAGCAGTAGCAATTATCATAATTAAAATACGATATATTCTACTGATATTCTGTCTAAGCCATCTAAAATATTTATTCATTTTCTCTGTTTTTATCCTATATTAAGGCTTTAATTTTGGTCAATTAAAAACGCAGTAAATTTACAAATAAAATTTATAACTAACCGAAATTTATTTTGTAAGTACCAAAAATAGCACGATAGACCGATTTTCGCAGCATAATATTTTCTATTTTTATGCCCTATAAAAATAAGATTATGAATAAACAGGAAATAAAACAAAAAATAGAACAGTTGCGAGAGCAGCTGCATCAACATAACTACAATTACTACGTTTTATCGCAACCAACCATTAGCGATTACGATTTTGATATGCTGTTGAACGAATTGATAGATTTAGAACGGGAAAACCCCGAATTTGTCGATGATAATTCGCCTACGCAGCGTGTTGGCAGCGATATTAATACCGAATTTAAACAGGTAATGCATAAATATCCCATGCTGTCGTTGGGAAATACCTATTCCGAAAGCGAATTACGCGATTTCGAAACCCGAATACGTAAATTAATCGATGGCGACATTGCCTATGTGTGCGAAATGAAATACGATGGAACATCTATTTCCATTACCTATAAAAACGGAAAACTTGTACAGGCGGTTACCCGCGGCGATGGCGTGCAGGGAGACGATGTTACAGCCAACGTAAAAACCATTCATTCTATTCCTTTGCAGCTTTCCGGCAGTAATTATCCCGAAGAATTTGAAATAAGAGGCGAAATCTTAATGCCTTTCGAGGTGTTTAATACCTTGAATAAAGAACGTGAGGAGAATGACGAGACACCTTTTGCCAATCCGAGAAATGCTGCATCGGGGACATTGAAATTGCAAAATTCGGCACAAGTTGCCAAACGCAAACTCGATTGCTACCTCTATTATCTTCTGGGGATAGATATTCCGGCAGAAAATCATTTCGATAACCTGAAAAAAGCTCACAGTTGGGGTTTTAAAATATCGGAACATACCGCTTTGTGTAAAAATATCGACGAGGTAATCGCTTTTATTAATCTGTGGGATAAAAAACGCGATACGCTTCCTGTTCCCATCGATGGCATTGTGATAAAAGTAAATTCCATTGCTCAACAAGAAGAGTTGGGCTATACCGCCAAATCGCCACGATGGGCAATTGCTTATAAGTACAAAGCAGAAAGAGTAGCCACAAAATTAAAAGAAATAACCTATCAAGTGGGACGAACCGGCTCTATTACTCCTGTTGCCAATTTAGAACCGGTACAATTGGCAGGCACAACGGTAAAACGAGCATCACTGCACAATGCCGATATTATTCAAAACCTCGATTTGCATAACAACGACACGGTTTATGTGGAAAAAGGCGGCGAAATTATTCCTAAAATCGTTGGGGTAGATACTGCCAAACGTCTTGCCGATGCTATGCCCATAATTTTTATAACACACTGTCCCAAATGCGGTTGCAAATTGGTTCGAACCGATAGCGAAGCAAACCACTATTGTCCCAACGATATGGGATGTTCGCCGCAGATAAAAGGACGAATCGAACATTTTATCAGTCGAAAAGCTATGAATTTAGACGGTTTGGGACAAGAAACCATCGATTTACTGTATGGTAAAAAATTAATTCGCAATATTGCCGATTTATATACTTTAACCAAAGAAGATATAATGCCTTTGGAACGAATGGGCGAAAAATCGGCAAAACGTATTTTAAAGAGTTTGAACGATTCATTGCAGGTGCCTTACGAAAGGGTATTGTATGCTTTGGGAATAAGATATGTGGGACAAACCGTAGCTAAAACATTGGCAAAAGCAATTCCTTCTATCGATTTATTGGCAAAAGCAACCGTTGAAGAGCTGGTTGAAATAGATGAAATAGGCGATAAAATTGCGGTTAGCATTGTCAATTATTTTGCCGATGAAAACCACCAACAATTAATTGAACGCCTTAAACAATATGGCTTACAATTGGAAAAAAAAGTTGAAGATATGCAAGAAACAACCGATATTTTAAAAGGTTTATCCATTGTAATATCGGGAACTTTTAGCAAATATTCTCGCAACGAACTAAAAGAGTTTATAGAACTAAACGGCGGTAAAAATGTAGGTTCTATTTCTAAAAAGACCAGCTTTCTATTGGCAGGAGAAAACATTGGTCCTAGTAAAATGCAAAAGGTTGAAAAGTTGGGAATCCCCGTTAAATCGGAAGACGAATTTTTGGAAATGATTGGAAAGTAAGCCTATCCTACTTTCTAAGATCATAACAATTAGTGCTGGTTAATAATGTTCTAAAAAACTGCTGTAACCCCTTACAGTAAAAATACTGAAAAAGAGAGTACCCAAAACTTTTTGAACACTCTCTTTTATATTTCATAAATAAATTATTGATAGAACTATATGATATTCATATCATCTAAAACCTTCATTACCGATTTTACTGCTTTCGCAGAATCCTCTAATAATGCTTTTTCTTCAGCGTTTAGTTTTACTTCAATTATTTGTTCAATACCTTTTTTTCCTAACTTAACAGGAACTCCCAAATAGATATTTTCCATTCCATATTCGCCGTTTAGTAACGCACAAACAGGGAAAATTCTCTTCTGATCGCGAACAATGGCTTCTACCATTTGAGCAGCAGCAGCTCCCGGAGCATACCAAGCCGATGTTCCCATAAGATTTACTAACTCGCCACCACCAAATTTTGTTCTCTCGATAATTGCATTTAGCTTATCTTCATCAATTAAATCGGTTACAGGAATACCCGAAACGGTTGTGTAACGAGGAAGTGGCACCATAGTATCGCCATGTCCTCCCATTAATAAAGCCTGAATATCTTTAGGAGAAACATTTAATTCCTCTGCCAAGAAAGCACGATAACGAGCTGTATCTAAAACTCCCGCCATACCAAATACTCTGCTCGAATCTACTTTCGCAGTTAAATAAGCTGCATAAGTCATCACATCAAGAGGGTTCGATACAATAATAATAATTGCATCCGGCGAATGAGCAATTACATTCTCGGTTACCGACTTTACAATACCGGCATTGGTAGCAATTAAGTCATCGCGGCTCATACCCGGTTTACGAGGCAACCCCGAAGTAATAACCACCACCTCAGAACCTGCTGTGGCAGTATAATCATTAGTAACTCCTTTTACACGAGTATCGTAGTAATTAATAGGGGCAGTTTGCCACATATCTAAGGCTTTTCCTTCAGAAATTCCTTCTTTAATATCTAACAAGACAACCTCGTTTGCAAGCTCCTTTTGAGCAATACAATTGGCACAAGTAGCTCCTACATTTCCTGCACCTACAACAGTAATTTTCATATCTGTAATTTTTTTAATGAAACAACATTACATACAATAATATTGCTACTTTTTAATTCTTATTTTTATAAACAATTAGGAAAGTTCTCCCCCCTTTCGACGAACAAATATACTCTTTTAATTAAATTTTAAAAGATAAAAATAGATGCTTTACAACAGTAAAATTATATCTTCTAATAATACAATTCAATTCTTTTTAGGTACTATTCTCTATAAATAACAACAATGTTTTCTTTATTCTTTGTGATTTTAAAATTAGGAATCCAAAAGGTATAGAAACTATTGGGGAAATTAAAAAAAATAACTTGGCATTATAATTGCTTCTTTCCACCCGTATAAACCATAAAAATAGAAGAGATATGAGACAAAGAGTTATTATTTTAATTGCATTAGTTTTAGGATTAGGAAGTTTAGCTAATGCTCAAAAAAATTTTATCGACCAGCCTTTTATTGAGGTAAAAGGACACGGCGAAATGGAAATTATTCCCAATGAAATTTATTTGAATATATTTATCAACGAACAAAATACAAAAAGTAAAGAAACCGTTGATGTAGTGGAACGCCAAATGGTTAAAGCCCTCAAAAAAGCAGGTATTGATGTAAAAAAACAACTTTCGGTTGCCGATTTTTCAGGAACGCTTCGACATAAGTTTTTACGTAAAAGAGATGTGGAACAAACCAAAAATTTCCAACTGTTGGTTCACGATGTAAAAACATTAAACAAAGTTTTCTACGAATTAGATAAGGTAAATATTACCAATATAAACATTACTAAAGTTGATCATTCCGATATGGAAAACTATCGTATAAAAGTACGTGCCATAGCTGCCAAAAACGGGAAACAAAAAGCTGAAGCCATTGGAAAAGCCATAGACCAACCAATAGGAAAATCAATATTTATAGACGACCAATCATCGTATAACACTTATTATAGAGCCAATGCTATGATTATGCGAGGAGTATCAAGTTTAAAATCTTCTAAAGATGAGGCTGCCCAGTTAGATTTTAAAAAGATAAAACTAACTTGTGATTTACAAATGCGTTTTGCATTTTAAAATTGCACGAACTTATTCTGCGAAAACTCTGCCCTTTGTATGGTGGAGTTTTTTTATATCCGATATCTAAATGAATACTCGCTTTTTTTTTGTTTTTTTGTAGTGTCTAAAAAACTGATAACTCGTTCAAATATGAAAAAAATATTTGCTTATCCCTTAACTTTGTTATTTTACTCAACGTTTTTTACAGCTTTGGTAATTTTTCAGCCCATACAGTTTATTTGCTGGCATCTGTTTGGAGAAAAAGCACAAAAAAAATCGGTAGATATTCTTAATTTTATATTAATGAAACTGGTTTTTATTTTGGGAATTAAAATGATTTACAAAGGGAAGTGCAATTTTCCCACAGACCGCCCTTTAATTATTATTTCAAACCATCAAGGAACTTACGACATTCCGCCAATTATGTGGCTGTTTCGGAAACACTACCCCAAATTCGTTGCAAAAAAAGAATTGGGGAAAAATATTCCAAGTATATCGTACAACCTACGCAAAAGCGGAGCAGCTCTTATTGATAGAAGCAATCGCTCGCAATCGGTTCGTGAAATTTTCAGATTGGGAAAACTGATTGCCGAAAATAACTACTCTGCCTGCATTTTTCCAGAAGGTACTCGTAGTAGAACAGGAGAAGTTCGCCGATTTAAATCTGCCGGATTGGAAACCTTATTAAGGGCAGCTCCCAATGCCCTTATTGTTCCATTTGTGGTAGATGGAAATTATAAGATTGAGCAAAACGGAGCTTTTCCGCTGAATATTATGCAAAAGGTAACTTTTACCATTTTAGATGCTATAGAACCTGCTGACAAAAATGCAGAAGAAATAACCCATGAGGTTGAGATTTTAATTAGAAAAGAACTTGGCGAAACCGCTTAAAGTTTTGATTATAGCTTCAATTTGGGCATTATATAGTGGTAAATACCACTATTCACAAGATATACTAAACATGGAAAATTTAAAAATAAGTGCCCAAATTTTCCCCATATTATTAAAAGTGTAGCATTCTTTCAATTCTGTACTCAAGTTTTCTATTGAATAATAACCTAATTTCGTTTGATATCTCATATAACTAAGAAGGCTTTTATATGTGGCATATTAAGGCAAATGTTGGTATAATTTGATTTTCTAAAACACTTATTAAATAAAAAATCCCCCATTCAAAATGAACGAGGGATTTTCTATTTAAAAAAACCTTTTGTAAAAGGTTTTTCTTATTTCTTAACATTTTTTTTCACACGATTAGCGGTATCGTAAGCAATTGGTGTTGCAATAAATAGCGATGAATAGGTACCGATAATAACACCAACTAACAATGCAAATGTAAATCCTTGAATAGAAGTTCCTCCAAACAAGAAGATAGCTAACAATACAATAAATGTAGATAACGATGTACTAAATGTACGACGCAATGTACTATTTAATGCACTATTGATAACACTTGCTTTTTCTTGTTTTGGATGCAATCCAAGATACTCACGAATACGGTCAAATACCACCACAGTATCGTTAATAGAGTAACCTACTACGGTAAGAATTGCCGCAATAAATGCTTGGTCAATCTCCAACGAGAATGGTAATATTCCATATCCCAGCGAGAAAATACCCAAAACAATAATCGAGTCGTGAGCCAAAGATATCACGGCTCCCAAACCATATTGCCAATTTGAGAATCGAACCATGATATACAAGAAAATCACGATAAGTGCAAACAATATAGACCAAACTGCTGAAGTACGAATATCATCGGCAATGGTAGGACCTACCTTTTGCGACATTTTACGATTATTCTCTAAGAACTGTACTTTTGTTGTTCCAGCAGGAACATGCTTTTTCAATCCTTTATAGAGTAATGCTTCTACTTCGTCATCAACTTCAGTTCCGGTTTCTTCAATTCTATATTTGGTGGTAATTTTCACTTGATTGTCACCACCAAAAGTTTTTACTTCAGGTTCTTGTCCGTAAACTTGTGCTAAATCTTTAGCAATATCACTTACTTTCACAGCATTATCGAAAGCAACCACATAAGTTCTACCTCCGGTAAAATCAATACCTTGATTTAATCCGCGAGTAGCAAGTGATGAAATGCTAATTACAATCATCACAGCAGAAATAATATAGAATACTTTTCTCTTCTGTAAAAATCTGATTTGTGTATTACGTAACCAGTTTTCGGTAAATTTGGTTGAGAAAGTAACATTTTTCTTACGGGATAATCTTGCTTCAAAAATTAAGCGGGTAATAAAGATAGCTGTAAATAGTGATGAGAAAATACCAATTACTAATGTGGTAGCAAAACCTTTAATCG
>PDWJ01009763.1_pt1 | contig 11011 bp, 14 predicted proteins | sample 1430881 | NCBI WGS metagenome assembly PDWJ01 (sample SAMN01162460, study PRJNA174530) | Oral metagenome, whole genome shotgun sequencing project. | biome: Marine environment; feature: Marine mammal; material: Swab sample of the gingival sulcus; isolation source: swab sample of gingival sulcus... | reverse complement strand
CGTGACCACGCCACAGTACTACATGCGTGTAAAACAGTCGATAATTTATCCGAAACCGATAGGGTTTTCAGAAAATACGTAGAAGAAATAGGCGATAGATTATCGGCGCAATAATATCTTTTTATTATGGTCAAAATATTAATGGTCTGTCTGGGTAACATCTGCCGTTCTCCTTTGGCAGAAGGTATCTTACAATCAAAATTAAATACCAAAAACTTTATGGTAGATTCCGCCGGAACTGCGGATTATCATTCTGGTCAACTTCCGGATCATCGATCCATCAAAGTCGCTGATGAACACGCCATAGACCTTACCAAACAACGCGCAAGGAAAGTCAAAGCATCAGATTTTGAAAATTTTGACATCATCTATGCCATGGACAAGTCAGTTTTTGATGACCTGGTAGATATGGCAGAAAACGATCATCAAAGACAAAAGGTCAAACTTATTCTGGATGAAGTTTTTCCTAATGAACATATGGATGTTCCCGACCCTTATTATGAGTCAGACTATGCGTTTAGAAATGTTTATAATATGCTGGACGAAGCTTGTGAAGTCATAGCTAAAAATTTAGACTGATGTCCGGGCATATTTATCTTATTCCTACAACTCTGGGTCAGACCCCACCTCTGCAAGTACTTCCGGAGTCTGTAAAAACGGTTGTGTCAGGAATTGATCACTTTATTGTAGAGCGGGAAAAAACTGCCAGACATTTTATCAAAACACTCTGTCCTGAAAAAGCACAGTCTCAGCTTCACTTTTACCTGATCGATAAGCATACCCCTGAAACAGCATACCAGGATTATTTTAAAGCTTGTCAGGAAGGTCATGACATGGGAATTATTTCTGAAGCCGGCGTACCGGCAATTGCCGATCCGGGGGCTAAAATTGTAGCGATTGCGCATCAACACAACATCAAAGTTATTCCTCTGGTAGGCCCCTCCTCTATTCTTATGGCTCTGATGGCGAGTGGCCTGAACGGTCAACAATTTGCCTTTCACGGCTATTTACCCATAGACCAGCAACAAAGAAAACAACGCCTCAAACAATTGGAAAAGCAATCTTTTGAGCTTAGACAAGCACAGTTGTTTATAGAAACGCCCTACCGCAATCAAAAAATGTTTGAAGCGCTCACCCAATACTTATCCAATGATACCATGCTGTGTATAGCCCTGGACATTACATTACCCGAAGAGTGTATTCAAACCAAACGTATCTACCAATGGAAAAAAGAAAAGCCTGATCTACACAAACGACCGGCTATTTTTATAATTGAAAAACAATTTTAGTGTAAAGCGTTTTTTTAGTGGGCAGTTCGTAGTTGGCAGTTTGCAGTGGGTAGTTGCTAAAAGCTAAAAGCCGATAAAAGTAGGCAGTCAGCAGTGGGTAGTTGCTAAAAACCAATGGCCAAAAACTAAAAGCCGATAAAAGTGGGCAGTCAGCTGTGGGGAGTTGCTAAAAGCCAAAGACCAAAAGCTAATGGCCGGTAAAAGTAGGCAGTCAGCTGTGGGTAGTTGCTAAAGGCCAAAGACCAAAAGCTAAAGACCGATAAAAGTAGGCAGTCAGCAGTGGGTAGTTGCTAAAAACCAATGGCCAAATTCTAAAGACCGATAAAAGTAGGCAGTCAGCAGTGGGTAGTTGCTAAAAGCCAAAGGCCAAAAGCTAAAGGCCGATAAAAGTGGGCAGATTGTTAACTTCTTTAACTCATCATTCTTAATTGTAGTGTAAAACATCTTAGTCTGATATCTCAGCAATAAACCATTAAAATTCTTACTTTTGTATCACATCAAACGATCATAGATTGTGAAAAGACAAACCTGTTATGCCATATTAGACATTGAATCCACCGGAGGTAGTATTCAGGATGAACGCATTATAGAAATTGCCATCTACAGATATGACGGTCATGACGTCGTGGATAAATGTGTTTGTTTGGTCAATCCTGAAAGACCCATACAGAAATTTGTTCAAAAACTAACCGGCATCACAGATGTTATGGTTAGAAGGGCACCAAAATTTCATGAAGTTGCCAAACGTATCATAGAAATTACGGAAGGTTGCGTACTCATCGCTCACAATGCTGACTTTGACTACAGGATATTACGTAAAGAATTCAAATCTTTGGGATATGACTACAATCATGATACCATATGTACTGTAGAATTAAGTAAGAAATTGCTTCCTGATCAGGAGTCTTATAGTCTGGGACGTCTATGCAGAAGTTTGGGTATCCCAACAAGTAACCGACACCGCGCTGAAGGTGATGCTGCAGTGACTTTAGAACTATTCAAACTACTTTTGGAAAAAGATGTTGACAAAACGATTATAATCAATCAGGTCAAAGACTTTCAAACAGTCATTGAAAAAGAAAAATTGGCACAAACAGTACAGAATATCCCACAAGTAACCGGTCTTTTTTACATCCACCAAAGCAATGGCAGGATTATGTATATAGGCAAAGGGAAGAACATTAAACATTCACTGGCATTATTATTAGCCAAGAAAAGTAAAAAAGCTAAAACTATTATTTCAAAGATGTCGCATGTAAGCTACGATGAAACCGGAAGTTTTATTTTAGCCCGTTTGCTCTTTAACCAAAAAATGAAACAACTCAATCCACGGTATAACAGTAATTTTTTGCAAAAGAACCACGACGTCGATTTTGAACATCCCAATATGATTTTAATCGATAAGGCAAGAGAAATTAATGAAAAAGCCGTAGTTTTGGTTAAAGAAAATGTTATCAGGGGTTATACATATGTAAATCTGGACTATCAGATGTCAAATCCTGATATTTTAGAAAACAACCTAATCCCTCTATCCGATTCTAATGACAACAGATACATCATTAGTTCCAGTATTAATAAAAAAAGATTTAAAAAAATTATCAAGTTTTAAGTCATGAGTTCCAAGAAATCTAATTGGCGTGAAGATATTCACCGCATCATATATGAAGCTGATACACCAGCCGGAAAATTATTTGATGTTGTTCTGCTTATTTTGATTCTGATTAGTATTTTGATGGTTATGCTGGAAAGTGTACCTAATCTGGGTAGCAAATACAAAAGCTTTTTTAATGCCGTAGAGTGGATCATTACCATTTTATTTTCCATAGAGTATATTTTAAGGGTAATTACCATCAAAAAGCCAGCGGCTTATATCTTTAGTTTTTTTGGTATAGTAGATTTTGTTTCTACCGTACCGATGTATTTATCCCTATTCATCGTTGATGTTCACAATCTCATGGCTGTAAGGGCTTTAAGATTGTTGCGGGTTTTTAGAATTTTAAAATTATCTAGGTTCATCGGTGAATCACAGAGTCTGAGCCGGGCATTGACTGCCAGCAGGCATAAGATTATGGTTTTCCTTATGGCCGTCCTGACACTGGTCATTATCTTAGGCACACTGATGTACCTCATTGAATACAATCAAAACAGTGGTTTTGACAGTATTCCAAAAAGTGTGTATTGGGCGATTGTTACCCTGACCACTGTGGGTTATGGTGATATTGCACCCGTCACAGCCATAGGACAATTTATCGCCTCTATTATCATGATTTTGGGTTATGGTATTATAGCCGTTCCCACCGGTATTGTAGGCGCAGAAATATCCAAAGACACTAAAGTTCATACCAATACCCAATCTTGTCCACATTGTCATACCAATGACCATTTTGACCACGCCAAATACTGCTATAATTGCGGTGAAGAATTAAAATATTAAACCATACATTGAAGCATTTAATAGTCATCACAGGCCCCACCGGCATTGGAAAAACAGCTTTAAGCGTGGCACTCGCCAAGCATTATAATTGCGACATCATTTCTTCCGATTCCCGGCAATTTTATCGGGAAATGCGTATAGGTACTGCTGTACCGGAAGTTGAAGAACTGGCTCAGGTCAAACACCATTTTATACAGCACTTGAGTATTCACGAACCCTATAGTGTAGGCGATTTTGAACGGGATGCTCTGGATAAACTTCAGCAACTTTTCAGCACTAATGACAAAGTTGTGATGGTCGGCGGTAGTGGTTTGTATGTCAAAGCTGTGTTAGAAGGTTTGGACAATTTCCCTAAAGTACCACCCAATATCAGAGAAGAACTCAACCGAAGGTTTCAAAACGAAGGTTTAGAGCCACTTCAAGAGCTGTTGAGAGCCAAAGACCCCGAAACTTACCAAAGTATTGCACTGCAAAACCCACACCGGGTAATCAGAGCTTTGGAAGTCTGTCTGGCTTCAGGAAAACCTTATGCTTTTTTTAAAAACAAACCTAAAATCCCCAGAAATTTCAAACCGGTTAATATCGGTTTGACGGCAGAACGTTCTACTGTTTACCAACGTATTGAACAGCGTGTTGATAAGATGATGGCTCAGGGTCTGTATCAGGAAGCTAAACAATTGTATGCGTTCAAAGATTTGAATGCCCTGAATACCGTAGGTTATAAAGAGATTTTTGAGCATCTGGACGGCAAGATATCATTGGAATTTGCCGTATCAGAAATCAAAAAGAATACCCGACGCTTTGCCAAACGCCAAAACACCTGGTTTAAAAAAAGTAAGAATACGGAATGGTTTGACTACCAAACCCCTGTAGATACGATTATCGCTTATATTGACGGACAGTTGAACGGATAATTAAGCGTGTAAGTATAACCAGGCGGCTTACCCACCTACGCGTTTGACATTATAACCTTCATCTTTTAAGATGGTTATAATTTTATCTCTGATTTTACCCTGAATAATAATCTCTCCATCTTTACTACTCCCCCCTACACCACATTTGTTTTTAAGCTGTTTGGCCAAGGCTTTCAGGTCTGTATCACTGCCCTTAAATCCCTTGATGACCGTGACGGTCTTACCACCACGACCTTTGTTAGAGAAGTGTGCCTCAAGATATTGATCTGCAGGTGACAAGGTTTCCTCCCTTGCTTCATCACCCTTATACTTTGAAAAATCTTCATCTTTATTGGTCGAAAACACAAAGCCTCCCAATTCTGAAAAACTATTCATCTTTTTTTTGCCCATAATTCTCGTGTTTTTTTAATCTTTCTTTATGTTTTTTCAAGGTCACAAACCCCAAAAGCTCAAAAGCTACAAACCCGGCTATCAGGAGTATAGAGCAGTACCAACACTTTTCATTGATTTTTATAGCAAAAGCCAATAAAACAATCCCAAACAAAAAATACCTTCCGTAATTATTAGTGATCATTTTTATTGTTTTTTTTATCGTAAAAGAACAACAGCAAAGCTGCTATTTCAAACAATACGCCCATAATAAACAAGGTATTGGCTTGTTGCCAATTTAAAAACCTGCCGATAATTCCCAGAACCAACAATAAAATACCAAAAGTAAAGGCCGAAGTTATAAAGTCTTTGTTGTTTTTCATGTGATTATTCTTTATTGTTTATAATGGTCACGTTACCTTTGATGTTTAAAATAATCATTACGTGGTGTGTTTAATGATTATTTTAAATATGTCGGTGTCATGGTTCTGTATATATGAATCGTTAATATCTTATTTGGCTTGTGCTTTGAATTTATCTTTTTTATTTAAAGGGATTTTATAAGCTATTGTATAGTTGAACCCAACCCCTACCTTATTAGCATATACATAGTTGTAACCGGGTATGTACAGATTTGCAAATCCTTGCGGCGTAGTGCTGTTCAATAATTTTTTAAAGGCAACACCGGTAGTAAGATAAACATTTTTCAGGACTTCAACTTTAACACCTGCAACTACAGCACCCCAGTGTGCATTGAGATTATCGTAAAGAGTGTGAGGTTCTTGTAATTCACTACCAAAATAATTATTAAAATCCAATGGCTTAAAACTGATCAGTTTTTGGCTAAAACGACTGTACCCGTAGCGTATACCTACATAGATTTCATTATTCAAACCTGCCCAATCCTTATATGTATTATAATTAAACCCTAAGGTCGCATACTTTCCCTGTGTATGAAAGGTCAAATGGTCTTCCTCACCCGGTTCAGATTCATACCCTGCTTCTAATGCAACTGACCAATCCGGATAAATTTCAAAATCCAATGTCAGTTCGTATCCCAAATCTTCTTTTTGAATCAGCTGGGTCAAGGGTCTGCTTACATCAAATCCCAAACGCAAATGATACAATCCAAACTTTGATTTTGAAACTGTAGTCGTCAATGTATCCTGAGCAAAGACATGCCCTAAAGACACAAAAAACAAAAGACTAATGATATATTTTAACATCTGTAATTGCTTCATTATCTACTATTTGGGGTTGACCTGTTAAACCTATTGTTCTGATCCAATGGGTTGTATATGACGGGGTCTCTGACATTGTAAAATTATATTTATACCCACAGGATCGCGATACAAATACAGATGTTACCGTATAAGTTATTTTAAGTGTATCCACTGTCTCCCTTTTGGCCAATAAATAGGTCGTTTGTGTGGCATACGGGTTTAAAGGTAACAACAGACTATCCAGTGTCACACCATTATATAAGGTGTCTTTACCCTCAGCCCACACGGTCAGATTTTCAACACTCAACGGCGTTTCCGGGTCGTCTGCATCGTAACATCTAAGGGTTAGTCTGGGGGTCAGGACTTCTCTGTGGAAACATATCTACCGGTTGAATCTTATCAATCCGGTACTTGTCTTTCATCAACGACAGATCTCTGGCTTGTGTCGCTGAATTACAACTTACATAGACTATTCTCGGCGGTTCGATTCTCAATAATTGAGCGACAACATCCTTGTGCATACCATCCCGTGGCGGATCAGTTATGATGACATCAGGCTGTCCATAATGGTTCAAAAACGAATCATTAAAGACATTTTTCATATCACCCACCACAAACGCTACATTGTCTATCTTATTGGCTTCAGCATTATCCTCGGCATCTTTTATAGCATCGGGGACTGACTCTACACCCACCACTTTTTGAGCTTTTCCAGCCACAAACTGGGCAATGGTTCCGGTGCCTGTATAGAGGTCATAAACTACTTCATCGCCTTGTAAATCTGCAAAGTCTCTCACTACCTTATACAATTCATAAGCCTGCTTAGAATTGGTCTGATAAAAGGATTTAGCCCTTATCTTGAATGTCAATTCTTCCATCTTTTCTTCTATATAGGTCTGACCTGAAAAACATATAACCTCCTGATCATAGATCGTATCATTACCTTTAGAATTGATCACGTAAAGCAGGGAAGTAATTGCAGGGAATTTATCCTTCATTTGATAAAATTCCTGATGCTGTTAGACGGTTCTTCCTGTAAATGACACTGGTCTATATCCAAAATCTTATCCCACATACCCGAAACATGAAAACCACAGGCCGGCTGCGAATCGATTATATCTTGTTCTTTGATTTCAATGGGGGTTAACCAACGTTTAGACGCAAAGGAAAACTCCATTTTGTTGCGGTAATAATAAATATCATCACAGCCCAAAATAGGTTGATGCTGCGGCAAATCCAAATGACCGATACGTTGTAAATTATTAATAACCTCCCTCTCCTTGTAAAATAACTGATGCTCGTAAGTCATATTCTGCCATTTACAGCCGCCACACCACTCAAAATGCTCGCAAACAGGAATAGCACGTTTATCAGATTTTTGTTGAATATCCAATAACCGGGCTTCATAATATCCCGAGCGTTTTTTTGTTGTTTGCACAGTGACCACATCTCCGGGTACTGCGCCTTGTATAAATACAACTTTCCCATCCGGAGCTTTAGCAACAGCTTTACCTCTGGCACCGGCGTCTATGACTTCCAGGTTTTCAAATGTTTTTTGTGTATGTCTTCGTCTTCCCACGTATCAAAAATATAAATTGTTTATCATCCTATCATCAGGATATTTCTCAGTATGTTAACCTTTTTTCTCAGAGCATAACTAACGTACTCCAAGATGCGGGCAAAAATAAAAAAAGCATCTACCGGAACAGCAGATGCTTAATATAAAAAATAATTAATTTTTTACTCTTCTAATGAACGAATATAAGCCGCTAAAGCTGCCAAGTCTTCACCCGGAAGATTTTTAACCACTTCGATATTCGGTTTCATTTGGTCATACAATGCAGGATCAACGATTGGTTTAGCGTTACCTTTCAAGAATTGAACAAGGTTTCCACCTTTTTCTTTGTAAACTTTAGCTACTTCTTTATAAGAAGGACCAATAGTCTTAACATCTACCTGATGACAAACCAACATCAGCTTTTTTCTCTTTTTTGCCACAAGAAGCCAAAGTAACGGCTAATACAGCAACGATTATTAATAATTTTTTCATGTTGATTGGTTTTTATTTATAATAATGTAATTTTGCAAATATACGAAAAAAAACAATATTTTATTTGGATATCCATAAATTAATATCCCTGAAAAAAAACTATACTAATTTATTTTTCAGGGAATTAAATCACCTATTAATCATAAAATAGCTGTAAACGCTTAATTTTCCTTATTTCTGAATACCAATTTATCGTCAAATGCATCCAAGAGAATGTGCGTGGAAGTCGTAATTTTACCACTCAGAATTTCTTTGGATAATTCATTGAGTACTTCTCTCTGAATAACCCGTTTGATAGGTCTTGCGCCAAACTGGGGATTAAAACCTTTGCGGGATAAACTCTCCAATGCTTCAGAACTGTAATCAAAGTCAACACCTTGTTCTTTGAGTAAATTACTCAAATGCTTGAGTTGTAAGACTACTATTTGATTGACTTCCTCCTGATTGAGTGGTGTAAACATAATGATCTCATCAATACGGTTGAGAAACTCCGGGCGTATAGTTTTTTGCAATAACTCCACGACTTCAATTTTTGTCAATGCCGTAACTTCTTCACGTTTATTCATATCCAGTTTTTCAAACCTGTCCTGAATGATATGGGCACCCATATTGGAAGTCATGATAATAATAGCATTGCGAAAATCTGCAGTACGTCCTTTATTGTCGGTCAGACGTCCTTCGTCTAAAACCTGTAATAAAATATTAAATGTATCCGGGTGGGCTTTTTCTATTTCATCTAAAAGAACCACCGAATAAGGTTTACGTCTTACCGCTTCGGTAAGTTGACCGCCTTCATCATAACCCACATAGCCCGGAGGCGCACCTACCAGACGGCTCACTGCATGACGTTCCTGATATTCACTCATATCAATACGGGTTAAGGCTTCTTCGCTGTCAAACAGGTATTCTGCCAGTGCTTTGGCAAGTTCTGTTTTACCCACACCGGTAGTTCCCAGGAATAGGAATGTACCGATGGGTCTTTTTTGATCCTGCAACCCTGCTCTACTCCTGCGTACTGCATCTGCAACAGCTTGTATGGCTTCGTCCTGCCCTATCACACGTTTGTGCAATTCATCTTCGAGTTGTAATAGCTTTTCCCGCTCTGATTGCAACATTTTTTGCACAGGAATACCCGTCCATTTAGCCACGACTTCGGCAATATCTTCACTGGTAACCTCCTCTTTGATCAACGCCTGACTTTTCTCCTCATTCATCTTTTCCTGCAATGATTTGAGTTTAGCTTCAGACTCTTTGATCTTACCGTACCGAATCTCGGCAACCTTCTCATAATTCCCCTCTCAGGTTTTGAATTGATTTCCATACGGATTTTTGCCGCTGCTTCATCCATCAGGTCAATGGCTTTATCGGGTAAAAAGCGGGATGTAATATAACGCTGTGACAACTCTACTGCCGCAATTATGGCATTATCTTGAATAAGCACCTTGTGGTGGGCTTCATATTTATCTTTTATACCACGTAGAATAGAAATAGCACTCTCAGTATCAGGCTCATCTATCAGAACTTTTTGAAAACGGCGTTCCAAAGCTTTGTCCTTCTCAAAGTGTTTTTGATATTCATCTAATGTAGTAGCACCGATAGCTCTCAGTTCTCCTCTTGCCAATGCGGGCTTTAAGATATTAGCGGCATCCATAGCACCCTGACCACCACCGGCACCGACCAATGTGTGAATCTCATCGATAAACAGAACGATTTCTCCCTGACTTTCCGTAACTTCTTTTACTACTGATTTAAGCCGCTCTTCAAATTCGCCTTTGTATTTAGCACCGGCAATTAGAGCGCCCATATCCAGAGAATACAACTGAATATCTTTAAGGTTTTCAGGAATATCACCTCTGATGATACGGTGTGCTAATCCCTCGGCAATAGCTGTTTTACCCACACCGGGATCACCGATTAAAACCGGATTATTTTTGGTTCGCCTGGCCAATATTTGTAATACTCTTCGGATTTCTTCATCACGACCGATGACAGGATCCAGCTTACCGGTTTTAGCGAGTTCATTGAGGTTTTTGGCGTATTTTGACAAAGCGTTATAGGTTTCTTCTGCACTGGCAGAATCAACTTTATGACCTTTGCGCAATTCTACAATAGCTTTTTTAAGTATATCCTGAGACAAGCCGGCATCTTTCAGTATTTGAGCTGTCGCATCATTGGAATCTAAGATAGCTAAAAGCAAATGCTCCAAAGCCACATATTGGTCTTTTAGTTTTTTGGCTGTACTCACTGCATTAAGGAGCATTTGATTAGCAGTGCGGGAGAGTATCAGGTCTCCACCACTTACTTTAGGTTGTTTGGCCAATTCGGCATCTAATTGTTCTAAGATTCGAGGTTCATTCACCCCTGTTTTACTGAATAAAAAAGGGATAACGTGTTCATCAACTTCCCGAATTGCTTTGAGAATATGAGCATTTTCTATGTGTTGATGACCCATCTCCTGGGCCAGTTGCTGTGCCCGTTGGATGGCTTCTTGTGATTTTATAGTAAAATTATTTAAGTTCATAAGTTTTATATTTTTTTGGATTTATAACAATTTCGTCAGATGTATTTCAACAAACATTCCAAAGCCAAAAATCATTAGAAATCAGACAATTTGTCGTATAAACTTCTATTGCACTGACAAATTATTCACATAAAAAGCCTGTTATTTTCAAAATTTTAATGTAATTTGCAAACGCTAGAAACAACACACTATGACAGACGATCACAAATTA
>PDWJ01005105.1_pt1 | contig 11011 bp, 13 predicted proteins | sample 1430881 | NCBI WGS metagenome assembly PDWJ01 (sample SAMN01162460, study PRJNA174530) | Oral metagenome, whole genome shotgun sequencing project. | biome: Marine environment; feature: Marine mammal; material: Swab sample of the gingival sulcus; isolation source: swab sample of gingival sulcus... | reverse complement strand
CCGAAGGTGGGACTCGAACCCACACGGTTTTAAAGCCAACGGATTTTGAGTCCGTCATGTCTGCCAATTTCATCACTTCGGCTTATTTTTCTTTTGATAATAAAAACTCAACAAATAATTTAACTTCTTCAATTTGTGAGTCATTCAAATAGTAAGAATTGTCCTTAATAACCACATTGTTAGTCATATAGTCTAATTCATCTTCATATCCGATTAATGAGATGGGTGAAGTATTATATATTTTAGCAATTTTTTCAAGAATCTGTATAGGCATTTTATCTATATCGCCATTTTCGTATCTATATAAAGTAGATTTTGCCACTCCAATTTTCTTAGCAACATAATCAGCCGTTAAATTCTCATCTTTTCTTTTTTGTTTAAGTTTTGCTGAAATATCCATTCATCCTCCCCATATTATTATAGCATTATTTTTGATTGTTGCAATAGTTGACATATTATAAATATATAGGTAATATAATAGTAGCATAAATGCGACAAAGAGAGGGTAAAAATGAACATAAATTTGTTAAAAAGTAAGATTATTGAGAATGGATACACTCAAAAAACTCTTGCTTCTAGTATGGATATGTCTGTTAACACATTAAATAAGAAAATTTTGTTACAAAGTTCATTTACAGTCGGAGATGTAAAAAAGTTGAAAAAGCTTTTAAACTTAAGTGTTGATGATGTAAACAACATTTTTTTTAAGTAATTATTACATGATTCACTATTTTATTAGTGATTCTTTTTTTGTTACTTAAATACGCATATAAGTTGTAAAAAAAGGTATATATGTACATGGAGGTGTTAAATGATAATTAACTATAAATATAGCGGCCTTAATGAGGATGATATTCTTAGATATAAAGATGAAGTAAAAAAATTAAATCAAGTTATTGATAATAAGAGCGGAGCAGGTAGTGATTACTTAGGTTGGACTGACTATGTAAGTAGAATGAGCGATTCGCTTATTAAAGAGATTAATGAAGTTGCGCTTGAGATAAGAGATAAAGCGGATGTGTTAGTTGTGCTTGGTATAGGTGGGTCATATTTAGGGGCAAGAGCTGTAATAGAATCGCTTAGAAACAGTTATGATAAGAAGCCAGAAATACTGTTCTGTGGCAATTCTATTAGCTCTGAAGAAATACATGACTTATTAGAGTATATAAAAGATAAAAGCGTTTATGTAAATGTAATTAGTAAGTCAGGTAGAACTCTTGAGACTGCTCTTAGCTTTAGAATTTTTAGAAAGTTTATTGAAGATAAATATGAGGATGAATCTAGTAAGAGAATAATTGCAACTACTGATGAAAAAAGAGGAGCACTTATTGAAATATCTAAAATAAAAGGTTATAGAACTTTTATAATACCAGATGATGTTGGCGGTAGGTATTCAGTTTTTACACCAGTTGGTCTTATTCCAATTGCAGCAGCTGGAATTAACATTAACGAAATGCTTGAAGGTGTTATAGAAGGAGAAAAAGAGTATTCAGTTGGAGATTTATCGGTAAATGAAGCTTATAAATATGCTGTTATAAGAAATGAACTTTATAAGAGTGGAAAAAAGATAGAAATACTAGTTAACTACGACCCTAAACTTCAGTATATAGGTGAGTGGTATAAACAACTTTATGGGGAGTCAGAAGGAAAGGATAATCTTGGTATTTTCCCTTCTAGCTCTGTAAATTCAACAGACCTTCACTCATTAGGACAGTATATTCAAGAAGGAGAGAGAACTCTCTTTGAAACAATAATAGATTTTAAAGAACCAGTTGTTGATATAGTAGTTGAAGAAGATGAGTCAAACTTAGATGGACTTAATTATTTGGTTGGCAAAAGAATTGGTAATGTAAATAGAACTGCAATGATTGCGACAATCCTTGCTCACAAAGAAGGTGGAGTTCCAAATAATATAGTAGAACTTGATAAGAAAACACCTAAGAGTATAGGAAAACTTCTATACTTCTTTATGAAGGCGTGCGCTATGAGCGGATATTTACTAGGTGTTAATCCATTTAACCAGCCAGGAGTAGAGTCTTATAAAAATAACATGTTTGCATTACTTGGCAAACCGGGTACAGAAGAGTTAGCAAAGGAATTAAATGGTAAGTTAAGTGAGTAAATATATTGGAATTGATTTAGGTGGAACTACTATTAGGCTAGGCCTTTATAGTAATGATAACTTAGAGAAGGTAATATCTGACTATACTAATGTACATGAAGGTAGAGATAAGATTGTTGATAGGATAGTAAAGAATATTATTGAAATCGGAACTGAAGATGTTCAGTCTATAGGTATAGGTGTTCCAGGGATTGTTGGTAGCAACAATAATACTGTCATTAAATGCGTGAATATACCTTTTGAAAATCTTAACCTAGCTGATGTTGTAAGTAGTAGAATAGGCATAGATGTAAAAGTTGATAATGATGGAAACTTAGCTGCGCTTGCAGAACAAAAATTTGGAGCTTTAAAGGGAGTTAAAAACGGTATCCAGTTGACTCTTGGTACAGGAATAGGCGGAGGAGTTATAATCAACGGAGAGATGTTTAGAGGCTCTTTTGGTCTTGGATTTGAACCAGGTCATATGGTAATAAGTAGCAATAGGAATTGCAATTGTGGCAGAAGTGGTTGCTTTGAAAAGTATTCTTCAGCTAGTGCGCTATTAAATGAATACAATAAAAAGTCATTAGACAAACTAAGTGGAACATATGAGATATTTAAAAGATATGAAAAAAAAGAGAAACTAGCGATAGAACTTGTAACAGAATATGTTTGGTATTTATCTGTTGGTGTAACTGATTTGATTCATCTTTTCGATCCTGAAAAAATAGTTTTTTCTGGAGGATTATCAGGTAGTTTTAACTTATTTAAGGATGAATTAATAGAAAATGTAAAGAAGCAGATAATAGTAAAGGATTATCTAAGAACAGAATTTGTTGCTTCATCACTTGGAAATGACTCTGGAGTACTAGGAGCAATAGCGAGTGTAATGTAAAATAAAGGTTCTTTAAGATGTGTTGGCACACTAAAATAAGAGTTAACTTAAGTCGTATTGAATAGTGATATTTGATACGGCTACTTTTTAGTTTTTTTCAAACCACACAACAATATTCTTTTAACTAGATTTATATTGTTATTAATACCTTCAATAATCTGTTACTTATTGAGAGGTAAGGCTAAAATAATCCATTGGGTGATGCGTTTAGTTGAGAATAATTCGAAATTGATGTAAGATGATGATGTAGAAATATAGACGTAGTTGTGTTTATACGTTTGTTATGGGCATGCAAAAGAGGATAAAATGAAAATATATTCAACAAATTATGAGAACACATTTATAGAAATTGCTGATGATTGTCCTGTAAAGGAAGGTCAAGAGCCACCAAAAAAGGGTGATAAAAAATCAATAGCAAATTATCAATACGAAATGCTGAAAGAAAATCCGTACAAATACACTTCTGATGATGTATTTTTTAAAGTGTTTGCAACTCGTAAAGAAATTGACGAAAAAGATTGGAAAGAAGAGCGGGAAAAGTTTTTCTCAAAAGGTCAGCCTTGCTTCAGAGCTTCCCCACTTACCAAAAGATATGGATGGGGTATTCACAGTAATGAAAATGGAAAGGTTGCAATTTATGGAGCAGAAACTCAAGAATATCAGAATTTTCTTGCTGATGAAACGATTAGAAAAGTAAAAGCGATGAAATCAAAAAGATAATAAAATGAAAATCGGACTGTCAAATACTTAGCGTTGGGAGTGATTTAAGAAATGAATAAAACTTTGAATTTTGAGTGCGTTGGACTTGTAAACGGTGATAAATTTCCAATAGAATACACTGGTCGTGGTGAAGATAAATCACCTAAGTTTATTTTGCATAACTTATCTCCAGAAGCGAAAACTATTGCTATTATAATGGATGATATTAAGCATCATATTTTTGGTACATTTAATCATTGGGTTATTTGGAATATACCAGCTCAAGAGATAATTCCAGGGGCAATACCCCATGGAAAGATTATTCCATCTTTAGGCAATGCGCGTCAAGGCATTGGATACGGTAGATATAAGTATGCAGGACCAAAGCCTCCAAAAGGAAAAAAGCATGTTTATAAATTTGTTATATATACTTTGGATAGTCATATAACACTTAAAGATAGAACGAAAAAAAGACACTTGCTTGAGGCAATTAAACCTCACATATTACAACAAGGTGAAATTACCGGAGTTTTTGAATAATTAGAATATTTGACGTAATTCAACTAATGTCTTAAAATGTGAACGAATGTAGTAGTAGGATTATAATTTAATACTAAATAGGTAATAGAAAAGAACTATAGGTAAATCTACTTATAGTTCTTGTCATTATTTCTATGTTTTAAAAGCAGTATAAGCATTGCAACCGTACCAGAAACACCGATACTAGCAAGTATAATCCAAGAAGTTTTTGGATTATAATTTGATAATAAAATGCTCATGAGTTTTGGACTTATAACATATGCTATTCCCCATATAATGTTATATATAGCGCTAAATCTTGCTCTGAAGTTTATTGGTGTATTATTTATAATAAATACATTTGAGTTGGTAACAACAAGTATTTCTCCTATAGTCCATATGAATACACTAATGTAGTATAGAATTATACTATCATTGAAAAATCCATACATACCAAAACCAATAGTTGTTAAGGCCATACCCATTACAACATTGGACAGCGCACTTCGATTTTTCATATATTGGGTTAAGAAAATAGTTGCAAAAACCACTACGACTGCATTAAACGCCATTAAGTTTCCATGTATAATTGGCGATATTTTTTTACCATATATTTCTGTTAGTTTTAAAGGTAGACCATATCCAGCCTGTGCAAATAGGACAACATCTGTGAGTATAAACAGTATAAACGCAGTTAATAGCTTATTCTTTAACAAGACAGCTAGCGCATTGCCTTTCGCAGCTTTTTCTTTATTTTTTGCTTCTTTAACTTCTTTAGCAGATGGCCTTGAGTCGCCAATAAATATATAAATAAGTATTACACTCATTACAGTAGTAATAGCATCTAAATAAAAGAATATATCTAAATAGTCAGTTAGTAATCTTCCTGCAATCATTGGTGCAATAGTTATCCCTATATTTACACCTAAATATATAAGTGAGTATGCTTTTTTTCTTTCTGTATCGGTTTTAGCATTATCAGCCACTATTGCATTTATAATTGGTGAGTTAATTGAAAAAAAGAAAGCAGCTAAAATTAGGAAATATGGGATATATTCTATATGGTTATAGGTTAATAAGCCACATATAGTAATAGTTGTAGCACCAAGTAGGGAGTTAACAACAAATGTGGTTTTTCTATTAAATCTATCTCCAATGAAACCACCTATAGCTGTTGAAACACTGAGTACTGCACCAGCAATAATAATATAGTTCGCAATTTGTGAATCAGTATAATTAAGCTTGCTTCTTAAAAAAATTGCGAAAAAAAACTGGACAAAATCTCCTATTTTATTTATTATGGTTGCAATAAATAGTATGTATATATTTCTATTTAAACTACCGTATGATGAATTGATTAATCTAATTACTTTTTTCATATGTTCTCCGATTATAGTTTAAGATAAAATTGGAGTTTGTCAAGAGATAGGAGGTTAGGTGTGAATACAAAACTTACTAAGTTATTAGGAATAAAGTACCCAATAATTCAGGGTGCGATGGCTTGGGTTAGTGATTCAGAGTTAGTAGCTGCTGTAGCTAACGCTGGAGGGACAGGAGTTATTGCAACTGGTGGACGAGATACAGAGTGGGTACGAGATCAGATTAAAAGGACGAAAGAGCTCACTAGTAATCCGTTTGGAGTAAATATAATATTATCTGATGATACAGCAGATGATAAAAAGAAAGTCATAATCGAAGAGGGAGTAAGTTTTGTTACAACTGGTGCAGGTAATCCATTGCCACATATTGATGACTTTCATAGTGCAGGCATAAAGGTAATACCTGTTGTACCAAACCTTAAACTTGCAAAACGCGTCGAGAAGGCTGGAGCTGATGCGATAGTAGTTGAAGGAATGGAAGCTGGTGGTCATATAGGTAAATTGACGACTATGGCGCTTATGACTCAGGTTTTACCTGAAATAGAAATACCTGTAATTATTGCAGGTGGTATTGTTGATGCAAGAGGATTTGCTGCGGCTTTAATTATGGGGGCTGATGGTATACAAATGGGAACAAGGTTTTATGCATCAAAAGAGTGCACAGCCAGTATTGAAGCAAAATTAGCAATAGTTAATGCCATTGATACAGATACAGAAACAACAGGACGAAGAGGTCATCTTGTTAGAGGAATAAAGAATAAAATGACTGATAAATATCATGAAATGGTAAGTTCAGGCGCTAGCGCTGATGAGATTAGAAAGCTTGTTGTTGGTACAAGTAGAAGGGCTCCGGTCGAGGGAGATGTTGAATGGGGTCTAGTTCAAGCGGGTCAATCATTAAGTCAGATTAATAGCATTTTATCTTGTGAGGAGATTATAAATAGTATTGTTGATGGTGCAGAAAAATTATTAAAATAGGTCAGCTTTATTCTAGCTGACCTTTAATTATATCTATAAAATTCTTAATTATTTTGGCGGTTATCCCCCAAATTATTACATCATTATACTCATAGAAATATATAGGATAGGTACCCTGTCTGAATTTATAATTTTCACCGGTACCGATAGACTTAAACGGGAAGTCTGTGTTTACTTTTATATATGTTCTAGATTCATGTACAGTGGGCTCAGAATTCATAAAAAAGCTAATTGGAACTTTAATTAAACAATTTACTTCATCTTCATTGAATGTTTCTATTTGTTTTGAATTATTTAATGTTACAAAAGGTCTAATAATAAGGTTGAATACGGTTACTAATGTATCCAACTCTCCAATAACTGATAAATTATTGCTATCTATAAGAAGTTCTTCTTCAGTTTCTCTTAATGCAGCTTCAAGAGCTGTTTCTGATTCTTCAATTCTACCACCAGGGAGTGATATTTCATCTGGTTGCATTCTAAGTGTTGAAGCTCTTTTTTCTAAAACTATATTGTACTCACCGTCTATATCTTCTAAAAGTATGTTTACTGCATATAATCTGTAGTTATCAAGTATTTTAGGTGTCCTTGTTTCTAGTCTTTTTAATATATCATTTATCATTATTACCTCTTATAATACAAGTTTTTCTTTAACTCTAAAAATCTGTTTTGTTTTGAAATATAATAGTAAAGGTTAGATGAAAACAATTCTTTCTCATTTATTTTTTCGTTAGAATTTGGTTGAATAATAGGTAGTCTAGCTTCACTTTTAATACGGTTTAAAAGCTCTCTACCTTTACTATCAAAAGCGAGAGGTTTTATATATGGATTATTATATAAATAATTTCTCACATCATTTGTTATTCCCATTAGCACATAAAGTAGTAGCCTTTGAATTCTTGTCCTAGGATATCTTTTTGACACAAGCAAGTCTATTAGTTCATCGTATGAATTAGCTTTACTTGCTGATTTTTTAAGTAACTTATCAAGGCCTTCATTAGCCATATATATATCATCGAGTGAATTTGTAAGTGTTGCATATATTATCATGTCGGTTATGTCATCATTTGATACGAATTTTTTGTCCTTAATATTATTAAACACTTCGTCTGGCACATAGTATGAATACTCTTTATTGTTTAGGATTAGTTTTCTTATGCTTTTAGCGCTACTAATCTTTCCTTCTGTTTTATCACTTAGATAGCTAGAACTTTCTCTTTTAATAGTTACCGGTTTTATTTTAGAACCTATTTGTTCTATTGCTTTTACATAGTTAAAAGCTAGTATTTCATTTGAATCCATTTTATATCCCAATGCTAGTTCTTTTGCCTTCGGGTAAGAGTTACCTTTTGAAATGAACTCTCTGAGTTTGCTTTCAAAATCTGGAGTCTGAGTCTTTTTATAGATTTCAAATAATTCTTTTTCGTTTAGTTCTTCACTACCAAAAGCTAGATAGTCTATAACTCCCATAGAATCAAGTATATTTACAGCTCCATATGAAAAGTGTTCAGCTGAAGATATAGAGTAAATAAGTGGTAGTTCGATTACTAGGTTGACCCCCATGTCAACAGCACACTTAGCTCTAGTAAATTTATCAAATATTGCTACTTCACCTCTTTGAGTATAGTTACCACTCATAATCGCCACAACATATTCTGCATTAGTTTTTTGCTTTGATTTTTCAATATGAAGTTTATGGCCATAGTGAAATGGGTTGTACTCAACAATAATTCCTAACGTTTTCATATAATAATAATATCATAATTAATATTAATTTTGAAAAAATGTTTAATACTAATTACTTTTCTTGAATAATTATCTAAGTTATTTTATAATTATTATATTAATAGAAATATGGAGGAAAAATGAAAGTTTTAGTTATTAATAGCGGTTCGTCTTCACTTAAATTTCAATTACTTGATATGACAAATGAAGATTTATTAGTTAGTGGATTAGTTGAGAGAATAGGAATTGAAGGATCAAGACTTGTTTTAAAAAAGGATGATCAAAAACATACTTTGGAAAAAGGTCTTAATAATCATGACGAGGCACTAAGCTTTGTTTTAGAAACTTTAGTAGATGAAAAATATGCAATTATATCTTCTTTAGAAGAAATTAATGCAGTTGGACATAGAGTTGTACATGGTGGAGAAGAATATACTGAGAGTGTAGTAGTAGATGAGGATGTTCTAAAAGGAATAGAAGCATGCATTGATCTTGCACCACTTCACAACCCAGCTAATTTAACAGGTATTAAGGCTATTCAAAAACTATTACCTAGTGCTAAGAATGTTGCAGTTTTTGATACTGCTTTCCACTCTGGTATGAAAGAAGAAGCTTATATTTATCCATTGCCATATGAGTATTATGAAAAATACAAGGTTAGAAGATATGGCTTCCACGGCACTAGTCATAGGTTTGTATCTAAAAAAGCTGCTGAATTACTAGATGTTGACTATCATAATTTTAAAATTATTACTTGCCACCTAGGTAATGGCGCTAGTATCGCGGCTGTAAAGGATGGAAAAAGTATCGACACTTCAATGGGATTCACACCTCTTGAAGGTCTTGTTATGGGAACTAGATCAGGTGATATAGACCCTGCAATAATTGAGTTCATAGCAGCAAAAGAAAACAAAAGTATATCTGAAGTACTTACTGTACTTAACAAAAAATCAGGTGTGCTTGGCGTAAGTGGAGTATCAAGTGATTTTAGGGATATTGAAAACGCAGCTGCTGAAGGAAACCACAGAGCAAAATTAGCGCTTTCTGTATTTAGAAGAAGAGTTGCTAAGTACATAGGAGCATATGCTGCTATGTTAGGTGGTGCTGATGCCATATTATTTACAGGTGGACTAGGTGAGAATAGTGCGGCTGATAGAGAGATCATTTGCGAAATGCTTTCATTCATGGGTGTAGAATTAGATAATGATTTTAATAAAACTAGGCCTAAAAATACAGTTATTTCAACTCCTGAATCAAAAGTAAAAGTTTTAGTTGTTGAAACTAACGAAGAACTAGCAATTGCGAGAGATACAAAAGAATTAGTATAGTAAATGTATACCAAAAGCTATGTTTTAGATAATTTTACAATAAAAGTTCATATAACTCGAAAAAACATAAAAAATATATATTTACGTGTGTGTGCAGATAACGAAATAAGGTTGTCTGCACCACATAGTGTTGATGAAAGAACTATAGATGAATTTATATATGCCAAAGTTCCATGGATAAAAAAACACTATGTTCATATTAATAATGAAAAAGAGATACTATTACTAGGTAAGAAGCATACAATCAATTACATTAGATCAGCTGAAGAAAATGTTTTAGTTGTTGATAATGCAGTGATTGTTTTTTATACTGGTGAAAAAAATAAAAAAAGAGTAATAGAAGATTTTTTATACAGAGCATTAAATAATATAATTTATAATTATACTAAGATTTATAGTGTAAGGATGAATCTTGATTTTGAACATACATATACTATTGAATATATGAAATCGAAATGGGGAGCAAATTATTCAAAGAATAATAATATTGTTTATAATAGAGAATTAATACACAGGTCATTAGATTTTATAGAATATGTTGTTGTTCATGAATTAGCTCATTTTAAATACAGAAACCATAGCGAAGATTTTTATAAGTATATATCAAAATACATGCCCGATTATAAAAAGAAGAGAAGAAGCTAAGAGGACAATAATAAGCTTTTCTGGTAAAAGGCGCTATGTTTTATAACAAAAAGTAAGTATATATACAAGAAATTATTTCCATACATCAACACGACTGTGGATTATCTTTTCTAAGATTATTAAACATAATAAGTTAGATGAGTGTGTTGTAATTGGTAAATTCTCAAACTAATAAAACTATTGACAACCTAGAAAAAAACATATATAATTTATCCGTTGATTAGGAGATATTATGAACCTAGAATTAAAAGATTTATTAAGAGGTGTAACTAAAAGAATTGAAATAGACAAATATTTTGATGTTACACTAGATCTGGAAATAATATCAAAAGAGAAAGCCCATGTTATGGGAGAGATAATTAATAATGATGGTCATATCATTATTAATGTAGATATAACTATGCCACTAGTAGTAAAGTGTGATAGATGTCTAGAAAAGGCAGATTATATATATGATCTTGCCTATGAAAGCGAAATTGAAAAAGAAGAAATTGAAACTTTTAGTCTTAAAAAGTTAGTTGAAGAAGAACTATATTTAAACACACCGATGCAGATTGTTTGCAGCAGTGACTGTAAAGGCCTATGTATTAGTTGTGGGGCTAACTTAAATGAAGGTGATTGTGGATGTGTTGCACAACCTAAAGCTTCACCTTTTGATGTTCTCGATTCAATGTTAAAGTAAGGAGGATTTATTATGGCAGTACCTAAGCGAAAAACTTCAAAAGCTCGTAGAGATAAGAGA
>PDWJ01005103.1_pt1 | contig 11014 bp, 7 predicted proteins | sample 1430881 | NCBI WGS metagenome assembly PDWJ01 (sample SAMN01162460, study PRJNA174530) | Oral metagenome, whole genome shotgun sequencing project. | biome: Marine environment; feature: Marine mammal; material: Swab sample of the gingival sulcus; isolation source: swab sample of gingival sulcus... | reverse complement strand
CGGCGGTTGTTGCTCGTCGGTTGCTTGCTACCAGCAGGCGCCCTCCTCGCTCCTACGCCGTGATTCCGCATCCTTCGCGCAGCTCGGTCCGGTAAGCTGCTCAGCGCTCTAGAGCGCTGAGCAACTAACCTCCCGTCGCTGCGCTGGTCTGCGAAATCACGGCGGTTGTTGCTCGTCGGTTGCTTGCTACCAGCAGGCGCCCTCCTCGCTCCTACGTCGTGATTCCGCATCCTTCGCGCAGCTCGGTCCGGTAAGCTGATCAGCGCCTTAACCTAACCGGCGCCGCCGAAGGTTCGCTTGCGTGGTGGTGTTTGTCTGCAGGCGGTCGTGGGTGGGGCAGCTAGCGCCGGGGCAGCAGGCGCGACCAGAGCGGCTGGGTCAGCCAGAGTGCGCCAAAGGTCAGCGCCGGGGGAAGCTTCTTTTTGCTCAAGAGGAAGCGAAACTGGCCCTGCAGAAACGGCCGCCGGAGAAAGGAGTCAGCCAGCTCGATGGACTCCCGGGCGTTGATCTCGAGCAGCTCGTCGAGGGTCGAGCCGCCGCGAAACTCGCGCTGCTTGCCGGCCTCGGCCCAGCCCTCGGCGATCGCCTGGGCGCGCTCCATCAGCTGCTCGTGGGGCGCGACCCATTGCGCCAAGCCCACCTCCGCGGCCTCCGCTCCCGTCGGCTTCCAGCCCTCCGGCCCGAGCATTCGCGCCGCGCTGTCGCGGCCGATCAGCCGCTCGAGGTGCACGCTGGAGCAGCCCTCGGGGACGATCGCCAGCGCCGAGAAGGGCGTAGAGAAGGTGCCCTTCTCGGAGGCGATGATCCCATCGGCGAGGGTCGCGGAGGTGACGCTGGCGCCGATCGCGGGGCCGTTGATGGCGACGAGCATCGGCTTTTCGAAGCGCAGAAACGCCTCGAAGAGCGCCTGGTTGTGGTTGACGATCAGCCGATGGAGCTTCCGCGGGTGAGTCAGCTTCAAGGTCCCGCCGAGGTTCACACCGGCGCAATAGTAGGGATCTGTGCCGGTGAGGATCAGCGCCTTGCAAGCGTCGTCACGCTGGGCTCGCGCGAGCTCTGCTTTCAACCGCTCCATCATCGGCGCGGTCCAGCCGTTGAGCCGCGCTGGGTTGTTCATCTTCAGCGTGGTGACGGCGTTTCGGGTCGAGGTGAGGATCAAATCCGTTGGAGACGACATGGTGCAGAGCATGCCTGGCGCGGCGCTCGCTGGCAACGCCCCAGCGACAGCGCCCGTATGGCTCATTTCTTCGGCTACGAACCTGGCTCGGCAGCTCAGCACCCAGCTCGGTCCCGAACGGGTGGGGGTGCTCCGAAAATGGCCTCGGAGGATCGCAGCCTCTAGGATGGCCGAGAGGATCATGAAGCTCGCGACCATCGACATCGTCATCGTCGTTGCCTACGTCGGGCTCAGCGTGGCCGTGGGGCTCTACCTCTCGCGGCGGGCGACCAAGAGCGTCACGGACTACTTCGTTGGCGGCCGCACGCTCCCCTGGTGGCTCGCTGGCACCTCAATGGTCGCCTCCGCCTTCGCCATCGACACCCCCTTCGGCATCACCGGCCTGGTCGCCAAGAACGGCGTGCAGGGCGTGTGGTTCGCCTGGGCCTACGCGATCGGCGGCGCCGGCACCTTCGGCGCGTTCATCTTCGCGGCGCTGCTGCGACGCTCGAATATCATCACCACCGCCGAGCTGATCGAGCTGCGTTACAGCGGTCAGGGCGCGGCGATCCTGCGCGGCTTCAAGGGCGTGTACTTTGGCGTGATCCAGCTCGCCATCGGCATGGGCTGGGTGCTGCGCTCGGTGGTGAAGGTCAGCCAGGAGGCGCTCGGCTGGGACCTCGTGCCGACGCTGATCCTGATCGGCCTGATCACGATCATCTACACCACGGCCTCGGGCTTTCTCGGCGTCGCCATCACCGACTTCTTCCAGTTCTGGCTCGGCGCCGTCGGCTCGCTGGCGTTGGCCTACTACGCCGTCGAGAGCGCCGGCGGCCTCGGCGCGCTCCAAGAGGGCCTGCAGGGGCGGTACGGCGCGGTGGAGGGGCTACGGCGGCTTCAGTTCGTGCCGCGGCCGGGGGAGGGCTTCTTCTCGGTTTTCATTGTCTTCATCACGCTCAAATGGTGGGGGAATCCGCCCGCCTCCCTGACACAGCGGGTGATGGCGACCAAAGACGAGCGCCACGCGGCGTTCTCGATGATGTTCTTTTCGGCGATGCACTTCGCGATCAACTACTGGCCGATGATCTTGGTCGCGCTGGTCTCGTTGATCCGCTACCCCACGCTTCCCTTGACGCAGGCCGAGCATGGCTACGCCAAGCTGCTGGTCTCCGTGTTGCCGCCGGGGTTTCTGGGCATCGCCCTCGCCGCGCTGACGGCGGCCTTCATGTCGACCATCGACACCCAGGCCAACACCGGCGCCTCGTTCATGATCAACGACCTCTACCGGCGCTTTTTCGTCCGCGAGGCCTCGACCAAGCACTACGTGCGGGCGAGCCAGGTGGCGACGGTGATCATGCTCGGGCTGGCGCTGGTGATGTTCCACTACATGACCAGCGTGCGCACCGCCTGGGAGTATTTGGCGACGATGACCGCCGGCTATGGCTTCGTGGTGGTCGCGCGCTGGTTCTGGTGGCGAATCAACGCCTGGGCCGAGCTGGGAAGCCTCGCCGGGTCGGCCTTCGGATCGCTGCTCGCCAACCACGTGCTCGAGCTCGCCAGCTTTGGCTCACGCTTCGTCTTCGTCGCGCTCGTCTCGACGGCGAGCTGGGTGCTGGTGGCGCTCGCGACCAAGCCGCCGGAGCTCGAGCGCCTCGCCGGGTTCTGCCGCGCGGTAAAACCCTACCCGGCCTTCTGGGGGCCGGTGCGTGAGCGATACGACGACATCGAGTGGTCCACCGGGCTGCCGGCCCACGTCGGCTTCTGGATGGTCGGTCTCGCCTCGACCTTCGCGCTCTCCTTCGGCCTCGGCCATGTGCTGATCGGCACCCGCCCCCTGGGCGTGGCGTTGCTCTGTAGCGCTGGCCTCGGCGTGGCCTACCTCGCTGCGCGTTATCGACCCTGACAGGCAGCCCGATCAGCGGAGCTGGCGCCTTTGCAACCTGCTGTTTGCAGGGCGAGGCGGGTTGTCTGCGCTCGAGTGACGAAGCGCCTGTGATCTCGTAGCGCCGACGCTGGCGTGGGACTTGCCCTCGAAAAACATCGATGTCGTCTTCTTCGAGACCCAGCCTCCTTTTGCTGCCCTTTTTGGGCTTACTCGGGCTGCCAGCGTTGCCTGGCTGCAGCTTCGGCGGTGAGGACTCCGCGGTTGGCCGGCTCGAGGCTCCCCTGGCCTCGAAGTGCACGATCAAGGTGTCGGGCAAGGGCACCAAAGACATGGAGAACGACTACCTGCCGCATGTGATCACCTGCGAAAACGGCGCGGCGGGCTTCGAGGCGCTCAAGGCCCAGGCGGTGGCCGCGCGTAGCTACGCCTACTACGTCACGCGAAACGGCGGCTCGATCAAAGACGGCCAGGCGAACCAGGTCTACAGCTGCAGCGCGAAGCCGAAGCAGAGACACTACGACGCCGTCAAGGCCACCGCCGGGCAGGTGCTGCGCTACCAGGGCACGGTGATCTGCGCCTTCTATGTCGCTGGTGCCAAGCCCTCGGACACGACGGGCTGCGTGGCGAAGAGCTGGGACTCGGACCCGACCCATACCGAGACATACGTTACCTACAACGAGGGCAAGAGCGGCAGCGGCATCACCCAGAGCAAGCTGGGCTGGGTCAGCTCGAGCAACATCTACAACCGCGGCTGCAAGAGCCAGAACGGCGCCAACTGTCTGGGCAAGGCCGGGCGCGACTACGTGCAGATCCTGCGCTTCTACTACGGAGCCGACATCGAACTCTACCAGACCACGGGCTCCTGTGTGACGCCGCCAGCCGACGCGGGTGCGCTACCGACCCCCGATACGAGGCCACCGCCGAGCCCCGACACCGGTACACCGCCCCCACCGCCCCCCGACACCAGCACAAGGCCGCCGCCGAAGCACGACCTGGGAGCGCCGAAGCAGGACAGCTGGGATGCTCCAGAGCGAGACAGCGGCGCACCGGCGCCACCGCCCGACTTCGGCGCGCTGCCTCGCCTCGACAGCGGCTCGTCGCAGCCGGCGGCGCCCACGCCACGCTACCTTGCCGGCGGTTGCGCCATCGACCGCGGTGATCTCGACGACGGCGGGCGAGGCGCTGCGCCCCTGTCGCTGCTGCTCCTGCTGGGGCTCTGGGTGCGGCGTCGTCGCTAGCAGCGGGCGCAGGTCTCACCGCGATGGGGGACGGATCGGGCTAGCGTCGAGCGCTGGTCTTGCGGCTAGGTCGAAGGCGGACGGGTCGTGCTACTCTCGAGGCGCGAGGGTTTCCGTGAGACGAAGGCTGATCCCACCTCTGCCGCCCGATGTGCTGGTCGCAGCGCGCAGAGCGAGCGCTCGATAGATGAGCTGGCTGTTCGGAGTCGAGAGCTGGCGCGACGTCAGCGGCTGGATCGAGCGAGCTCTCGGCGTGGAGCCGGCGACCTCGAACAAGCTGCTGCTCAGCCTGCTCTTCATCGCGGTCTTCGTGCTGCTCTCCAGGCTGCTGCGACGCCAGCTGCTGTCGCAGATCCGCGAGACGAGCCTGCGCTATCGCGCCTCGAAGCTGATCAAGACCTTCCTCGGGGTGCTGCTCTTCATCGCCCTGACCAAGATCTGGCTCGCGCACCTCGACCTGGCGACCTACTTCGGGATCCTCTCGGCTGGCCTCGCCATCGCCTTCAAGGATCCGCTGGTGAACATGGCTGGCTGGGTCTTCATCCGCGTTCGGCGCCCCTTCGCCGTTGGCGATCGGATCCAGCTCGGCGGCCACTCGGGGGATATCGTCGATATCCGCCTCTTCTCCTTCGTGATGCTCGAGGTCGGCAACTGGGTCCACGCCGACCAGAGCACAGGGCGGATCCTGCATCTCCCCAACGGCCACATCTTCAGCCAGCCCTGCGCCAACTACACCGAGGGCTTCGCCTACATCTGGAACGAGCTGCCGGTGACCGTGACCTTCGAGAGCGACCACGAGCGGGCGCATCAGCTGCTCAGTCAGGTCGTCAATGAGCACGCCCCGGACACCGACGAGGTGGCCAAGCAGGTGCACCTGCTCTCTGACCGCTACCAGGTCTCCTATCGCTACCTCACGCCGATCGTCTATCTTGAGGTCGTCAACATCGGCGTACGGCTTACGTTGCGCTACCTTTGCCCCGTACGGCAACGCCGCGCCACCATCGATCGGCTCTGGCGTGAGATCTTGCGCGTCTTCGCCAAGGAGCCGAGCATCGACTTCGCCTACCCGACGACGCGCTTCTACGACAATCGTCGAGAGGGAAAGCCGGGCGCCGGCGGACCCGCGGAGGCTCCGAACGACGAGGCGCCTCAGGCGGCGCGGGAGGAGGGCTCCGAGGGCGGCTCTTCGCGCCGGTGAAAGACCGCCGGTGGTCGTACGCCGACCGCCTTCAAGCCCGCCTTGACCCGCTCGGTGACGTCGGTCTCGAAGGCCTTCTCGTAGCGCACGTCGAGCACGTAGGCTTTGGCTCGCAGCCGCGTGGCGAGGTAGTTCTTTTCTATCACCTCGTTGACCAGCACCACCACCGGCTTGGCGAGATAGACGAAGCGGCTGGTGCGGACGGCCTCGGAGACGACGCGCTTGGCTCGGGCGACGTCGGCGTCCTGGGCGATGTAGAAGTCCATCACCAGCTGCATCGTCAGCTCCCCCGCGTTGCCCGAGATCACGACGTCGGTGAGGAATTTGTTGTTGGGGATCGTCACCAGGGAGTCGTCGAGGGTCAAGAGCCGCACGGAGCGCAGGCCGATCGACTGGATCTCGCCGTAGATCGTGCCGAAGGTGACGCGGTCGCCGACCTGGAAGGGGCGGTCGAAGAGGATGGTGATCCCCGCGAGCACCGACGCGGCGAGGTCCTTGAGCGCGAAGCCGACGGTGACGGCGATGGTGCCGGTGAGGGCGAAGACCGTCTGCTTGTCGAGGCGGAAGACCGAGCGGATGACGGCGATGAAGGTCACGATGTAGATCATGAAGCGCAGCACGGTGCTGATCTGCTGGGCCAGCAGGCGGCGCTCGATGAAGCGCTCCCCTAGGCGGGCTACGGTGCGCTTGATCAGCCAGAGCACGAACCCTGCGATGAGCACGAAGAAGAGCGCCGGCACCAGGCCCGAGGGGCGAAAGAACTCGATGATCTGAGCCGCGCTCTTGACGTCCTGTGCGGCGGCCGCGCTCGGCCAGAGCAGGCAAGCGAGGAGCAGCAGCGCGACGGCGCTCATTCGCCCCGGCCGATGGCCTCGTTGGCTTCTTCGCGTCGATCTCATCGGTCTCCCTCGATCTCAGCCCCGCAGCAGGTGGCGTCGCCGCAAAAAGCGCAGGATCTCACGCTGCCAGCGCAGCCCGAGCCGTAGCCGTTGGTTCTGCCCATCGATCTCCAGATACCCGCGCTCGCGGCAGAAGCGGCAGGCGAAGCTGCAGAAGTCGAGCGGGAGGTTGGTCGTCCGCGCGACCTCCTCGATGGTGAGGTTCTCGTGCTCGGTCACCGCCGTGAGCACGAAGATGATGTCATCGGGCAGCTGCTCGAGCTCGACGAGGGGCGGCGAGGCGAAGAGGTGGACTCGCATCTCGCGCTCGCCGTCGGGCACCAGGGAGTCGAGCCAGAGGTGGCAGGCTAGCTTCGGGTTGCCGCCCGTGGAGTCCCAGAGCAGTCGAAAATAGCCTTGCGCCGTGCGGCCGATCTGCGCCGAGAGGCTGGTGCCCTCGAGCTCGGTGACGACCAGGTCCGAGAACGAGACGCGGAAGCGAGCCCGACGCATGCGGGTCATCAGCAGCCGCCGGATCTCGTCTTCGGTCCAGGCCGGGAGCTCGAGCACGCGGCGGAAGTAGTGCACGCGCCCAGAGGTGTTATGGAGATAATCCCAGGCCGACTGGTTTAGCGCGAGCACCCAGAGCACGTTATCGCTGGTCGCGGTGACGATGCGGATGAAGGCCTCCCAGCCGTCGAAGCCGCCGACGTAGCGCAGAAAGAGGTTCTCGCAGCGGTCGATCGCGACCACCGGATGCTTGTCATCGCGGATGCGCTCGATCAGCTCGTTCTCGGAGTTGGCCCGCGGGCTGAACCCGAAGACATCGGAGAGCCAGTGAACGACCTTCGCCGGCCGCGTCAGCTTGGTCTTCGGCTCGCCGCGGAGCACTGAGACGCCGAGCTCGCTCTCCAGCGCGCGCAGGGTCGTCGTCTTGCCCATCCCGGCGCGGCCGGTGATCACCAAGGAGCCGTCGCGCCCCTCGGCCTTCCAGTTGTCGTAGACGGCGCGGATCGCGGGCCAGAAGGGCTGCTCGAGCAGTCGCTGGTTCGGCTCGAGAGGCGTGAGGGGGAACTGCTCGACCAGCGCCTCGGGGAGCTCGGCGTGGCGACGCTCCATCACGTGCCCGCGCTGCTGGGCGTGCTTCTCGACCTGCCGGCGAAAGGCGAAGGCGAGCAGCTTCTTGGTCGCGTCGAGGCTCGTGAGGTAGCGCCGCGCGAAGCCGGCGAGCTGATGGCCGAGCACGATCACGAAGGCCACGCCGATCACGAAGAAGCCATACCAGCGGTTCTGCGCGTTCTCGACGGCGCGGCCGAGGGCGTTGCTCTCGGGGGCGGCTCGTCGCCGTCGCTTGCTCTGGTCGGCGTCTTTATCGTCGCCCCCGGCGCCGCGCCGGAGCTGGGCGAGGTAGGCTCGGGCGATATGGGGGCGCCAGAGTACGAGGAAGTAGATCACGAAGGGCACCGCTGCCCAGGAGTAGAGGTCGATGGTCAGGCCGTAGATGGTGCCCTCGCCGACGGCCAGCTCGGTTAAGCGCAGCAGCAGCACGATCGTCAGCAGATAGCGCGTCGCCGCGCGGACGGAGCGCACCAGCAGCACGGAGGCGGGGACGATCTTGCTCGCCTCGATGCCGCGCGCCTCGGAGGCCTGTCGCAGCCGCACGGCCCGCGGCACCGGGGGGCCCTCGAGGTGCGGGTCCTCCTCCTCGAGCAGCTCCTCGCCTTCGGCGCCGCGGAGCGCGGCCTCCATGCCGGTGTATTTAGCGAGGCTCTCGACGAGGCGCAGCTGGAGGCGATAGATCGCGATCCAGAACACGACCACGTAGAGCACCCGAATCTCCGCCGGCCCGCTCTCGCCGCCGAGCATGCGATGTAGCAGCGTCGCGAAGACGAGCACCACGATCGACCTGCTCGCGTGACGTAGCGTGTCGACGAGCTTGGCCAGCGGCACGGCGAAGCGGCCCAGCGCCAGGGAGTGGCCGACGCTGCTGACGGCCTTGGCGAGCCTGGGCTCGAGGCGGCGCATCAGCAGCACGAACAGCCAGAGCACGAAGATCAGCTTCAACGCGCGGTAGAGCGCGCTGCCGACGGTGAAGACGTCGTAGATCAACCGCGGCACCTCGTGTACCTGACGCAGCCGCGTGTACGACCAAAAGAGCACATCGTAGATCAGCTGCGTCACCTCGCGCAGCAGCTGGGCGATCATCGCCTGCGAGAGCGCGACGAGCTCCCGACGCTTGTCGGCGCTGAGCTTGGGCAGCAGCGCCAGGCGCTGCTGGTTCAGGTCGTCGATCTCCTCGTGGAGTGCAGCGAGGCGGTCGTGGAGCAGCCTCTGCTGCTGATCGGAGAGCTTCTCCGCGGCGCGGTCAAGCTTCTCGCGCAAGGCTAAAAGCGCGCGCACGGCGCCGGCGCGGCTCTTTGGGAGCTTGGCGAGCTCGCCAGAGAGGGGTGCGGGCTCGGGCGTCTTGGGGCCGCCCCGGATCGCGCTCCACAGCTGCTCCCGTGCCGCCGGACGTAGCGGCGTGAGCCTCGCGACCACCTTCTCGTAGAGGCGGTCGTAGTTGGCTGGCGAGCGGGTCTCTGCGCTCTCGAGGGCAGCGAGTCGCTTGCGAAAGCTCTGGCGCTCGTCACGCCAAGCCTCGCGCTGGTTGCGCAGCTTCTTTCGCAGCGTCACCAGCGCCGTGCGCAGCCGGGCCTGATCGCCGCGTACGCCCTCGAGCCGGGCGCGCTCGGCGCTGAGCAGCCGATCGGCGTGGGTCGCGGCGCGTTGCTCTGCCTTCAGCGCACGTCTGCGCGCCATCTCTGCAGCCGCCTGCTCGGCGAGCGCGCTCTTCTGCGCGTCCTCGAGCTGCTTTTTCTCCGCCACCCGTCGTGCTTCGGCCTCGCTGCGCGCCCGATCGAAGTCTGCCTTGCGAGCCGGCTGGCTGCGCGTCAGCCAGGCGAGCTCAGCCTTGCGCAGCGCCAATCGAGTCTTGCTGCGTTCCCGCTGTAGACGGCCGAGGGTCAGCCGTCGCTGGGCGATCTTGGCCCGCAGCGACAGCTCCGCGGGGATCGGGCTGGGCGTCGGTAGGAGCGTGAACCGTCGGCGCCGCCGGGCCGGGAGCTTGGCGGCTCGACGTTTGGCCGCTATGCGGGTCGCCAACGCTCGGTCCCGGGTCGCCTTTCGTCGCGCTAGCTCGTCGACCGGTGCGCGGAGGAGCGGCTCGATCGCCTTGGCTTCACGGCCCATGGCCTGGACCTCTGCCTCGAGTCGAGCGATCTGCGCTGGCAGCGCGGCCATCCGGGCGGCCGCCGCCGCGGGGTCATCGTGTTTACCTGGCAACAGCGACGTCAGCTCTGGCGGAGCCTTGATGGTCCTGGCGTTGAGCTTCGCCACCTGCTGCGTCGCGGCGAGCAGTTGTGCGATCTCGGCCTCCAACGCAAAGACCTCGCGCGCGTAAGCGCTCGTTGGCGCCGCAGCGGTACGGGGCTTCGAGGGGCCGCTCGTCGGTCGCGCGATGATGGGCTGGGTGGAAGGCGAGCGTCCCACCTTGGGGTGCGGGTCCACGCCAGCCGGCGAGCCCATGTTGGCGGCTGGCGGATCCACGTCAGGAGCCGCCGAGGCCGCGTCGAGAGCGATCGCCGATGGTCTCGTGTCAACCGCCGTGGTCCGAGGAGCACCTCCATCGGGCGCTCCTCGGACCGGCCGGGGCGAAACCAAGAGGATGACCAACGTCGCCAGCAGCGACGCTGAGTGCGGCAACATTCTCACCTGAGGACGCGATTGTAGTAGGTTGATGTAGGTGCAGATAGTTTTCTAGCCCTTGGACGACGCGAAATGGACGCCTGTTGGCATGAGAAGCACTTCGATGAGCTCACGACGGCGGAACTCTATGGTTTGATCCAGCTGCGCGAGCGCGTCTTCGTCGTCGAGCAGGACTGTGTCTACCTGGACTGCGATGGGCTCGACCGCGAGGCGCGCCATGTCTTCGCGACTAGGGAAGGCGCTGTAGTCGCTTGTGCCCGCATCCTCGCGCCAGGGGTCGTCGGCGACGAGCCGGCGATCGGGCGCGTCGTCACGGCGCCCGCGGTGCGTGGGCAAAAGCTCGGGTGGGAGCTGATGGAGCGCGCGGTCAGCGGCTGCCTGCGTGCCCACGGTGAGCTGCCGATCCGCGTCTCGGCGCAGAGCCACCTCGAGGCGTTTTACCGCTCGCTGGGCTTCATCCCCAGGGGCAAGGCCTACCTTGAAGACGGCATCCCACATCTCGAGATGATCCGCCCAGGATCGGCGTAGATCGCGTAACCCGTCTTGCGGAAGCTCGATGAGGCCCAGCAGCCTGTTGATCGAGCCCTCCCGTCGCGACCAGCCCTTCGAACCGAGCTCTTGATCGCTCAACCTCGCCGTAGCACCGCGATGGCTGCGTTTTCGCTCCGCGATCTTGGCTCGAATGGCGTCGCCTCGCTCGGTCCGGGCTAAGAGCACCCTCCACGCATTCGGGACCGAGCCGGGTGCTGAGCTGCCGCGCCGATTTCGTAGCCGAAGAAACGAGCCATACGGGTGGTACGGTGAGCTTTCTGAGGCCTAGAGCGCTGATCAACTTACCGGACCGAGCTGCGCTAAGGATGCGGAATCACAGCGTAGGAGCGAGGAGGGCGCCTGCTGGTAGCAAGCAACCGACGA
>PDWJ01005101.1_pt1 | contig 11014 bp, 11 predicted proteins | sample 1430881 | NCBI WGS metagenome assembly PDWJ01 (sample SAMN01162460, study PRJNA174530) | Oral metagenome, whole genome shotgun sequencing project. | biome: Marine environment; feature: Marine mammal; material: Swab sample of the gingival sulcus; isolation source: swab sample of gingival sulcus... | reverse complement strand
AAAAATTAAGTATAGCTGTAGCTATAGTTTATTTTTACAACGAAATATAGCATAAAAAGGCACATTTTATTGAGTAATTTTGAGGTGGAAATGGTATTAAACACGATAGAGGAGAAGGTTAACCCGATTTTTGAACATTTCCCGCCATAAACAATGTCTAATGAATAATGCGGTAAAAACAGATGCCTTGTTCTTTGCATTTTGCAACGGCAGTTTTACTATTCCTTTGTAAAATCTTCCAAATCTCTTCTGTCTTTTTTTGTAGGCCTGCCGGTTCCTTTTTTACGGTAGTGTTGCCTGGCATGTTTTAGTAGTTCTTGATTTTCAAATGCAGTGGTCGGTGTGGTATCTTTTCTGTATAGATCTACTAATTTTGCTCCCACCCGGTTGGGCGGCAAGTCCAGAACTTCCAAAGTATAATTAATTTGATTTTTACGCACGGTAATTTTTTCGCCTGTATAAACTTCTTTGGAAGGTTTAGCATTTAAAGGTTGACCGTTATCTGTGGGTATTATTTTTATATGTCCTTTTTTACAGGCTTCCGTGGCTTTGCTACGTGTTTTATAATATCGTATAGCCCATAAATATTTATCTATCCGCATGTGTTTTTAGAGATACTTATACAAATAACTCACCTTAACTTTTTATTTCCTAAAGAAATGGCTCAAACTTGTTCATAATTCATTACTTTTTGCTGGTAACGATGTTATGACTTTAAATTTGATTTTATCTCATTTCAGGTTAAAAACAAAAAGTTAAGATGAGTTTTTAATAAATGTTGAATAGATTAAAAATAATAAGAATTAATTGTCAACATTAAAATTGATGTTCTTCTTAACATACATTTCTTGGAATAAAAGTCCAAATGATTTGGAATTTCTCACCTTTTCAACCATAATATCAGGTTTAGTTTCAACCGGTCTGCTAACTGTTCCGGTTATATCATCTAAGGCAATGCTTAATAATGGTTCGTTTTTATCACCCAACACGCCTAAGTTTGTTAAATGCTCAGACTCATTATATTTATTTCCTATGGTAGGGTCAAAACCGTTTACGGCATTTTCTCCTTCTGCATTTACAATTTCTAATACAATGGGTTGCATGGCATAATTATGGTTATGATTTACATTGTCTTTTCCAAAATTTGGTGAGTCGTAAAGTGTAATAGAACCTACAGTTTTTCCCAGTGTAGTGTTTCCTACTATTTCTACATCTATATAAGGCCTTAAGCCATTGATAATCATCTCGCTTGCAGAAGCTGTGCCATCACTAGTTATTACGTATAGTTTTGTCATATTTAAACTGTTGATGGGCTCTTGTAAAATCACATTGCCATTCTCATCTTTGTTTTTAATTTCATCAGTAAAATAATTAACTAATGAAGCGGGGTCTTTTTCTTCAAAGTAATTTTGGAGTTTGGAATTCCATCTTTCTTTAATAAGGACTTTACCATTAAACTGGCCGGTTAACATACTGGCCAAATATTTGGCTGTACGTACACTGCCTCCTCCGTTATACCTCAAATCTAAAATCATATCAGTTACCCCGGCATCCTTTAAACGGCCAAATGCCATATTTAATTCCTGTTCAAAATTAGATGTAAAACTATTATACATTAAATAACCTATTCGTTTTCCGGATAAACTAAAAGCTTTTGTTATAAAAACCGGGTTTTCGGTATATTCTGATAAGCTTAAGGTAACTGTTTTTCCATTTGTAGAAATGGTGTTATTTTCAACATCTGCCATTCCCAGTGTGTAAGAATTTTTATCGCTAAATAATAAATCCCTATAATTGTTTACAGTTATTTGTTGGCCATCCACTTCCAAAAAGAAATCTCCGCGTTTTATATCTTTTGTCTCCGCATCGGTATTGGGCAATTTATATTGAACATACCCAAAAACGTCATCACTTCCCCGTAGCCTTACCAGTTGGAATACAAGCCCGCTTGTTTTTGAAGTGCCTTGAAATTGTCGTTCTAATTCATTATAATCATCAACTATCCAGCTAAATCTGTCATCTTTATATAACAATGATTCAAATATATCTTCAGGTTTAGAATAACCATTTAAAAAAGAATAATAATCGTCTATATTATCAGTTTTGTTATCTGCCAAATTAGCAACGTCTTCTTGCCATAAATAATATTGGTTTAAACCTTTCCAAACAAAATCATGCCGTTCGTCTTTCAGTTCTACCGTTGGTTCCTTAGGATCATCTTTGTCTTTGTCACAGCTAATAAATAAAAAGGTAAATAATAGGGGTAATAAAGCAATTTTTCTCATTTTTTAATTTTTAAAATTTTTTGCAATTTAATAAAATTCTTTAGTAACAAAAATGTGGTGTAACAAAAAATACACCCATTCGTCTTAATAATACAGAACGATAAATATTAAGTAATGTAATAAATCATTCAATTTCTCATCCATCGGAGCTTTAGCCATGATGAGTAATTATTTAGTTTTTTAATTATTTAATTACTTTTATCAATAACTAAACCAAAATAAACCAATTTGAAAAATAAAATAAAAATAAGAAGCCGTAAAGTTCTTCTTTTTTGAGAGTGACCGGAGGTGCTTATAAACCAAACCAAAGATGACTCAAACCGAATTTTTAAATACTGTACTACCGCTAAAAGATAAGGTATTTAGGTTGGCCAAGCGATTATTGGTATCTAAAGATGAAGCAGAAGATGCCACTCAGGAATTGTATTTTAAATTATGGAAAAATAAAAATAAAATTGGCGAATATAGAAATGTAGAGGCTTTTGCGATGACTATGACCAAAAATTATTGCTTAGACCAGCTAAAGGCGAAAAGGACGGATAATTTAAAATTGGTTCATAGCAATTACAGTGATAACAGGTCTTTGGAACGTTCTGTAGAAGTGGCAGATAGTGTGGACAGGGTACATGAATTGATAGAAAATTTACCGCAGCAACAAAAACTGATTATACAACTAAGGGATATAGAACAATATGAATATGAAGAAATTGGCAAGATTCTTGGTTTAAAGCCCACAGCAATACGAGTAAGCCTGAGCAGAGCCAGAAAAACCATAAGAAAAGCATTGATAAAACAACACAACTATGGAATTGGATAAACTAGAAAAATTATTAGAAAAATACGATAATGCGGAAACCACTTTGAAAGAGGAAAACGAATTAAAGCAATACTTTAATAATAGAAACAATATTCCTTTACATCTAACGCATTACAAAGAAATATTTGGGTATTTTGAAAAAAGTGGAAGCCAAAAATTTGCCAAGACGGTCAAGTTAAAACAGCAAAAGCCGTGGCTAAAATGGGCTTCCGTTGCGGCGGTATTTTTAATAGCGGCCAGTGTATTTTTTTATCAGGAACACCAAACTAATTTAAAAGAACAACAGGCGAGGGCAGCCTATGAACAAACGCAAGAAGCCTTGCTACTGGTATCTAAAAACTTAAACAGAGGTAATCAAGTAGCCATAAGCGGATTGCAGGAGTTTGAAAAAGCCCAAAACAAATTATTTAAAAATAATGCTAACAAATAAATATTGAATATTATGAATTTTTCAAAGAAAAATTATGAACTCCAAATTATAAATAAAAGATTTGTGAGTAAAGCAGTTAAAATAACAATAGCGGCTGTATTAATGCTAAGTACAGTTTTTGCCTATTCGCAGTCGGTTTTTGACAAATTTGAGGACTATGACAAGGTTAGTTCCGTAATTGTAAACCAAAAGACCTTTCAGTTGATGTCTGACATTGGCGAAGAATCTGATGAAGAATATCTAAATTTGATTAAGAATATCAATTCGCTTAAAGTTTTTGCAACAGAAGATGCTAAAATAGCTACAGATATGGAAACTGCTGTTAATGGATATCTTAAAACGGCAAATCTAAGCGAGTTAATGCGGATGAAAGACAAGGGAAATAATGTAAAAATCTATGTTAAAGAAGGCAAAGACAGCAAACATGTAAAAGAGCTTTTTATGTTTGTAAAAGGTATTGATGGAGATAAAAACCAGTCTGTAATACTTACCCTTACCGGAGATATTGACCTAAATCAAATTTCTAAATTAACCAAAGAAATGGACTTACCCGGTGGCGAACATTTAAATAAAGCCGGTAAAAATTAAATTTTTTTAAGATGAAGTATTTAATTAAATTAACAGGTTTAATAGTATTGATTGTAAGTATTATATCTTGTGCAAGTAATCCGTCTTTGCAAAAGTATTATATAGACAAATCAGATGATAAAAATTTTGTAGCTTTTGATTTGGCTCCCGGCTTTGTCCGGTTAAAAGATAATGCGTCTGATGAAGCTAAGGAAACATTAAAAAGTTTAAAAAAAATAAATGTTCTGGCTTTTGTAAAAGATGAAAATAATAAAGCGGCCTATACCAAAGAACGAAATTACGTAAACAGCATTGTAAAAAATGATAAGTATCAGGAATTGTTTAGAGCCAACCATCAGGGCAACAAGATTTTGATAAAATACGAAGGCGATGAAAATGCCCAAACTATTGATGAACTGGTGGTATATGCCAATAATTCTGAAAACGGTTTTGCTTTAATACGTGTTTTGGGCGATAAAATGAAACCAGCTAACATCATGAAGCTGGGAAAATATATTGAAGATATTGACGCAGAACAGTTTAAAGGCTTAAAAGATATTTTTGGAAAACTAAATTAATACTTTTTGGCAAACCTCTGAGGAAGAGTGGGTAGTTGTTTCTTTGGCAAATAACCTATATTCTTTGAATTAGTAGAGGGTGAAAGATAAGTTCATTTAAAACCGGCTTAAGGCTGGTTTTTTTGTGGTTTATAGGGTTTAAAAGTACCATCTTTATAGAAAATAATAATGTTGTCAATTTCGTGATTTATGGCTTTGGCGGATGGAACTTCCGGTGGAATAGAGGTAGAGTCTGTTTTGGGGAAAGTGCCTTTGCCGTTTAAGAGCCAATAGATATCTACTTCTTTAAAAGAATCCAATATCTTTAATACAAACTCTAAACTCGGCTTATTTCTTCCGGATAACAAATGCGAAATAGCCGATGGCCGTACCCCAATTTTTTCTGCAAATGCAGATGCTGATAATTGGTAATAATCCATTATATGCTTTAACCTATTGGTAAATTTTTCTAAGTTAATCATCATGTAGAATTCAGTTACAAATGTAAATATTTATTTAGAAAAATCTATTATAGATGATTTATATTTAACATTAATAAATTAACTTTAAAGTTTAAATAAAATTATTTAAAATACTGAAAATAAGTAATTTTATATTCTAAAATATAATTTTATTTACATTTGTAATAAAATCGGTTTTTTATTGAAAGAAAAGGTTGGAAACATGTTACTAATGTAAAAATTACTTTCTTTATCTTTGTAATATGAAGCCTGATTTAAGAAATTTTATCATAGAAAAAGTTTGGGAAAACACCCAAGAACAATTAAGCGGACGGTATATTAATTTTGAAATGATAGCTCCGGTAATTTTTAATCTACCAAAAATGTTTCGAGTAGAAAATATTGGTTGCTCATTTCAGGATAGAGGGATTTACAGCATCACTTTTGGAACCGGAAAAATAAAAATTTTAACTTGGACGCAAATGCACGGTAACGAAAGTACCGGGACTAAAGCAGTTTTTGACATTTTAAAGCTCATTGATAATCATATTGATAATGAATTTGTAAAAAAATTATTTGAAAAATGTACCGTACAAATCATTCCTATGTTAAACCCGGATGGAGCCGAAATATATACGCGTCTGAATGCTCAAAAAATAGACCTCAATAGGGATGTAATTGACAAAAAAGCACCGGAAACGCAATTATTACTAAAGGCACTTCGAGATTTTAATCCGGATTATTGCTTTAATTTACACGACCAACGTACTATTTTTAGTGTTACCAAAGCCAAATTGCCGGCTACTTTATCATTTCTGGCACCTTCCATAGATAAAAAACGAACCATTACAGAAGGTAGAAAGAAAACAATGAAAGTTATTACTGCCATGTTTTCTGCTATACAACCTTTACTATTTAATCAAATGGGGCGATATACAGATGAATTTTATCCTACTGCCACCGGAGATAATTTTGAAAAAATGGGTTATCATACCGTTTTGATAGAAGCCGGACATTTCTCCGGTGATTACCAGCGGGAAAAAGTGCGAAAGTACAATGCCATGGCGTTACTTTTTGGCTGGTTTTTTATTTCGGGGCAGCTTGAATCTCCCGGCTATAAATTATATTTTGACATTCCTGAAAATGAAAAAAACTACTTAGATATAATCATTAAAAATTGCGAATTTGAAGGTAAAACTGGTGTTTTTGATATGGGTATTACCTTTAAAGAAGTGTTAAGTAACGGCCGTATTATTTTTAAACCGGAAATCAATCAAAATACAGAAGTAATACAGTCTAACGCTGATGTTTTTGTTAACCTTAAAAATAGAAAGTTTAAAGGTATTAGACAATTAGAAAAATTTATTCCTAAAATTATCCCTAAAAATTAGTATTTTTAACAAAATTTTGCCATATTCGCAAAATAAGTTAAAACTTAGTCAAAATGCCAAAATTTAAACTGGATGAAATTGATCATCAAATCTTAGATATTCTAATAGAAAATGCCCGTACACCATTTACAGATATAGCTAAAAAATTATCAGTATCAGCAGGAACCATTCATGTAAGAGTAAAAAAAATGGAAGAAGAAGGGGTTATAAAAGGTTCCACCCTTATTATTGATTACGATAAGATGGACTATACTTTTATTGCCTATGTAGGTTTGTATATAGAAAATTCTTCTTATACTCCTAATATTATCCAAGAGTTATATGCTATACCCGAAGTAACCGTAGCTCACCTTACCACCGGAAAATTTGCCATATTCTGTAAGATAAGGGCAACTGATACCCGACATGCCAAAGAGATAATTTTTAAAATAGATGATATAAAAGGAGTGGTACGCACAGAAACATCTATTTCTTTGGAAGAAGTAATAAATAACAAAAAACGATTGATGCACGCAGTATTTGAAGATTTTAAAATCTGATGATATTCATCAAATAAAACGCTTTCATTTCACTTGAAAGTGTTTTTTAACAAAACAGATACAATTTTAGAACTTGATGAATATAAGGGTTACTTTTTGGAGTAACCCTAATGCTATCATTATAGCAACACTTTGTTCTTGTACTTTTAAAACTAATTAGCACTAATTGTTCCAAGCTCAATCACCTCAAAATCAGATACCTTAACAGATTTTAATTCTTTTAGGTCACTATTGTCCCAGTTGTCGTGTGGTGCACCGCTAATAAACATTGCCGAACCAACATCAGCCAAAATTAAGCCATATTTTTTTAGTGCTCTTAATATTACTTGATTATTTTCAGAAAAACCTGAAATGTCAAAATCAGGCTTTAACCTTAATCTTCCGCCAAAGGGCAATTGATTACTGTTTTGCGTTCCCGTAACTAAATGTCGTGCAGGATGTACATAACCTTCGTAAATATTTGAGCGTGGCAATGTAAAACGAATTGCATGGTCTATCTCACCTTTTTTAACCTCGGGGTAACGAACTAAGCAAGGGAAAATAGGTAAACCTGCTGCATCTGCTGATGTCCAGCCTGCAGGTCTGTATTCTTCTACATTTAAATTAAATTGTGCACCTGAAGCAGCATTCCATTTGTTACCATTAACTGCTGCGTTATATAGCTCGTATAACATTCCTGTATCAACATTAACACAAAGTACATGGGCATCGCCATTGCCATTACCTTCAATTGGTGCATTCAGGGGTATAGGGAACGGTCCCGGGTCACTTTCATCGCCATAGGATACATAATTAATGTCTGCTAATGGTTGATTTTCGCCCACAACAATATAGGGTATTCCTATAGGTGCACCCTCCCATGTGCCACTTCCAAAGTCCGGAAAAAGACCTTGATCAAGCCCTATTAAATTTAAAATTGCATCTGAATTTGGATCAACAGGGTCATTTGAAATGTCTTTATTAATAGGATGAGATGATGGAAAAATCTGGATTAGTTCGGCAGATTCAATATTATATGAATCAATTTTATCGTCTATTTTATCATCTATATTTTCCTTATCAGTACATGACAAAAAAAGTATTACTATTATTAAAATAATGGTGAGTTTTGTTTTCATTTGGTTAAGTCTTTAAAATTAAATTCAATAAAGATTTATCTAATACCAAATCCAATATTGGTATAATTAATTAACAATAATTTTTGTAAAAAATTGTGTACTCTTTGTGAATAGAGCCTACAAAACTTCTTAAGTTCTTAAGTTCAAATTAGTAAATGGAATGGTTTAGGTTTTTCAAGAAATAAGTTGTAAATTTGCACGCCTTTTTTTCGAGAGCAGATTTATAAAAGGTAGTTTTTAAAATAATTAAATATTAATTTCTTTTGATAATAATATCGTTAAAAATCTGATTATTAGCAAAATACAAATTTTATAGACTATATGTCTTCATTACAAGAAAAATTAGAACTGTACCACAAAGAAGTAAAAAAGTTAAAGTTAAAAATAGATGCCGATTTGTTGACGGTGATAACTAAAGGTTTGGGGCCTTCCATTTATCAAGCAGATTCTGAAAAGGTGGCCAGTTCTGATCAAAAAGAATTAGACAGCGTAAAACAAGCGTTTATTAAGAAATTTGATTTGGAAGATTCAGAAAAACTGGATCAGGCTATTGCCAATACCATTGAAAAAATTGGTACTTCCAACAGAAACAAATACCGTGCTATTTTCTATGCCATTCTGGTAGGGGAATTAGGATTAGAAAATAAGTACGAAGAGGAAATAAAATTGCTCAAAGAGTCTGAAGGAGACAAAAAAACTCCAAAAGCTAAGATAGCTGCACCTAAAAAGGAAGAAAAAGCAAAGAGCAAAAAAATTGAAATAGATGAGGATGAAATTAAAGATGTTGTAACCAAACCGGTTGCCGAAAGTGAAGAGGAAGAAGAGGAAGAAGCAGTAACTCCGGTATCGTTAATAGAAGAAGATGAGCCACGGCCGCAAAATACCCAAGAGTTTTTAGACAATTTTGACTGGCATAAATATGAAGAAGGTATTGAAGAACTGGACCAAGATAAGCTGGCTGCTTTTGACGAAGCCCTAAAAGGGACCATTGGTTTTGTTGAGGAAGGTGAAGTTATTGATGGAAAAGTGGTTAGAATTACTGAAAGAGAGGCTATTATTGATATTAACTCCAAGTCAGAAGGTGTTATCTCTTTAAACGAGTTTAGATACAATCCGGATTTAGCCGTTGGTGATACCGTAGAGGTATTGGTGGACAAACGAGAAGATAGTTCAGGGCAATTGGTTTTATCACACAAAAAAGCCCGAATAATAAAGGCGTGGGATCGTGTAAATGCAGCATATGACAATCAGGAAATTGTTACCGGATATATAAAATGTAGAACTAAAGGCGGTATGATAGTAGATGTCTTTGGCATTGAAGCCTTTTTACCCGGTTCGCAAATAGACGTAAAACCAATACGGGATTACGACCAATATGTGGACAAAACCATGGAGTTTAAGGTAGTGAAGATAAACCACGAGTTTAAAAACGTGGTGGTATCACACAAAGCCTTAATAGATGCCGACCTTGCAGAGCAGAAAAAAGAAATTATCGGCCAGTTGGAAAAAGGACAAGTATTAGAAGGCGTTGTTAAAAACATTACTTCATATGGTGTCTTTGTTGACTTAGGCGGCGTAGATGGATTAATTCACATTACAGACTTGTCTTGGAGTAGAATTAATCACCCAAGTGAAGTGGTAGAACTGGATGAAAAACTGAATGTAGTAATACTTGATTTTGATGATAATAAGTCCAGAATTCAGCTTGGTTTAAAACAATTACAAAAACATCCTTGGGATGCTTTAGACGAGAACCTTAAAGTAGGGGATAAAGTAACCGGGAAAGTAGCTATTATTGCAGATTATGGTGCTTTTGTAGAAGTAAGCCAAGGTGTAGAAGGATTAATTCACGTTTCGGAAATGTCTTGGAGTACACATTTGCGTTCTGCTCAGGATTTTGTAAATGTGGGCGATGAAGTAGAAGCTGTAATTTTAACCTTAGACAGAGATGAAAGAAAGATGTCTTTGGGTATGAAGCAACTTCATCCGGATCCATGGACAGATATTACTTCAAAATACCCTGTTGGCTCTACTCACACCGGAATAGTTAGAAATTATACAAATTTCGGCGTTTTTGTAGAGTTAGAAGAAGGCATAGACGGTTTGGTCTATATTTCTGACCTGTCTTGGACTACCAAGGTAAAACACCCGTCTGACTTTGTAAAAGTAGGTGACCAGTTGCAAGTAAAAGTATTGGAACTGGATGTTGAAGGTAGGAAATTAAACCTTGGCCATAAACAGACCACAGAAAATCCATGGGATGTGTATGAAAAGAACTTTACTATGGGCTCTACCCATAAAGGAAAAGTAGTAAAAACTACAGATAAAGGAGCCTTGGTGTCTTTTGATGACAGTGATGATTTGGAAGCCTTTGTGCCCAACCGACACATGGAGAAAGAAGACGGCAGCACTATAGGCAAAGGAGACGAAACTGATTTTGTAGTCTTGGAATTTAACAAAGAATATAGAAGGTTGGTGATTTCTCATTCTGCTACTTATAAAGAACAAGAGAAGAAAAACTTAAAAGCTGCACAGAAGAAAATAGAAGACACTGTAGAGAAATCTACATTGGGTGATATTTCTGCATTGGCAGATTTAAAAAATAAAATGGATTCAGAGAAAAAATAGGCCATTATTTTAGTTTTTCTAAAAATAATAAGCGGCGTGGAGCAATTCACGCCGCTTTTTTTATGATATTAAGCCTATTTTTTTAATCAAAAAAAACCTTTACGCACTGTATCGAGGTAGTATATACCAAATCTAATATATAATGCTACATATAATTGGATAAATTTTCACTTCTACTACGTTAAAAATACTCGCCATAGCTAAGGCTATGTCTGCGTTTT
>PDWJ01019295.1_pt1 | contig 11016 bp, 8 predicted proteins | sample 1430881 | NCBI WGS metagenome assembly PDWJ01 (sample SAMN01162460, study PRJNA174530) | Oral metagenome, whole genome shotgun sequencing project. | biome: Marine environment; feature: Marine mammal; material: Swab sample of the gingival sulcus; isolation source: swab sample of gingival sulcus... | reverse complement strand
GCCGATATTCCTGGCCACCCACGGCGACCGGACGATCCGAATCCCCCAACGAACTCCACCGCCTGCCGCTTGTACTCATCCGTGAACCTTCTGCGAGTCCCCACAACAACCCACCCTCCCCGTCAGACCAGGCAACCCCCGTGTCCACCCAACCGGGAACGGTCCAGTACCGCGTCTCATCGCCGGGCTCATTCCCGAAGCCACCGGCCCCATGACCCCCGACATGCAGCAGGCCTTGACCGAGCGCCGCCAGCTCATCGAAAACCGAGCCGAAGTCGTCCTCGACACCGCCCTCCACACACAAGAACCCTGGACCAAGGTGCTTGGGGAGATCCCCGCCGACGGGCGGGAGCAGCAGCAATGGCGACGTCGCGCTGTAGTGATAGCCGCTTACCGTGACCGCTACAAGATCACCGGCCCCACACCCCTTGGCGCCGAGGCGGAGGGGACGGCGCAGAAGATGGACCAAGCCCGCGCCGTAACCGCTCTCCAAGCGCTGGTCTTGATCCGCGAGTCCGCGAGTCCGATCCCGAATCCCTGCAGCGTCCCACGCAGCAAGTTGCACATAAACACGAGCTATAGCCCTCACCGATCGCACACAACCAAGAGCCCTGCACCCAAGGAGAGTGCGAGGCTGAGGAACGACAGCATTCACCTGGAGCGGTCTGGTCGCCGGGACACTGCAGCATTGTGCCGCTGGAAGTTCGTGGACAGACCGGCTCGAACCTGTGGGTTCTGAGGCATGAGGTGTTCGACGTCGTTCGCTGACTTCACCAGCCGGGCCAAACCCGTGCGGAGGAGTTCGTGGGTGCCGTTGCTGGACACGTTCGTAACCGGGCCCGGCACCGCTCCGACATCACGATCCAAGCGATGCGCCTCGTTGGCCACCCCCAATGCCCCTGATCGTGCCGCGGCTTCGACGACGACCGTTGTTCCAGACAAAGCCGCGAGCAGTCGGTTGCGAGATAGGAAATGGTGACGTGTCGGAGCCGAACCGGGAGGTAGCTCGCTCACCAGGGCGCCGACATCAGCAATACGATCCAGCAGATCTCGATGCCCGCGAGGATAGAGCCGGTCCACGCCACCGGCCAGCACCGCGACCGTGTCGCCACCAGCCGCCAACGCCCCACGATGCACCGCGCCTTCAATCCCATACGCGCTACCCGCGACCAAGAGTCGCTCGCGGTTCGCCAAATCACGAGCCAGCTCGCCGGCGACATGCTCGCCATAGGACGTTGACGCGCGAGAGCCGGTCACGGTGACCACGTCATCTACTGGTCGCGCCAACAACGACATTGCGCCTCGCACGAACTGAACGTACGGAGCACGCTCACCAAGATCCTCCAGAGCTCGTGGCCACTCCGCATCACCAGGAACCACAATGGCGAAGCCTGCCTCCTCGACTTCCCGCAAACGCTCGCTCGAACTCTCGACTCGCCCCTGGGTCGAGAGCCGATCGCGCCACACCTGCGCATTTACGCGGTTCACGCCCGGTACCGCGGCATCACCGTCGAGCAGCTGCAGTGTCTCGACAGCGCCACGTCGCTGCAACAGGCGACCAGTCGTCGCATCGTCGGGCTCAGCCAGCAGCGAAAACACCACCCGGGAACGGCGCTCGTCAACAGCAAGGTCAGCGATAGCAGGCATCCGGGGACTCCGTTTCGTCAGATTGTGACGGAAAGGCGCACCACGGCATTCCCACCGACGCTGGCGCCGGTCAGACCGCCGTGAGCGTCGATCTCCGCAAAGCTCGGTGGTCTCGCCACTCAGCTGTGCGAGCCCGCAGCAGTAAGACGAGGCTGACCGGTCCCAGCACTACGAACTTCAGCGCGTTCCAGACCCACAGCACTACGACCAGATGGAACCATCCCGGAGCCCCATTCTCGATCAACACAGTAGGCAAGCTCGCCGCGTATAGATAGGGGACTGCCAGCAGCATCGCCGGAGTACCCCATTAAGGGCTCTTCCCAGATGAGGGTGTAGGTCGGGTTGTCCGGGTGGGCGCGTTGGTGTCGGGATGAGGGTCGAGGTCTTCGGAAGATGAAGGTTCCTGCACGCCTCATCCAAGAGAAGACCTCGACGTGCTTGACGCTACCTTCAGTGATCCCGACCTGACCAGCTTCACCGGCCTGGACGACCTGGGCCTGCAAACGGTCGGTCAACGCTTGTATCCGCACAAGGCGGTTCTGCCTGCCGCGTCGTCGATGATGACCTGTGGTGCCGCCGTTGTGGTTGCGAAGGACGCGTTCGCGACTGCGCGGTGCGGGAGTTGGCCCACGTTCCACTGGGGTGGCGACCAACGCTCCTGCGGGTGCGGCTACGGCGCCACCGCTGCATCGGCTGCGGGTACGTGTGGCGCCAGGACCTCTCCAGCGCGGCGGCGCCGCGATGCAAGCTCACCCGAACCGCCCTGGGCCTGGGCGTTGGAAGCTCTCGTAGTCGCGCACTTGTCGATGAGTCGCATCGCCGAAGCGCTCGGGTCGCGTGGGACACCGCCAACACCGCCGTCCTCGACGAAGGACGCAGGAGCCTGACCAGCGGTAACACCCGTTTCGACGGCGTGCAGGTCCTTGGCGTGGATGAGCATGTGTGGCGTCACACGCGCGGGGACAAGTACGTTACGGTCATCATCGACCTCACCCCCGGGCGGGATGGAACCGGCAGTGCACGGCTGCTGGACATGGTCGAAGGCCGCTCCAAGAAAGCCTTCAAGACCAAGCTCCACACCCGCGACCAGACGTGGCGCGAAAGGATCGAGGTGGTCGCGATGGATGGCTTCACCGGGTGCAAGACCGCGGCGATCGAGGAGATCCCGAACGTCACAGCTGTGATGGACCCCTTCCACGTCATCCACCTGGCCGCCGATGCCCTGGACGAATGCCGCCGACGCGGCCGCGCCAGCGACCCGCTCTACAAGGCCCGACGCACTCTGCACACCGGTGCTGACCTGCTCACCGAGCGCCAGACGGCACGCCTGGCGGAGTTGCTCGTTGATGAGCGTCGCCTCGCGCTCGAGATCACCTGGAGCCTATACCAGCGCATGATCTCCGCTTACCGCAGCCCTAACCGTACTGCCGCGCCCTGGGCTTCCACAACCTCACCCACTACATCGCCCGCAGCCTGCTCGAAGCCGGCGGCTTCAAACAGCACCTACACCCTTGATTAGGAAGAGCCAGATTCAGACCCCACCTACACCCTCGATCGTGAAGAGCCGCATTTCTCTTGCGAATCATCAAACCTGACTTGCACAGGTAGGTGATACGAGGGTTTTTTGCGGCAAGTACTGATCGAGCCTCGTCAACGATCGCTGTCTGAAAAGATGTCGAAGCTGCTGGTATGCGAAATCAACGGTTCGAAACTCTCACGCGTGAACTGCGGTTCTCCTGGCGCCCCCACTTCACGACTGAATGCCTCGCCAACAGTGTATGCGACAGCATTGCCGGGGTGAGCAACGAAGCGAGGTGAGGCGAGGTGAGTGGCTAGCCTTACCGCACTGTATGACTCGGTGCAGCTCAGGTTCTCCGTGATTCGATCGCATGCACGCAGGAAGCTCTCCTCGCCGTCGACATTTATGGTGAAGTCGAGCATCGCGGCGAGGGTGCTCTCGAACTGATTCTTTCTCTCTGTTAGCTGCCACACTTCACGAATGTTTCGAGCAGCGTTGCAGTCGTTGTCTAAACTCGGAAGGAGGATGGCGTCGTCCAAAATTCTCTTCTCGAACCAGATGCTCATGCATTCCCGGCGCTCGGGCGGCAAATAGTAAAGTCCCGAAGTGTACGACAAGTTTCCCCTTGAAAGAATGTGGTTTACGGCATGGCCTATCTCATGCAGCAGTGTGGTTGCACTTCGGAGAGACAACCTTTTTGACGATGTCGGTCGGAAATTACACTGAACATGTGCCACCGGGAGCTGCCTCCATGGGCCCCAGCTCATGCGATTCCGCAGGTTTTCAGAGCGGGCAGACGTTTGGTTGGATTCTTCGGTTCTCCATACATCGAGCACAATTATTCCCCGCTCACCTGAATAGAGCCCCTCTCGCTGCGGCGTGAGATCAAAGGAGTCATCGATTTCCCTCGCTAGATGGAAAGCGTAATCAATAATCTCATTCGCATCGAAAGTGGGAGCGATGTCACCGAATTGCAGGTGGATGAACCTAGGGAAATTCGCTGAGAGTGGCGCGTGAGAGTCGTCGAAAAAGGATCGGACCTCGGAATCTATTTGACGATACAAAAGCGCGGCGGTATTCAAAGATTCGAGCAAATGCGCTCTTAGCTTATCAGCGCGGTTCGTTTCATATAAAGACAAACGGGTGATACCCCGGCGCCGCAGGGACGCAGCAAGCTCGTCAATACCGTTGATCAGATCCTCGGTCACCATGTCGGTCTGCATCTGCCATACCCGCGCCAGCTTTGTCCGAGTCGCCTCCGACTCTGTGTGCGAGAGTAAGTGATTGAATGCGATTGAGGTGTTCGAAACTTTACTCGCATCGATGCCGAGGCGAGTAAGGAGGCTCCTTTGTGCCAGATCGAGTCTCCCCAAGGATCGCGCGAGACGGACTTCGCCGGCTGCGTTCATGTCATGGATCTGAGCCGGTTGCCCCCCAAGCTGGTCATCGAGTTCTCTCCGGGCGTCATCCAGCTCGCCCTTGACATTTATGAGTGCGAGACGCTCATGGAGCGTAATACGAACATCCGCGTCCGTGAAGAAGCGATCGCAAAGCGATCTGAGGGTCGCGCGAATTTCATGATCGTCGAATTTCTCAAGAGTGAACGAAACATATGCGGCGTCATTAAATAGGGCCAGTATCTCGAGAAGCTCCCGGGAACTCCACTCCACAGTTCCGAGCAGCCTCGCCAACTGGTGAAGGTTGCGGCGCATCACGGCAACAGTCTCGCCACTCTCATTTGAATCGTGTTCATCGCTTCTATAGCTTCTCATTATCCAGGTATTTGGGTTGAGATCTGCCTCTGCAAGGTCTCGAATGCTGGGAAGCGAGGAAACAGCTTTCGAGATGCCTTCACTCATGCGGGCTGATTCCCTCCGTAGAAACGCAGAATCGCGCCTGCTTCAGGCAATGGTGCCGGACGGTCCGGGTCAAACCAAGCTTGCGGAGGTGTCCTCATGGCATATTCGCAGCTCGCGGCCGCTGCGATTGCGTATGCATAGTAGCTTCCATCGTTGGTCACTGAGGGTCCTCCTGCAAAATGTTCTAGAACATCGAACAGTTCGCAGAATCGACTGATGCCATGGGTGTGGTCCAGCTCATGGAATTGGTCCGTAACTGAGGTCGTCGGGCCGCTCGAGAATACGGTGCGATCTATTATTGAAATAACCGCTCGTTGGACGAGTCCTCGCCTGACCTCAAAGGCTTTGACTGACTTCCACTTCGATGACCTTATAAGCCCCGGACGATATAGTAATTTCTCACACCATAGCGCCATTGATTCGCGACGATCGACGGGAAGTCGATCCATTCCAGAAAGCGACGGCATTAGACCATAGGCGAGAATGTGCTGAATCCCGTGCCCAATTTCGTGAAGGAGGCTATGTGCACCTTGAATGGAAATGTACTCCGGGTCTGAATGCGAGATGATGATTCCGGCTTGAGCATATGCGATTGGGTGCTGTTCGACACCAAGGTAGTCTGTGTGGTTGCGCAACCCGATTGTGCGGTTGGAATACCCAGGGGGTCTCAAATCGAGAATTATTTCTCCCATGAGCCCCTCGGCGTTTGTGATGCGCACCGCTGACGGCAAAGCCTCGTCGAACTGGATGCATATTTCGAGTTCCGAGTTCAATTCGGTTGCGAGGTGCGAAAGGCAGTCGCCAACCTTTACTCTTCTTTCTGTAGGTGAGGTGTCGGCCAGCAGAAGTTTTGAGTATCGACTGTAGTGATCTAGCGGGCGCACCGCACCTGGGAAGGTTCTGCGCATCTCATGCTCGAGAGCTTCGCTGTCTGCGATGGCTAGCTCGAGCAAGTCCCGGAGGAAAGCATCGACCTGTGGCTCTTCGGGCCGAAGCGGGCTAACTATTGGCTGAACTTCGATTCGAGCGTCTACAGCCGCCATCAGCTCGTCGCGATGGCGGTCTCGTGTTTGCTGCCACGCCGTGTGCAGGCGCTCTCTCGTCGCGACATCGTCGACATTCGCGACGAGCGCGGCGAAGGCGAGTCGAGACGATTGCGGCGGGGCTGCCCCCAATCGCATGAGTAGCTCCGACAAATCTCGATATACATCGGAAATGGTCACCTGAGCTCGACTGGTTGCTTCTGTCTCGTTCCTTAGGTCGACAGTATCGTTGGGGAAGCTGAATCGCGCGGTATCGAGCAAGACCGACCGGAGAACCGTCTGATCGGAAACACTCGTTGCAGTGAGCCTCCGAATCTGGTCAACGACAGCATTGCTGGTGAACCAATGTCGGATGGCGTCAACGATCGGGTCGTGAGGAAGGCCCATCCAATCGTGACCGATGAGTAGGAACTCGATATCGTCGCGAAGCGCCGCCATCTCGACCTGTGCGCGGTCATCCCACGCCTCGCAGGAGAGCATCTCCTCGAGCGCCGCACGGACCCGAATGAGCTCAGTCCCCGCGTCTCTGATTCGAGCGATCGCTGATGTCGCAGGATGAGTCTGCATAGTCCTCCGGTCAATCTTCAGTCGTTGACGTGGTAAATCATACTGGCTCTTCCTAATCAAGGGTGTAGGTGCTGTTTGAAGCCGCCGGCTTCGAGCAGGCTGCGGGCGATGTAGTGGGCCGGGACGCTCTTGTTGATTGACGCGATCAACGCGGTCATGGTAGCTTTCCCGGCAGTACGGTTAGGGCTGCGGTAAGCGGAGATCATGCGCTGGTAGACGTGGACAATCTTGACGCAGTGGCGGTTGCTGACAATTTAGGCCGCGTTGTCTCTGAGTTACCTCGTGGAGTGGTGCCTGCCGTGCTTGGCGGAGACCACAGCCTCACTCTCGGCGCCGTCGCAAGTCTGGCCCGACAGCATGACGACCTACTGGTTGTTCAATTCGATCACCACCTCGATGTTCAGATCTGGGGAGGTGACCAGTTCGACCCGCTTTTCAATACGAACGTGATGTCTCATGTGGCGTCTATATTGGGTGACGGGCGGTGTACCCAGATTGGCGTGGGACAGTTCGCCGCAGTTGAGCGTTCTCAGGTCGACTCGGTTGTTGACGAGTTACGGCGAGTCGGGACGCAGATTCCGCTGCGACAATCTATTTCGCGGGCTGAGGTGTGTTCGGGAGTGGGAACTGCAAGGCCGATCTACATTACATTCGATGTTGACGTTCTTGTGTCTACTGAGATGTCATCTACGTCCTACCCAGCGCCCGCTGGGATCTCCGTTCGAGACGCGCTTGATCTCATCGATGTTGTCCTCGAGGGTAACTTTCTTGTGGGGTGTGACATCGTAGAGTTCTCGGCGCCTCGCGAAAGTCGCGATGAGAAAACGCTGAGCGACGGAGCGCGAGCTTCTCTAATTTTTGCACACCTAATCTCTTATGCGCTTCATCGCAGCACAGAAGGGAGCGCCTGAATGTGCATATCAGAAACACCTCGATGAAAGTGATTGTTCCACGTCCGAACGCTTTTCAGGCTACAATGCTGACGATGGAGGCCATTCCAGGCATGCCCATCGATTCCTTCAGTGCCGCGTGTCTTGAGGAGTTTCGCGACCGTGACTCAAGCCAGCCCGAATACCGAATCGCGCAGGTCTTTGAGCCGTCTGTCTTGGAAGAGGTGGCCCTGTTGGGAGGCGTCTCACCTTCCGAAGTCGCGTCACTGGAGTACGCTCCCAGCTCCCAGCTTCAACGTCTGAAGGCAGAGGTTGAAGATTCGGACCTCATGTCGCCGGGGGAAGCGCTAAACCTTTCTTCGGTTCTAATTAGCATCTCGCGATTCGCATTGGCTCATAGAGTCTTGGACTCTGTAGAGCCCAAGATCACGAACGCTGACGATAAATTCCTGTATACAATTCTTCGGTTTATCGTCGAGAATCGGAGTGCTGAGGGAAGCGGATCGGCGACGCACTTCGCGAAAATGCGGTCGGTTGCCGAGAAAGATGAGGTCGCTCCGTCCCTCCTCCTTGATGGTTGTACGCAAGCGGTAGTTTGGTATCTGAAGCGTCGGGAAGTGCACGAAGCTGACCTCGAGTGGTTTGTTCGCCAGGGGCTAAAAGTGGTTAGCGGCAATACGACATCTCTTTCGCGGCAAGCGGTCTCTTCTTGGTATCGAGGAATTGCCATGTTGCCGGCGAAAATAGGAGACGCTGAAAAAACTCGAGCTTTCATGGATCGTGCGCGCGAGGTCGCTGATGACACTTTACGAGTGAGCAAGAAAGCACATGATGTTCATCTGCGGAAGACATACTATGAATCGACCATGAAGGAGTACATGTATGTACGACCTGACTTTGATATGGCCGAGCAGACAGGCCGAGAACTCATAGAGTTGGATCCGCTGTGGGGGCCGAGTTGGGCCGAGTTGGGAGAAGTCTATGCGCACTTCGGTCGCAAAGCGGACGCGGCTGCGGCGTTTGATTCGGCTATTCGTCTCGGTGCTCCATGGGTGCGGTACGCGATGCGAGCGGCCGGCGACATGTATCGTGAGATGGGTGATCTGAATATGGCCCTCTCTCGATACTATGCGCTGACGTTGTTTCCGGACGTCGACGCCAAGGTGCTGACTGTTGCGCGAGAATTGGCTACGGAGGTCCGGCCAGACATCCTAGGTGAACTGTCGCAGCTACACACGGTGAAGGTTCGGTTCGCACGGGATGTCGAACGTGATCGCTGATCACACCCGCCTGACCACAAGTGGCTTCGTAGGGTTCACGGGTTCTATGTTCGCGCTTGGCATGCTGAACGTCGTCTTTGGGGCGATAGATCTCGCAATGGTTGCCCCGTTTGGTGTGGAACAGGTTTCGGCAGTCGGGCTGGGCGATGCGGTCGTGGTCCTCGTGCTCGCTTTCTGTGCGGGAATAGTCGATATCTTTACGAGCAGGCTGGCGGTGGCCGAGGGGAACGGAACAACTGCCATCAGACTTCCCGTGCTTGTGCTCGCGCTTGCTCTCATCTTGGGAGTCGTTCAAGTTGTTGCGATTGTGATTTCGGTTTGTATGGCCCCGCTACTCGACATCTTCGGGCAGCCCGACACCGTCATACCGCTCGCCTCCGGATACACAACTGCTCGCCTCGGCTGCGGGGTCGTGGCCACTTTGGCCACGACAGTCACGCTTGAAATCCTCAAAGTGGTTGGGTTGCGTAACTGGTCCGTGACTACGTTGTGCATAGGGCTGGTGTTAAACGTCGGTTTCAACTGGCTCATGCTTTACAGCACCCTCGCGGCCCTGTTCCCATCGCCAGCGGCGGCGGTTGCGTGGAGCACAGTGGTCACTCAGGCGTGTATGGCTGTCTTCGGTGTGCTATTTCTCGCGCGCTTCTTGAGGGCTCGAGAAACACGGGTGGAGATTCCTTCGTGGGACTCTGTGAGAAGAGAGGCCATTTCTATTGGAGCGACTGGCTCGGGTGTCGGTATTCGTCATCTGAACGATTATGTTGGCTACACAATTCCGTTTCTCCTTATGGGAACACTCGGAGTTCAAACGCTGGCTGCTGTCACAGTGGCTGCTCGAGTGTGGACTTTGTATTGCCGTGTACCGCAGGCATGCTTCACATCCAGCTTCATCTTCTACAACTACGCCATTGATCGGTCTTACTCCGAATCGAGAGAAGTGCAACGCCGAGTGCTCAGAATGTCAGCATGGCCTACATTTGCGGCGGCCGTGTTGGTGCTTGGTCTCTCGCCATTCATAGTGCTACTCTTGGCCGGTTCGGACGCTGATCATGTGTTGGCCGTGTCGTTGGTGTACGCGTTCTTCATCGGTCTTATTCCATACTTTCTCGCAGGCTTTTATGGGGAGCTTCTCACGGCGCATCAGGCAGGTGCATTCTTTTCCATTTCGTCCTCCGTTGTGACGTACGCCTTCGTGCTACCATTCGCTGTGGTGGGCGTATTCGTCTTTCACTCGGCATTCTTCGCGATTGCGTCGACCGCCGTGGCTTCTTTGATTCTCGCTGTGCTCTTCAAAGTGCGGTACCAGCGAATAGTGCGGAATCTGGAGGGGAGTCCAGCGTGATGAACTTTGCAGCCTCGAGACACTCGGCCTATCGTTCCGTTTTGGGCACGTGGGAACGTAATGCGGCGTTGCGGTGGGATGTCGAACCTATCGTCGTGGGCCATCGTCGACTTACGACCAAACACCTGATCCAAGAAACGATGGTCGCCGTTCCGATCAGTGCCAGCGTAGCTTCAGTACCCGCCGTCGGCGTGATCGTTGCCAGCGACGATGGGTGGATCCGATTGTGGAGTCAGTCTCTCGAGAAAATCTACTGGGAGAGGCGCGTCGACAGTAGTGTCTATGCGTCGCTCATAGTCGATCACGCCAATGAATGCGTGATCGTTGTCTCGACAAGAGGATTGGCGTGTAGCTTCACCCTTCGTGGAGAGCTGGTGTGGGCTCAGCAGCTCGAACGCGCTGTCTTTGCTACACCCGTGATCGACAGCTTCCGCAACGTCGTTCACATCGCAACGTTCGGGAGTAGGTGTGTGGGACTTGACGTCGAGACCGGCGCTGAGGTGTATCGCGTCGATACTCCTCAACCGTGGTTTGAGTCTTTTGGGCTTGCAGGCCATCGGGATATATATGCGAGCCCCGTCGTCTCCCCCGCGTCTGTTCTCGTGCTTGCTGCAGGCGAGCACGTGGTGGGCATCACAGATGAAGGTCGCATTGCGTGGAGCGTCGATCTAGACGTGAGTATCAAGGCCTCGCCAGTCTTAGTAAGAGATGGGCAACTTGCAGTTATATGTGGCGTCGATGGATCATGTGCTCTTGTCGACACGAAGGACGTAACCATTCAGGTCTCGGGTAGGGCTCGGTTGGGTGTCGGTTGAGACTCGTTGAGTGGGTGGGGTTTGGGGTGGTGGGGGTGGTGGTGATGCTGGGTG
>PDWJ01006187.1_pt1 | contig 11016 bp, 16 predicted proteins | sample 1430881 | NCBI WGS metagenome assembly PDWJ01 (sample SAMN01162460, study PRJNA174530) | Oral metagenome, whole genome shotgun sequencing project. | biome: Marine environment; feature: Marine mammal; material: Swab sample of the gingival sulcus; isolation source: swab sample of gingival sulcus... | reverse complement strand
GCCCTCCAGGCACGGCTTTAAAAATGTTAAAGAACTGGTTCGAGCCTATGACATATCCTTGCAATATTCAAGCGCTTCCTGCCCTTTTTTCTTTTAACCTCAGTAAGGCTGCCGGCGTGAGCCGGCATATAAAATCGGGTCCCCTTCCTTTTTAGGGGGAGCGGAAGGTCTGTGAAGGTGCGCAGGGCGCAGGGCGCGGAACCCCGTCAGGGGTGAAGCCCGAGCACCGGAGACGCTCCTTGGCCAAAATAGCAGTTGAAGTCCCGGCGGTTAAAATTAAAATGCTTATTCCCGGTCCTTCTCCCTGGGATGGCACTGCCTGTGAACCGCCTTTAAATCGGTGATGTTCAGGTGGGTGTAGATCTGGGTGGTGTTCAATGAGGCATGCCCCAGGATCTTGCGGATGGTGTTCAGGTCCGCTTTGTTCTTGAGCATGGCCGTGGCGCAGGAGTGCCGGAAGGTATGGGGGTGGACGTTCTTTTTGATTCTGGCCTTTTTGGCGTATTTTTTCACCAGTTCCCACACCATGTTTTTAGACAGCCGGTTGCCCCTCAGGGACAGGAACACGTGGTTGTTGTACGGGTCCTTGATCAGCTCCGGGCGGACGGATTTGATGTAGTTTTCAAGGTATCGGCAGGCGAGCCGGCCCAAAGGAACGATCCTGTCCTTGCCGCCCTTGCCGTTGTCGATTCTTAAAAAGCCGTCATGATAGTCCACGTCGGCCAGGGCCAGGCGGTTGAGTTCCTCTTTACGGATACCGCTGGTGTACAGTACCTCCAGGATCACCCGGTCCCGGTACCCGATCACAGTGGTGGTGTCCGGGGCATGGATGATCCGCCGGGCTTCGGATGGGGTCAGTATGCCACGGGGCAAGGCTTTGGGCGTTTTGGCATACTGGATGTCCCTTGCCGGATCAGACACGATAAAGCCCCCCGGGTAAACTGCTTGACCGCAGCCATCATCCCGTTTTGATAGCCCACGCTGTTCTGGCGGCCCTTGGCGTTTATCATCCGGTACAGCTCTACCTGGTAGGATCTGACCGCATCCTTGGTGATAGCGTCAATGGCAAGGATATGGTTTTGGATCAGCCAGACCGTGAATTTGGCCAGTTTCCAGCAGGTCTGGTCAATGGTCCGCCGGGCCAGATTCCGGACCTTCAGAGACTGCCGGAACTGATCAATGTACGGTTTAAACGGATCGTCTTTCATAACGTCCCCTGACCATTTTTATCCTGGGTCTGCTTGAGCGAAGGTCCTCTTTGTCCCGCTCTCGTGGATGGCTCTTCTGGTGCGCTTTCTTAATATCCAGACCGAGGGACCTGATATAACCTTGAGTGGTCTTAATGTCGCTGTGGCCCAACATTTTCTGGACCGCCCGGACGTCGGCACCGTTTTTCACCAGGGCCGTGGCAAAGGAGTGTCTGAACGTGTGGGCTGTGATCTGTTTTTTTTATTTTAGCTGCTTTCCGGCACTTGCGGATCATGATGGAGACCGCGGCCTTGGAGACGGGGCTGCCAAGATAATCCATGAACAAATAACGGCTGGTCCGGTTCTTTTGGGAGAATCGGGGTCTGACCTTGGCGATATACTCCCGCAGGAACTTCACTGCATGCCTGCCCAGAGGCACCACCCGGTCTTTACCCCCTTTGCCCTTGTTGATCCGCAGCACCCCGCCCGTCAGATCTGCGTCATAGATGCTCAGGGAACACAACTCGTTGAGCCGTATTCCGGTGGCGTACAACACTTCCAGTATGGTCCGGTCCCGGATGCCGGTCAGGGTGCCAAGGTTGGGCTGATTCAGTATTTGCTTAGCTTCTTCGGGCGTGAGTACCGGCTTGATCCGGACGTCCTTTTTGGGCTCCTTGATAAACTCGGCAGGATCAATGAAGATGACGTTGGTGCGCTCCAGGAACTCAAAGAACCGTTTGATCGACCGAACTTTGATACAGACGGTGCCGGTGGCGTAGGGCTGACCCTGATCATTTTTGTAATCCCACAGCCCTGTGATCCAGGATTCTATCATTGGCGTGGTGATCTTTTTGACATCCGTGATGTCCATTGTAAGCAAAAACTCTTTTGTGTGCCCGGCATAGGCCTTGACCGTGGCAGAGCTTCGGCCCAGCACTCTGAGGTGCTCCCGGAACCGGAACAGCAGATTTTCCATGTTTCCCCCTGTGGTTATGGTAGCGGTGTCAATGATGCCGCCCTTATTATTTTTTGCTGCGGTTGCCTCGAACCTGGCCGTCGATCCGGGCAAACGTCCCGGTAACAAAGCCGTTCAGCAGTTAAAAGATAAATCACGTTGTAACCTCAATGGGGGCTCGAACCGCCCTGGCAGTTAACGCCTTCATGCTCGTAGTTGCGATTCTACCCCTCGTTGTTATCGGTGATACCGGCTTCTTTGGCTTTTTCTTTTAACTGCTTAATGTCCGTAAGCCCTATAATAAAAGGCTTGCCGTCCTCACCTTCGCCGTTGTAGGCCAGTTCGTAAACGTATTCTTTGCCCCGTTTGCCCATGAGCGAGTAAATGTATTCCAGGTCTTCAAGCTGCCGGATATGGGTCCTGACCTGGAAGTCGCTCCACCCGCTGTATTCACGGATCTGGCGGCGGTTAAAGTGGAAGTCCTCTTTTTTATCCCGGCACATCTGCCGGATCAGCATGAGCAGTTTCCTTGAAGGCGGACTTAGATCGTCCAGGCTTCTGCCCAAAACGGTGTTGGCAATGGTGTTGGCCTTTTCTATGTCGGCCAGGGTGACGTTAATGTATTCAATGGCCTGGCCCTTAAATTCAAAGGTCTTCACCTGTTTCTGGTACTGGAACAGGTAGGCAACGGCAGATATCAGATTCAGGTATTTGGTGTGGTCCCGTCTGGCCCGCAGGGATTTACTGGTGAAGGTTAAAAGTTCGGCATAGGGGTTGAACACGTGCAACCACCGCAGCAGCCGGTTGGCATTATGGTGCTTTTTGATGATCTCTTCGGATTTGAGCTTGTTGAGCATGCCCTGCATGGTGTGGGTCTGCCGCTGCTTGGCCAGTACTTTGCGGGTCATCTCTTCGGACTCGTCAATGGAGATGAACACAAACCTGGAGGCGGTTTCACCGTCAATATCCACCTGGGTGGTGGTGATAAAGACCATGAGCGGTCTCTGAACCTTGTTTTCGTTTCAAAATCGGTGAGGATCTCGGCGAACATGTCCGGGTTCTCCAGGAACCGCACGGCTTCGGCCTTTTCCTGGAACGTCATGACTGTGGCAGTCTTGTTGCCCTGATCCGGAACCTGGTTTTGTTCTGCCTGTTCCGTCAGTTTGGCAAGGTCTTGGGTAACGGCTGCTTCATCCGCGCCGAACAGGTCTGCCAGCCCCTTGAGAAGAAAGGTCCTGGACCGTGCCGAGTAAAAATCCACGGTGTCTACGTGCATGCGTTTTTTAGGGTCAATGCCCTTGACCGTGGCCTTAAGCTTGCCGCCTTTTTTGCTGATCCCCCGGACCTCGTATCTGCGGTCGGCAATCGCCATGGTAAAGCCAAAGTCTGTTTTGGTGATTTTCTGATCATTTTCTTTTTTAGCCGCAGGGTTGGCCTGGCCGACCAGGGCGTTAAACGCCTCTTTGGGATTAGCGGTTAAAAGAAAAAAATCATTGATGTCCTGACCGTTGGGAAGTGTGACGGGGTGTGTGGTGATCCCGGCTTGGGTTAAGCGCTCCATGACCACAGGCATGGTGGCCTGGCCTGCCTCGTCTGCGTCAAAGCAGATGTACACGGTTTCTACCTGGGTTTGTGTCAGCCACTTGATGTGGGATTGGGTCAGGCCGTTGGTGCCGTAACACGGGATGGTGTTTTTAAACCCAAAGCTGATCAGGGTCAGGCTGTCCAGGACGGATTCTGTAAGGATAATCTTTTTGTGGGCCTTGGCTGCCTGGCGGTTGAACAGACCTTCCCGGCTGCCGGGAAGATACAGGTGATCGGCTCCTTTAGCCATACCGTCAATACGGCGGCCATACATCCCCGCAGGGTTCCCGTCAAAATCGTAGAGCGGGAACACGCCACAGCCGTAAAAATGCTCCTTCCCGTTGACGTTCAGGATGCCCAGATCTTTTAACTGCCCTGTGATTTTGGCATCATTGGGCAGCACGTTCATCAGGGTGCCGTTGGCAAAGCCGATCCGATAGTCGGAAGGCAGGGATTTATCCGTGATGCCCCGGCCCTTCAGGTACTGCATTGCCCGGGCATCTTCGGCAAAGGCTTCGTGATAGAACTCAATAACCCGGTTGAACAGCTTAATATGGCCGGGTGTCAGTTTCGGGGCAGGTTCCTTTTTTTTATTTTAACTGCTATTTTCTCAACTTCATCACCGCCAAGCCGTTTGACCGCCTCTTTAAAATCCACCCGGTCAAACATCTCCACAAACCGGATCACATCCCCTCCGGCACCGCACCCAAAGCAGTGCCATTCGTTTTTGGACGGGGTAACGGATAACGACGGGGTTTTGTCATCATGGAAGGGGCACAGGCCGAACCAGCCCTTGCCGTTCTTTTTGAGTTCGATACCCCTGGACTCTACCAGGGATTTAAGGTCTACAGATGTTTTGATCCGCTCTATAGTCTCTTTTTCTATCATGTCTCGTCCTGTTGTTCCGAAGGCGTTGTCTGTTCATGCGTCACTCTCCGCTGTAAATCCTTGCCATGGCCTTAAAACAGGATCTCATATGGGTGGGGTCCCATACGTTCATGGCAAAGCCGATGTTGAACTTGTCAAAGGCTCCCGGGTTGTACAGATTCAGCAGGAATTCTAATACAAGCTTTTCTCCGGTGCTCCAGGCCAGACCGCCGCCCTAATAAACAAACCCGGCCAGGTCATCCGCACAGAACTGATCCTTCCTGATGCCGGGGATATCGCCTTGCTGTAAGCCTTTGCTGTTCATCACCGGGAACATGCAGGCGATATCGTAAAACCTCTGGGTGAAAGTCATTGCTTTAACTCCCTTGATTACACAGATTGAATTTTTACCGGGAGATATGATAGAAAAAGAAAACAGTTACAAACGGGCTATGCCTTTTGTGATTTGTTTTTTTCGGCCATCAACTGGTTGACTTTGGCGAGTGCGGGTTGATGGCCTCTCTTTCTTTCAGTTACCCCGTATATTCTCTTGCTGAAAAAAGTGGGAGCACTTTTGTTATATTCAATAACCAATGCATTGCCTTGTGTCAACACAAAAAACTTGCTCATCTCAAAAAATAAAGGCATAATAAGGAATAAATATAATTAAAATAACCTGATTATAACGAAACTATGGAGTGATTATGGTATTAGGAGAGAGGATAAAATACCTCAGACAACAGCGCGGATGGTCGCAGATGCAATTGTCAAAAAAGCTTAACACCCACCAGAAACAGATTTCCGGATATGAACGGGGGATACATACACCGTCCATTGATTTGCTGATAAAAATGGCGGAGTTGTTTAATATATCCCTTGACTATTTTGCCTTTGATGATCAGGAAGATAAAACCTGTATACAAATAGCTGACAAGGAGTTGATGCAAACCGTCAAAGAAATAGATGCGCTGCCCGAAGAAGACAGGACGACAATAAAGGCAGTACTAAACACATTTATTATTAAAAACCGTTTTCAGCGTTTGGCATCGGAAGCCGGTCAGTAGCAGGTTGCAGGGATGACCGATAAAAAAGACGTACTTGACCGCATACAAAAAAGCGCAGCCAAGAGAATACTTTTCCTTCCCCATGCGGTACGCCAAATGTCAAACCCGGACAGAATGATAAGCACTAAAGACGTCCGCTACGTTATAGAAAACGGAGAAGTGATAGAAGATTACCCGGAAGATGCCCGTGGCCATAGCTGCCTTATGCTTGGCACCACAGACCGGCCTATACATGTGGTCTGTTCACCCAAACAGGACTACCTGGCCGTCATAACGGCATACCTGCCGGGCAAACAGGATTGGGAAAACGATTTTAAAACAAGGAAAAAATCATGAAGTGTATGCACTGCCGGGGAACAATGGTCAAAGGTACGGCACCTTTTCAAATTGATAAAAAGGGATACCATTTAACATTGGACAGTGTGCCTGCCTGGGTGTGTCAACAATGTGATGAGGTCTATTTTGATGAACAGGCAGTTGATTCTATCCAGGAGATCGTCAAAACCTTGGAAGATCGTACGGATAAGCTTACTGCTGTGGCATAGTTCAAATAAAGGCCGGATCAAGTCTTGAAAAAATTATATTTCAAGACCTGACCCTACGCTTTCAAAATCAATAATCAAGGTTTGACCCCAGAGCTCAGATTTTCTTTACAACAAGTTGTATTTGTATAGAATTCCAACTTACGCAAAATGGAAAAGGGCGTAAGCCTTACAATGAAGAACATCGGAAAGCCGTATGCGGGAAAACCGCACGTACGGTTTGATGAGGGGAGCCTGGGCTACGCCCTGGCTCCTACTCTACCCTGAATTCCCAAATTTATAAGTATTTTCCATAACTATGATTTCTCCTCAGCATCTATACTCAATCCACAATGAAAGCATCTTCGTGTCCAGCACCAGATCGCAATGCCTTTCATGCAATACTTTGCACCACATCTTGGGCATTTTCTATAGCAGTTAATATTGACTCGAACTACCCAAAATATAAAGATAAAAGCCGCAGCAATAAATACAATTCTACTCAATGCAGGGGAGAGTTGCTCAAACAAAAATCCTAAGCTAAAAAGGATCGGGCTACATATCCCTAAATAAGCCGTAGTTTTTCTTTTCTTTCGGTATTCAGATAGTTTCTGCAGAATATGTTTTTCAACGGTATCTTCCATTTTATATCCTAATACACGACAAGTGACGTTTATTTACAGGGCGATTCTTGATCTTCCCCAAATAACCAAGTATTACCGGCTCCATAGGTTATTCCGAAGTCAAAACCAGGTAGAATGTCTATACTGACAGCCGTATTCCAAGGATTGTCCGGTATAGCGATTGACACTCCAAAAAGACCAAATCCGAGGTTTACTCTTTTTGACTCGCCCGCCAAATCGGATGTTTTAGCGAACGGGGCGATGACGACGCCTGCACTTAAATCTGCTGTAGCCATTGGACCGGCTGAACCTGCTACATCGACAGCTAATGCGACGTCTCCAGTGTGATCGACAACGACAGCGGCAGACCCATCAATAACGCCACCGATTCCACCAGATCCTCCACCAAAGACACCAAAGACGAACAGTCCCCACGGATCCACCAAATTAACAGGATCATTTGAGGCGAACCCATATAAATTAATCCCGCCATCCTCCCCCAGCGGATCTCGATTCATCCACCGTTCAATCTGGGGATTATAGAACCTGTAGCCATAATAACTCAACCCGGTGCCCGGATCAAAGCGTTTGGTTGAGAATTGAAAAGGCTGGTTGAGATCACCTGAGGTGGCGAGAAGTTTGCCAAAGCTGTTATAGCGGTAGCTGGCAACTGTGGTGCCGGCTGAGTCAAGGACGGAAACAACATTGCCCTTGCCATCGTAGAGATAGTAATAGTCGCTGCCGGCCTGGCTCATCTGTAACAACCCGCCAATACCGCCGCCAAGGCTTTTGCCCCAGAGGTACTCTCGTATTACCGTATTATCGCCATCGCGCTCCTGTATGGCCAGATGGCCGTCCCGGATAATTCTGGTATCACTTTTAAGAACATTGTTTTCATACCTTTTGATTACGGAGAGAAAACTATCATAGCCGTAGAGATATTCAGTGCGATGGGCAACTCCATCACCATCGCTATACTCTATCAAGCGCAGACGATTTTCCCTGTCGTAGTCTGCAATAAACCTGTAGCCATCTTTTGTATACCCCTCTACCATATTACCATCGGCATCATAGATAAAGCTCTGGTCGGGATTGCTGCTGCCAAGAAGCTGGTTAAGATTATTAAAATCCGAGACCTGCACTCCTTGTGTCTGGGCCGGAGCAGCAAGGCCGCCGGTGATGGTCTCCCGGTCGCGAAGGTCTTGATCGTTATAGTGATAGCTGTATCTGCTCAGCTCGTTTGCGCTGCCATTGGCATTGACTAGCTCCAACAAACGGTTCATCCCGTCATAGATGTAGCTTGTCTTTGTACTATTGGGCCGGACTAGTTTTTTGACAAGCGGGGAGATCTCATCCATATACTCATAAAGAAACTTTTTGCCTCCTATTCCAATTGTTTGCAAACGCCCAAGGCTGTCATAGTCATAGGTTCTGGTCTGGCCATTTTCAAGCTGGATTGAGACAACCTTTCCCGCATCATCATAGCTGTAGGTGAGAGTATCATTCTCCCAGGGACCATCTATTGTTTTTACAAGGGTACTGTTTTCATAGTAACCAAAGTTTGTTACTCCCCGCCCGTCTTCCACCGTAGTGAGACGGTTAAATTCATCATAGGTATAATGAACATCCGGGGTATTACTGCCGCTATAGTCGATTGTCAGAAGGCGGCCGCTCTCATTATAGTAGTAGGATATCTTCTGCCCCCGGCCATTGGCCTGGCGGCTGAGCAGGCCTCTGGCGTTATACTCGAAGCTATGGCTCCTGCCGTCGGCATAGGTACGCTTGATCAGACGATTGCTGGCATCATAAGCAAAGAGGGTGCTGTTACTGTTGGGATCAGTGAAGGCGGTGGCATTGCCATTGAGATCATAATCATAAGAGATCACACCCCCTTCGGGGTTGGTTATGGAGAGTCGTCTTTTCCCGAAACCATAGGAGTAGCTTGTCTTACGTCCCGCCCTGTCTGTTACGGCAGTAGGGATCATGGGAGAGAAGGGAGAATTGTACTCGTAGACTTCTGTTTTTCCATCTGGATAGGTAATGGTTGTCAGGTTATTCAGATCGTTATAGTCGTAACTCAGGAGTAATCCCGTTGCATCTCTGCTTGTTTTCAGGCGGCCTATGGTGTCATAGGTGCTGGTTGAGAGTATAAGACCCGACCGTTTGACCTGGTACAGCCGATGGTCACTGTTATAGATAAAGTTCGTCACCACGTCCATCGGATCTGTGATTGAATCGATCTGACCCCGGCTGTTATAGGTATAGCTGGTGGTTTTCCCCCGGCGATCGGTTCGAGTGAGCATCTTTAGGGGGGAGCGGAAGGTCTGTGGAGGTGCGCAGGGCGCAAAGAGAGCGGAACATTGCGTAAAGGAGACATAATGTTGGTTATGTCTAGTGGAGAGAGGGAAGCCGGTTCGGCGCAGGCCTTGCGGCTGTTTGCAAGGGCTGCGCCGGACCGGCCGTGTCCGATACTGGAACAGGTGTTGGAACCCGCCGGTATTTTGGCGGGTAGAAGCCGAGGAGGCAGACGGTTCCTTATCAAAAGATAAAAAAACTTGACTGGAAATTATGTATCATGTCCCCCGAATTACCATCTGGTTTTGCCATTGGCAGAAGCGTTGCGGGTGACCACGGATGACCTTTTGGGCGTCACAAAGATCAAGAGGGCCCTGGACCCCAAACTGGCGGCGCTATGGCGCAGGTTAAGAATTTTAGAGACATTCTCTGAAAAAGATCGGCGGGCGGTGCTGCAATTGGTGGATGTTATCGCAGAACGTAATCAGGCCCAAAAGGCCGCCGCTGGGGGGAGGGAGAAAGAGGGCTGACGGTAAGGGAGTGTTGTGTGGCCGGGAGGGGGTGAGATTTAAAACCAGAACGGCGGTTGAAAAGGAATGTCGGCGCCCCTCTTCACCGCCGTCTGGTATTGATTTTTTGGGGCTGTTTTGGGCCTCTTGTTGCTGTGCAAGTTGCTTAATTAAGTAACCCGTCCACGGAATTGCCGTTAGCATTATTTGCCTGTCACTGTTTTTCTATTTTCCTTCTCTATTTCTTCTCCATAGATGTCCCTTGGAATTATACGGAATTATAGAACCCGACCTTCGCTGCTTATTACAAAATTTGCGCTTTCGCTCAAGCCTTCTTCAAATTCAACGTAATTATGGCTTGGATAATAAGAAACGCCAAGGAACATAATCAATATCTCCCGCCAAATTTCTTTTTTTAAGTCAATTATGATTGTATTTTCACAGATATCACATAATGTATTTCCATTATCGGATGACTTGACAATCACATTATATTTTCCCTTCACCTGAACATAATCGAGTTTGTGCGGATGAATTTCGACATTATTTGATGCTCCTAAAGGATGAAAAGCAAAAACTAACTGAAGAAAGTCCGCAGGATCTCCCCGCCAATAGAAATTAGGTCCAGGTTCATTCTCAACAGCATCTTCTGTATATATGATTGTTATCATTTTATCCGTTTATATTTTATTATTTATGATAATCCCGTAAAAAATCAAAAAATCGCTCTCAATAATTTCAAAGATTTACACAGGATAAAATCGCTAAAACACCTTTTTACGAAACCATCATTTATAATATAATACAGTTAAGCCATTGGTCCTACTGGTTTCATAGGAACATTTTCCCAGGGTGTGTTTTTCCCAGGGGGCTTATAATTCCAATGATTTTCTGGATGGTATTTATCTTTCAGTTGAGGTCTCCATTCTCCACCCTCTGGATCATATAAACTTTTCTCACCTCTTTCACGTGGTTTCTTCCTAGATGGGTCCCCTTCTATACATTGCCCGTCTGTAGGTGGCTCTGGCCATGTGCCTGTATCTTTCATGTCGATGTTTTGTTCGTAGTAAGGAGCAAAAATTGGGTCTATGGGGTAAACTGGCGCCCACCGAGGAATAGCAAAACGAGGAATAACAAAACGAGGGAAAATTAACTCAAAAAGACCATAAAGGTCAATCCCATTCACCGGATCATTTTCAACATTAATCCAATTAGGCGATTTTGCGCCTCAGGTGCAATCCTCTTATTGGCAACCGTTTCCACCGATTGTTATCACCTATCAAAGATCCGTTTTTGATCTAAAAATAACCCCAGCGTATACGCACTCCACTGCCAATTCAATATTCGGCCATGCCGCCACCGTTCCATTCCACAAGATAGTCTTTTCTTTCAAACGCCCTTCACCCAAAC